>Ga0116226_10004100_pt1 | contig 12864 bp, 9 predicted proteins | sample S1TSphfallax_FD_89692 | JGI IMG/M metagenome (GOLD analysis project Ga0116226, IMG submission 89692) | Host-associated microbial communities from peat moss isolated from Minnesota, USA - S1T2_Fa - Sphagnum fallax MG | ecosystem: Host-associated > Plants > Peat moss > Unclassified | place: USA... | reverse complement strand
TTTTCATGCCGCATTTCCTTTGGTTTACGCTTTGAGTTGGGGCAAGCTTAGCTGATCCGCTTCTGGCGGTGAAGCGCGGGGAGGGTGGATGCCGAATATCGTTATTTTAACCGGGGCCGGGATCTCCGCGGAATCCGGCATTTCCACCTTTCGGGACCATAACGGATTATGGGAGACGCATCGCTTCGAGGAGCTGGCGACGCCGGAGGCATTCCGGCGTGACCCGGTGCTGGTGCACCGGTTTTACAATGCGCGGCGGGCGCAGCTCAAATCCGTGCAGCCGAACGCGGCGCATGCGGCACTGGCGGAACTGGAACGGGCCTGGCCGGGCGCGTTTCTGCTGGTGACGCAGAATGTGGATGATTTGCACGAGCGCGCGGGTTCCGAGCTGCTGCTGCACATGCATGGCGAGCTCCGCAAACTGCGCTGCGCTGCCTGCGAGGATGTCGTCCGGCATGAGGAGGATGCCGGGCCCGAACTGATCTGCCGTGCCTGCGGCGTGAGGGGCCGCATGCGCCCGGATATCGTCTGGTTCGGCGAGATGCCCTACGGCATGGAGGAGATTTACGCAGCCGTTGAGCGCGCCGATATTTTCGTCGCCATCGGCACTTCGGGCGTGGTGTATCCGGCGGCGGGTCTGGTCGCGGCGGCGCGCGGCAACCGCCGCGGTTGCCGGACCATCGAGATCAACCCGCAACCAACCGGCGCCGCCGCCTTCGCGCAGGTGATTGCCGAGACCGCCGTTATCGGCGTGCCGAAACTGCTTGCAATGCTCTGAAGCGTTTCGGCGGCGGTGCATCGTCACGCATGCTCTGAAATCGCCGGTCTCCAGGCGAATTTGGCGGTCGCCAGAACGAATATCATGAAAATGATCTGTTCGATCATCGGCGGAGAGGTCATCACGCCATGCAGCAATGGCGGGTAATAACGCGCGGTGATCCATAAATTATGGAGCACATCGGCAACGATGATGATGGCGGTCGCGACTACGCCGAAATTGGGGCGCAGCAACAGCAACACGACGGCGGCCGGATCGATCAGCGTCAGCGAAGTCCAGAAGACGGCGCTGGCTTTGGGCATGCCGCCGTAATCCCAGAATAACCCGTGCCGCGCGAGCATGGCCGCATGATTATAGGTGGCACCCAGCAGGCACAAGGCATAAACCAGCCTAAGGCCAAGGCCGCGCTTCAACGCGCCCGGCGAAATGTCAGGTTGAAGCGCTGCGCCCCGACGCTTGGATTGCTCCCCGGTTTCAGCGGCGCGATGCCGTGAAAATTGAGCCGCGAGGGACCGCCCCAGACGATGACATCGCCGTGATGGAGCAGAATGCGCTGCGGCCGGCCGGCGCGCGCCATGCCGCCCCAGAGGAAGGTCGCGGACAGGCCAAGCGAAACCGAAACCACCGGCGCATCCAGTGGTTTTTCCTGGGAGTCCTGATGCAATGACATGCGGGCGCCGGGGATATAGCGGTTGATGATGCAGGCATCGGGGATGAAATCCGGATAGCCGGCCGCCGCGGCGGCGCGCTGCGCCAAAGTCGAAAACAGCGCCGGAATTTCGGGCCAGGCTTCCCCGGTTTGCGGGTTGATATCCGAATACCGGTAGCCCTTCCGGTCGCTGATCCAGCCGGCCCCGCAATTGGTCAGGGCGGCGGACATGGTGAAACCGCCCGGCGTGACCATCTGCCGGAAAGGGGCGGCCGCCGCGATCCGCGCCACCGCCGCAACCAACGCATCAGCGTCCGCCAGCGCATAGTCGCGAAGCAAAACAACCCCTGGGGCAATGCGGGTCTCAGGCAGGTCGAACAGAGCGGGCTGCATGCGCAACTATAAGGGGATTCGCTGAGATTTTTCCACCTGAGCGTTTTTGACCTTTTCCCGCAACTTGTTCTACGCTGCGCGCGCGGAGGAACCAATGCGCAAGATCTGGCGGACAGGCTGGGTTGCAGCCTTGCTTTCAATTTCAGTTCATATCCCCGCTTTCGCCGACCCTGCGGCCGATGGAATCGCAGCCTATAAGCGCGGCGACAAAACCGGCGCCGTCGCCATCTGGCAGCAGGCCGCCACCCCAAGCGCCGGCAGTCCGGGCGATGCGGCATCGCAGGTGGAGTTGGGCTGGGCCTATCAGTTCGGCAATGGGGTGGCGCAGGATTCCACCAAATCCGCCTATTGGTATCAACTCGCCGCGGCGCAGGGCAACGCCTATGCGCAGGACATGCTGGGCGAGGATTATCAGAATGGCGCCGGCGTCGCGCAGGATTTCACCAAGGCCGGATACTGGTACCAGCTCGCCGCCGAACAAGGCAACGTGCTGGCCGAAACCGATCTCGGCAACGCCTATTACCAAGGCTGGGGGGTTCCGAAAGATCATGCCACCGCCAATGTTTGGTGGGCCAAGGCCGCAGCCTCCGGCAATGGCCAGGCGATGGATAGTCTTGGCCAAGCCTATGACAATGGTGACGGCGAACCGCATGACCCGGCCAAGGCCTTCGCGCTCTACCAGCAAAGCGCCGCGGCCGGCGATGCGGACGGGGCAAGGGAGCTGGGCTGGATGTTTCACGATGGGCTTGGCGGGCTTGCCAAAGACCCCGCCCAGGCGTTGCACTGGATGCGGCTTGCGGCCACGCACGACGATGCCAGCGCGCAGGCGGTCATGGGGGAATGGGCCGAGAACGGCTACGGCCAGCCGGTAAATCTGCCCGCCGCAATCCACTGGTTGCAGCTTGCCGCCGCGCAGAATTTCGCCAATGCCGAAAATGACCTGGGCTTTCTGTATGAATATGGGGAAGGGGTGCCCAAGGACCCTGCCAAAGCGGCGTCGCTTTACCTGGCCGCCGCCGGGCAAGGCAGTGCAATTGCCGAAGATAATCTGGGCAAGTTGTACGCCGAAGGCTCTGGCGTTCCGCGCAACCCGGCTTTGGCCGCGCATTGGTACCAGCTTTCGGCAAAAGGCCAGAACCCTAACGGCGAGAGCGATTTCGGGGTTGCCGAGGTGGATGGCGACGGGGTTCCGAAAAACCCCCAGGATGCGGTGGCGATGTTCAAGGCCGCCGCCGCGCAGGGCAATGCGTCGGCTGAGAACGATCTGGGCGTCTCCTATCAGTACGGCACCGGCGTGCCCAAGGATGTGGCCAAGGCGCTGACGCTGTATGAGGCGGCGGTGCAAGGCGGGGATGGCACCGCCGGCTCGAATGCCGGCGATCTGATCGATTACGGGCTGGTTCCCGGGAGCAAGCCGGATCCGGCCGGCGCCGTGCATTGGTATGCGCTTGGCGCCGCCCTTGGCGATCCGACCAGCGAATATTATTTGGGTTCGGACGAGCAAAATGGCATCGGTGTGCCGGTTGACGGCGCCAAGGCCGTCGCGAACTATCTTGCCGCCGCCAAACAGGGCAATGCGGCCGCGCAGGATGCGCTGGGCGATCTCTATGCCTATAGCAATCTGGTGCCGCGTAATCACGCCGCGGCCGCGGTTTGGTATGCGAAAGCGGCGGCTCACGGAAATGCGGGGGCCGAGCAAAATCTGGCCTATCTCTATGAGAAGGGTCTGGGTGTCCCGGCCAGCAACGCCACCGCCGCGCGCTGGTACCAGAAAGCCGCGGCGCAAGGCGAGGTTTTCGCGCAAGCAAAGCTGGGCTGGTACTACGTCGAGGGCATCGGCGTCCCGCAGGATTATGCCAAGGGGGTGGGCTATTTGCGGGAGGCGGCGGCGCATGGCAACGCGGACGCCGCCAATAATCTCGGCTGGATGTACGGGACCGGCAAGTATTTCCAGCTCGACCGAGGGGCGGCGATCGCCTGGTTCGAGCAAGCCGCCGCCGGCGGCAGCAGCGTTGCGGTCAGCAACCTCGCGGCGATGCATATGCGCCCGCCAGCGGTAAGTTCGGCCTCGACGTCAACCGCGATCATCCCGATCCCGCTCAGCGTGATCGCCGCGCAGGCCAGCCAGGACAGCAGCACCTGTAGTGCCGCCGGCGGCGCCGGGACGGATGCCAACTGCATCAAGAATGGCGTGATGATCGACCCGCAAACCGGCGACGCGATCGACCCCGACAACCAATGCGCGGCGCATGGCGGCACGCTGCAGGACGATGTCTGCGGCAAGGACGGCTATGAGATCGATCCCGATACCGGCGAGGAAACCGGCGCCAGCTCCGCCTGCGCCGCGCAAGGCGGCATCGGCTCGGACGACTATTGCGAAAAGGATGGCGACCAGATCGACCCGCAAAGCGGCGAGCAGATCAGCAGCAGCGATTCCAACTATGTCGATCCCGATACCGGCGATGATCCGCAGCTTGGCCAGAGCGATAACAGCGAGGATTCCAACAGCGGCGCCACCAGCTCGGATGACGATAACAGTGCCCCCGCGGACGACAACAGCGGCAGCTACGGCAGCGATGATGGCGGCGGTGGCTATAGCGGCGGCGGTTACAGCGGCGGCGGCGACGAAGGGGGCGGCGGCGGCGGCGATGATGGCGAATAGCGGAAGTTGACAGCTTCGAGCCAGCACCGATACGGCTGATGCCCAAGCTCGCTTAAAGGATCGCCGTGGAGAACACGCATGACAGTCTGCTGCTGATCGGTGTTCTCGGCATCGTCGCCATCGTCGCGAGCGTGCTCGCGAGCCGGCTGAAAGCCCCGCTGCTGCTGGTATTTCTATGTCTTGGCATGCTGGCCGGCCAGGACGGGTTCGGCCATATTGCCTTCAACGATTTCCAATTATCCTATTTCCTCGGCAGCCTGGCGCTGACGGTCATCCTGTTCAACGGCGGCTTGAAAACCGAACGAAGTTTTATCTCCATCGCCCTCTGGCCGTCGGTCGCGCTGGCCACCGCCGGGGTTTTCATCACCGCCGCCGGGGTCGGCTCGGTCGCGCGGCTGCTGTTTCATCTGGACTGGGCGCAATCCTTGCTGGTGGGCGCCGCGGTGGCGCCGACCGACGCCGCGGCGGTGGCGACCTTGCTGAAAAACGGCCCGTTCAAGGTGCCGCACCGGGTCGCGGCGATATTGGAAATGGAATCCGGTCTGAACGATCCGATTTCGGTTTTTCTGATGATCTTCGCGGTCAGCCTGGTCCTGCACCCGGCCGATATGACCATCGGCCATGCGACCGAACTGCTGGTACGCGAGATGGTGGGGGGTGCTGCCATCGGCGTCATCGGCGGTTATGCCTTGCTCTTCATGCTGAATTTTTTAAAGGTGGAGCCGGGCATTACGCCGGTGCTCGCCTTCGCCGGCGCGCTGACCATTTTCGGGGGCGCCCAGGTGCTGGAGATGAGCGGCTTCATGGCGACCTATATCGCCGGCTTCCTGGTCGGCGGCCGGATGCGCCGCAACGCCGCCGCCTTGCAGGAATTTTTCGACGCTTTCGGCTGGATCGCGCAAATCGGCCTGTTCATGCTGCTGGGCCTGCTGGTCACCCCGCATGAGCTGGTCAAAGTGGTGACACCGGCGATGGTGGTTTCGGTCTGCCTGATTTTCATTGCCCGCCCGCTGGCCACCTTTGTCTGCCTGACCCCGTTCCGGGTCTCGGTCCGCGACATGAATTTCATCTCCTGGGTCGGGCTGCGCGGGGCGGTGCCGATATTCCTGACGCTGATCCCGGTGCTGGCCGGCCTGCCGCGCGGCTATCTGCTGTTCGGCCTGGTCTTCGTGGTGGTCGTCACCTCGCTGATCGTGCAGGGCTGGACCGTGGGATTGGCGGCGCGGCTGGTCAAATATGAACGCAAATGATAACCGCCTTGAATCAAAATTAAGGCGGTCAAAATTAGGGCGGTTTTTCATGCGGTTCATGTCCAGCTTCCGGCAACTTCTCATCGCCCTTGCCCTGTTTTTTGCAGCGGCCCCCGCCTTCGCGCAGACCGCGCCGGAGGCAAGCTGGCCAACCGTCGTCAAGCAGGGCGATGTCACCGCCACCATTTATGAGCCGCAGCCGCATGCCTGGCCGGGCGAGACCAGCGTGCAGGCCACCGCCGCGGTTATTATCCAAAAGCCGGGCAAGCCGCCGCTGGTCGGCACCGTCGATATTACCGCGAATACCCAGACCGATCTGAGCACGCGCTGGGTGACGTTTTCGGACGTGACCATTCAGGATACGCATTTTCCGGCCTTGAACACCGACCAGGCAAACGCGGTGGAAGCGAAGCTGAAAGCCTTTGCGGCGACGCTGGGGCCAAAGCGCATCCCGCTGGATACCCTGCTGCTGGCGCTGCAACAGACCAACGCGACCCCGCCGGCGGTGCAGGTGAATAACACGCCGCCGGTGATTTTTCATTCCTCTTCGCCGGCGATCCTGGTGGTGCTGGACGGGCCGCCGGTGCTCGCACCCATTGGCAAGACCGGGCTGTCCCTGGCGGTGAATACCAATTGGAGCCTGTTTCAGGATACCGCGACGAATGACTGGTATTTGCTGGACGGCGGTTCCTGGCTCTACGCGCCGACCGTCAACGGCCCGTATCAACCCGTCGGCCAGTTGCCGCCGGCCTTCGCCAAACTGCCGGATAATGCCAGCTATGCGGAGGTATTGAAGCACGTGCCGGCCAGGCCGTTTCCGGCCGGCCAGGCGCCCACCGTGTTCGTCAGCACCAAGCCGGCGGAAATCATCGTCACCCAGGGTCCGGCGCGGCTCTCGCCGATCGCCGGCGCGCCGCTGCAATTCGTCAGCAATACCGCCTCGGAAGTCATCTTTGATCCGGCCGGCAAACTTTATTATGTGCTGCTGTCCGGCCGCTGGTTCTCAGCCCCTAGCCTTGACGGGCCCTGGTTGTTCGCGACGCCGCATTTGCCGGCAAGCTTTGCGCTGATCCCGCCGGATGGGCCGAAGGCGGAAGTGCTGGCCAGCGTGCCGGGCACCGCGCAGGCGCAGGAAGCGGCGATCACGGCGGCGATCCCCACCCAGGCCAGCCTGCCGCGCAGCACCACGACCCAGGTGACCTATGTGGGGGCGCCGAATTTCGCGCCGATCCCAGGAACGAGCATGCAATATGCGGTGAATTCCGCCTCGCAGGTCATCCTCGTCAACGGGCTGTATTACGTCTGCGCCAACGGCGCCTGGTTTGTCGGCCACTCGCCGACCGGACCGTTCGTGCTGGCGAGTTCGGTGCCGCAGGTGATTTACACCATTCCGCCATCGTTTCCGTATTATCCGGTGACCTATGTGCGGATTTATTCCGTCACCCCGACCGTTATCGTCATGGGCTACACCGCCGGTTATACCATGGGGATCATTTCGCCCTACGGCGTGGTGGTGTACGGCACCGGCTATTACTATCCGCCGGTGATCATCCACGGCCCAATCCCGATTTATCTGCCGTATCCCTACAGCTATGCCGGCGGCTATGTGTATCACAGCGCCACCGGCGTGTGGGCCAGCGGCGGCGCGGTGTATGGGCCTTATGGCGGGGCGGCGGCGCGTTCGGTCTATAACCCGGCAACCGGCGCCTACGCGCATGGCAGCGCGGTATGGGGGCCGAATGGCGGCTATGCCCAGGGCAGCTTCAGCAACCCCACCACCGGGCGCTCCGGCAGCACCTCGCAAAGTTGGTCGCCCTATGGCCGCTACGGGTCGAGCACGATTACCGGGCCGAACCAGACCGTGCATACGCAAAGCCGCAGCAACGTGAATGGCTCGGCCGGCGGCTTTACCTCGACCAGCGGTGCCCAGGGGGCGGGCGTGCATAATAGCACCAACGGCAATAACACCGGCGCGGTGAAGACCGCGAATGGCGATGTCTATGCCGGGCATAACGGCAATGTCTATCAGCAGACCGATAGCGGCTGGTCGAAATACAACAACCAGACCAACAGCTTCCAGCCGGTGCAGCAGCCGAGCCGGCCCAATACGAACACGGCCCCGCAGAGTAACTTGCAGGGTAGCCAGCGTCCGAACAGCGGTACGGCAAGCCAAACGCGTGCGAGCGGCGGAGCCGGCGGCTGGGGCGGTGATGCCAGCCAGGTGCAGCGTGACCAGCAGGCGCGGCAAGGCGGCTGGCAGCGGCAGAACAGTTTCGGCGGCGGCGGCTTTGGCGGCAGCCGGCGCCGCTGACGGCCGTCGCGGGTGACGGCATTCCCGGTCCTGCGCGTCGCCCGCCCAACCGGCAACCTCGATGCCTTGCTGCGCTTCTACGAACAGGGCCTGGGCCTGACGCTGCTGCATCGATTTGAGGATCACGAAGGGTTCGACGGCATCATGCTGGGCGGCCCCGGCGCGCCCTATCATTTTGAGTTCACTCGTGCCCATGGCCATGCGGCCGGCCGAGCGCCCTCGGAAGATCATTTGCTGGTTTTCTACCTCCCCGATCCGGCCGAATGGACGGCCGCGATGGTACGGATGCACGCCGCGGGTTTTGCGGCGGTGCCGGCCTTCAATCCGTATTGGGACCGGATGGGGGCCACGTTTGAGGATCCGGATGGGTACAGGGTGGTGTTGCAGCGCGAGGCCTGGAACCGGTAGCCGTTACCTGGGGCTTAACCGGGGCGTTTGGGGCATCGTAGCGCTGTCCGGCGCATTATATCAGATGAAAAAAGGCCCCGACCACAAAACCGTCATGCCGGCGCAGGCCGCATGACGGTTTCATGGGTCAAAGCCAATGTTTGAGGAATGCTCCACGTGGAGCATTCTTGAAGTAACGCGATGTTAGTAAAACTAATTCTGAAAGTTATCCACAGGCTTGCGGGCGCCTGCCTCGGCGGCTTTGTTAATGGCGTTGTCATACCGAAGCACGTCATGCAAACTGTGGTTTGAGGGTTGAGGCGCCCGATGGGAGACATCAATGACGCGGGAAGATCGGTTTTTGGAGGTGCTGGCGGAGCTCGGCGGTAGTGCTGGGAATGCCAAGCTCCAGGCGGAACTCGGCTGGCAGGATGCGACCTATTCCCGCGTGCAGGAGGCGCTGCTCGAAGCGGGCAAGATCGTCAAAGGCCGGGGCAGGGGTGGTTCTGTATCGCTGGCCGAGTCTGTTGAGGTTGAACCCCCGGAACCGGTGGCGCTGCCCAAGGCCAAGCCCGCCGGCAAGGCGGCTTCCCGCCCCGCCAGCGGCAGCAGCTTCGAGCAGATTTTCAAGAATATCGACGATGTGCTGTGGAAGGAGAAGGGCTGCAATTCCGAGCTGGACTATGTGGAGCAAACGTCCTGGATGCTGTTCCTGAAATATCTGGACGATCTGGAGGATAACCGCGCCACCGAGGCCGAGCTGCATGGCCATAGCTATTCCCGCATTATCGACACGCCGCATAATTGGGGCTCCTGGGCGGCGCCCAAGAAGGCAAACGGAAGTTTTGACCATGACCGCGCCTTGAGCGGCCCGGACCTTATCGATTATGTTAACCGCGATTTGTTCCCCTATCTGCAAGGCTTCAAGGCGCGCGCGGTGGGGCCGGATACCATCGAATACAAAATCGGTGAGATTTTCTCGGAAATCCGCAGCAAGTTTCAGAGCGGCTATTCGCTGCGGGACGCGCTGGAGTTGATTGATGGCCTGAAATTCCGCTCGCAGGCCGAAAAGCATGAGCTTTCGCATCTGTACGAGACCAAAATAAAGAACATGGGCAATGCCGGGCGCAATGGCGGGCAATATTACACGCCGCGCCCGCTCATTCGCGCCATGATTGCCGTGACCAAGCCCCAAATTGGCGAGCGCATCTATGACGGCGCGGCCGGCTCCTGCGGCTTTCTCTGCGAGGCCTACGAGTACATGTTGCCGCAGGCCAAAACCGTTGCGGAGCGAGAGACGCTGCAAAAGCGGACTTTTTTCGCCAAGGAGGATAAGAGCCTCGCCTATGTCATCGGGCTGATGAACATGATCCTGCACGGCATCGAGGCGCCGAATATCGTTCATACCAATACGCTTTCCGAAAACATCCTGGATATTCAGAACAAGGATCGTTTCGATGTCATCCTGGCCAACCCGCCCTTCGGCGGCAAGGAACGGCCGGAGGTGCAGCAAAATTTTCCGATCAAGACCGGCGAGACCGCCTTCCTGTTCCTGCAGCATTTCATCAAATCGCTAAAGGCGGGGGGACGGGCGGCCATCGTCATCAAGAACACGTTTTTATCCAACTCTGATGGCGCCTCGCGCTCCCTGCGCCAGGAACTGTTGGAGAATTGCAATTTGCATACGGTGCTGGACTGCCCCGGCGGCACGTTCCAGGGCGCGGGCGTGAAAACGGTCGTGCTGTTCTTTGAGAAAGGCGCCCCGACGCGACGGATTTGGTACTACCAACTCGACCCTGGCCGCATCATGGGTAAGACCAACGCTCTGAACGATGCCGACCTGGCCGAATTCGTCACACTTCAGGACGGTTTTGCGGAATCCGAAAAGTCTTGGTCCGTGGATATTGCCAACATTGACCCGACCAGTTTTGATCTTTCGGTAAAGAATCCTAACAAGGTCGAGGAGGCGGCGCTGCGCGATCTGCAGCACATCATCGCCGAGATTTTGAGACTTGATGCTGAGGCCGCAGAAATTCTTGAAGGTATTCGGGGGCTGGTTTGAGAGAGGGATGGGAAGTAAAGCGCTTAGGAGAGGTTTTAGAAATTGTTAAAGGGCGTAAGCCTGTCCTGCGGACTGCGCCCTCCGAGGGATATTTGCCCTATTTAGGCGCGCGGTTTATGAGGGGAAGCCAGGCGGCGGAATTTGCTTCTTTGACAGATCAGAATTCAATCATCGTCCAGAAATCAGATACTATTATAATCTGTGACGGTTCAAACTCGGGCGAAATCTTTAGCGGATTTTGCGGGGTTCTTTCATCGACGATGGGAAAAATTGAAAAAAAACTGGAACTAGATGATGGCTACCTTAGAGCGTTTCTAATCTCTACCTTCAACGTCTTTAACGGGTCAAAGACAGGGGCCGCTATTCCGCATCTTGATAAGAACGCAATGTATCAACTCCGCATCCCCCTGCCGCCACCGCTCGAGCAAAAGCGGATTGTCGCCATTCTCGATGAGGCCTTTGCGGGCATCGCAACCGCGACCGCCAACGCCGAGAAAAACCTCGCCAACGCCCGCGAGTTGTTCAGGAATTACCGGAAGCAGATCCTTTCAACCAAAAGCCCAGGATGGAAAGACACCTGGGTTGGTGACGAAGTGACGCTGCAGCGGGGGCATGACATCACTAAGGACCAGCAACGACCCGGAAATGTGCCCGTGGTTTCGAGTGGGGGAGTGAAGAGCTTCCACGACACCGCAATGGCGAAGGGTCCAGGCGTCATTATTGGTAGAAAGGGAACTCTAGGAAAGACATTTTTTGTTAAGGATGACTATTGGCCGCATGACACTACGTTGTGGGTGAAAGATTTTAAGGGTAATGACCCTCGCTTCGTTTACCACTTCTTCTCAGGTCTAGAAGTGCTTCATCTAGATTCGGGAGCGGCCAATCCAGCGTTAAATCGTAATTTAGTGCATTCAATTCAGACCGTATGGCCTCCCATAGATCGACAAAGGCAAATCGCTGACAGCCTCGACGAATTAGCAATGGAATGTCAGCGACTTGTGCTCGTATATGAGCAAAAGCTGACTTCTCTAGTTGAACTCAAACAGGCAATCCTCCAGGAAGCATTTTCTGGCGAACTCGTTGCGCAATCCGACAATTTCTTGCAAGACGCCGCTGAATGAATGAGGCGGAAACCCGCGCTGAGCTAATCGACCCCGCGCTGAAACAGGCAGGCTGGGGCGTATTGGAAGCCAGCCGGGTTCGCCGAGAGGAAGAGATAACGCTGGGCCGCCTGCAAGGCGCGAGCAAACGCTCGCGCGGGGACATTGCTGACTACGTGCTGACCTATCGTAACCACAAGCTGGCAGTCATCGAGGCCAAGCGGCGGGATTTGCCAGATACCGAGGGCGTGGGCCAGGCCAAAAAATACGCGGACAAACTTCAGGCCCGCTTCGCCTATTCCACCAATGGCGTCGGCATCTACGAGATCGACATGCATAGTGGCGCCGAGGGCTATGTCTCGCGCTACCCCACCCCGGATGAACTCTGGGGCCGCGCCTTCGCGGAACAAAACGCCTGGCGGGACCGTTTTGCGGCCATTCCGTTCGAGGATAAAAGCGGCACCTGGCAGGCCCGCTATTACCAGCATAATGCGGTGGAAAACACATTGGAGGCCATCGCCAATGACCGGAGCAGGATTCTGCTCACGCTGGCCACCGGCACCGGCAAGACATTCATCGCCTTTCAACTTGCCTGGAAATTGTTTCAGAGTCGCTGGAATATCGGGCGCCAGCCCACCCGCCGCCCGCGCATTTTGTTCCTGGCGGACCGCAACATTCTGGCGGATCAAGCCTATAACGCGTTCTCGGCTTTTCCCGAGGACGCGCTGGTGCGGATCGAGCCGGATATCATCCGCAAACGGGGGCGCGTGCCAAAAAACGGGAGCATCTTTTTTACCATCTTCCAGACGTTCATGAGCGGCCGGGACGAGCAAGGAAACCCGGCGCCGAATTTTGGCGATTACCCTGAGGATTTTTTCGATTTCATCATCATCGACGAATGCCATCGTGGCGGGGCGAATGATGAAGGCTCATGGCGCGGCATATTGGAGCATTTCGCGCCGGCCGTACAGCTTGGCCTGACCGCGACGCCCAAGCGCCGGGACAATGTGGATACCTATGCGTATTTTGGCGAGCCGGTTTACACCTACTCGCTGAAAGACGGCATCAATGACGGGTTTCTTACTCCCTTCAAGGTGCGGCAATTTGCCACCACGCTGGATGACTACCTCTACACGCCGGATGACGAGGTGGTGGACGGTGCCGTGGTGGAGGGCAAGCGCTATACCGAGGGTGATTTCAACCGGATTATCGAAATCAAGGAACGGGAGGTGTACCGGGTCCGCACTTTCATGAACGAGATTGATCAGCGGC
>Ga0116226_10004099_pt1 | contig 12864 bp, 10 predicted proteins | sample S1TSphfallax_FD_89692 | JGI IMG/M metagenome (GOLD analysis project Ga0116226, IMG submission 89692) | Host-associated microbial communities from peat moss isolated from Minnesota, USA - S1T2_Fa - Sphagnum fallax MG | ecosystem: Host-associated > Plants > Peat moss > Unclassified | place: USA... | reverse complement strand
TCTCTTTACGCCCCCCCACTTTCCGGGGAAGGTGTAAAAGAAGGCGGGCAACAGCAAGAGGATGGTAATACCGGAACAAGCATTCTTACTGGGATAGATTCCCTCCGCGCCGACCGTCACATTTTTATAGTCAATCCCGGCCTTTGGCAGAGCGACGATCAGGACAAAACTGGCCAGGACGGCTACCAGTCCGGTCGCGAGAAAGAGCTGCATCTGCTGGCGCGGATTGAAACGGACGGCCAGATAGATTCCGAAGATAGTGAGGATCAGGGAAAGGATCGCAAACGACAGGGTTCGCTTCGGTTCCGATGACCACGTGGTCGAGAAGATCGCCCAGAAAGGAAGCAGGAAAAGCGGCCAATGATTGCGGCAAGTCCGGATCAGCTGCTTCAGGACCGGGTACATGACCAGCAGCATGATGCCGTAGAAACCGATCAGCTCCGCCGAGTGAAGGGCCGATCCCTGACCGCTTTCGGGCGTGAGGGCCGCGCCCATCTTGCTGTTGTAACCCATCCCCTGGACTGAGAAAGCTCCGCGGGCAGCGATAAAGAGAAGCGGCCCGAGGAGTACATAAGTAACGATCAGCTTAAAGATGGAATCGGAGGGTCTGGCCCGCTCAACCGCCGCCCGGGGTGCGGTCCTTGGTAAGACGCCTTGCGGCGCGGCCAGTGTGCTCATGCTTCCTCTTCCCTGTAAACGCCGGAGAGGCGTTTGCTGTTGGTGCGCTCCCAGGAGCCGAAGCCTGCTCTATCTGTCAGAGAGGCGGAACAAAGCCAATGAGGACTACATCCTGACGAGGACCGGAAGGTCCGACCGGTCCTCTTTCAGGAGTTAGTAGCGATAGATCGTGGCGCTGCCCGCTGCGCTGGCAATGTTGCCAATACCGAGCAGAGCGTTCTTCAGATAGCTGAACGGCACGTAGATGATGTCGCCCGCCTGCAGTGGCCGGTCTGCCTGCTTGCCCTTCTGCATGGACGAGAGAGGGAGGTGGATATCTTCGAATTTGCCATCCGGCAGCTTACGGATCAGTCGGGCGCTGTTCGGGCTTGCCGTCTTGTTCGTTGCGCCCGCCAGGGAGATCAGCTGAAGCACCGTCAGCGGAGCATCATTGTTCACAATGGGGAATCCACCAGGCCTGCCGACGTCGCCCAGGACATAGACCAGTTCCGCGTGGGCGACCCGAACCGTGTCTCCGGGATACACCATCACTTCGCGGGTGAGCAGCGTCGTCCCGGTCCGCTTTACTCCGGGCGCGCTGGAGTCAGGCGTGGTCAGGGGAGAGTTCGCGTTGTAGAAGGTCAAAAGCTCGCCCGTAACCCGCCGCTGGACCACGACGGTCCTGTCGGCGTCAGGCAACAGGCCACCGGCAAGAGCCAGAACTTCGGAGATCGTCTTGCCGGTCGCGATCGGATAAGCGCCCGGCAGGTGAACCGCACCCAGCACAGAAACCGATTGCGTGGCGTAGCTGTCGACCGTCACCACGACACGAGGATTCACGAGGTAGTGCGAGCTCGACATGAAAGCAGCGATCTTTGCCGCCGCCTGCTCCGGGGTCAGGCCCGCGATACGGATATTGCCGCCCATCAGCAGGGGGAAATCACCGGCGTCCGTGACCCGGCTTTGCTGATTTAGCTCGCCAGCGTCGAAGTACGTGACATGCACCAGGTCTCCCGGGCCAATGAGCAAGCTCTCCTCGGCACGGACTCCGATCACTGCAGACAGAAACAGGAAGATCGCCATAATCTTCGCCAAGGAAAAAGTCTTAAGCAGTCTCATGCGCGTCCTCCTGGTAGTAGTTGGCGGTCGTCTTGCCGAAGTAGCTATGGTAGAGATCAGAGTTCGTGCTGACCCCGTTCAGGACCACCGCGATACTGTCCGGCTTGGCTCGCGATGCCAGAATCTGATAGGCACGAGCGAGGGACGCCTCTTCGGTGACCCCTTGATGGGCAACGAGAACCGTGGAGTCGGCCATCGCGCTCAGAATTGCCGCGTCGACGACCGGAAGCACTGGCGGAGAGTCGATCAGAACGAGTTCAAACTGCTGCTTGAGTTCATCGATCAGAAGATTCATCCGTGGCGAACTCAAGAGCTCGGCAGGATTTGGCGGCGTAGCACCGCCCGGAAGGATGAAGAGATTGGGCAGCTTGGGCACCTGCAAGAGAGTAGGAGCCACCGGAGGTCCGGCGAGCAGGGTCGAGAGACCCTCCTTCGCCGTAAATTCTGGGCCCGCATCTTGCGTACTGCGGAAGTCCGCATCCACCAGGACAACGCGCTTGCCCTGCTGGGCTACACTGACCGCCAGATTCCTGGCGGTAACGCTCTTTCCTTCGTGGGCATTGGCGCTGGTCACGACGACGACGCGATGTTGTGCAACGCCGGTGGCGACAAGTGAGCTGCGGATGCTACGAACCGCCTCGCTGTAAGCCGACCTGGGAGCCGCCAGGGTACGCAACCCGCGCATCCCCTCAATCGAGGGTTGCCCGCTCCCATACGCAGGGAGGATACCGATAAGCGGAAGCCCCATCTGTTCGATCTGAGACGTCGTATGGATGCTGCGATCAAGCCCTTCCGCAATCAGCATTCCGCCAAACGCAAACAGCAGCCCTATCGCGATCGATGCCGCTAAGATGAGCAAAGTGTTCGGCTTGGAGGGAGCTGCGGGAACTCGCGCCGGGTCGACGATCGAAAGGTCGCCGCCCTTCAGCCCCTTGAGAACGCCCGTCTCCTTTAACTTCTTCAGAAGGTCCTCGTAAAGGGACCGGCTTTGATTCGCCTCATCCCGTTGAATCGTATAGTCGACAGCCCTGTCCTTCAAATTGTCGGCTGCGCGATGGTTTGCTTCATTCTCGGCGCGGATCTGGTTCTCGTTCGATACGGCAATGTCGTAGTCGTTCTTCGCCCTGGTGGCTACACGCGCGATTTCATCGTTCAACGCTGTGTTTACATGGTCTAACTGCGCGTGCAGCTCTGCCATCCTCGGGTAAGCAGTCCCGTACTTCAGTTCGCCGTCCGCGATCTGCTGTTGCAGGGTCGACTGCTGCAGCCGGAGGTTCTGAATCAAAACCAGCGAGTTAGCTACGGCACCTGCTCCACCGGCAGTGCCACTCAGCTCAGAGATCAACTCCGCGTTTCCCGTCCTGACCGCCTTGTAGACAGCTTCCTTGACGATCCGGTTCTGATTGGCGGCGGAGAGCGCGGCGGTGGACTGCTGCAACTTATCGAGAACGCTCGAATAGAGCTGCTCGTGGCCGTTGCTGTCGGTACCGAGACTGAACATGTCAGTCCCTTTTTGTAGCGCCGCGAGCTTGGCCTGGTCCTCCTCACTCTGCTTGCGGAGGTCGGCGAGCTGGCTCTGGAGGAAGTCGCTCGCCTCGGAGGACGACGCGGTCTTCGACTCGAAAGAGAAGTCGGTCAGGCTCTGGACGAGCTTGTTCACAACCGCGGCTGAGAGCTTGGGGTCGGGATCGGCGTAGCTGACCTGCAGCAAGCGGGTCCCGGTAAGGACCTTAACCGTGAGATTCTTCTCGAACTTGTGGATGGCACGGGTCCGCCGGGCGGGCGAATCTTCGAGCGAAGCTCCTTGAGGATCGGGCTTCCCGGCGGGAGTGAAGAGGCCAATGACCGCGCTGATGGGGTTCCAGTGAGACTTGAAGTCGGGGGTTGCCTCCAGGTTCAGGTCGCGAATGACGGCCAGGGCAAGCGTGTCCGACTGCAGGATTTGAGTCTGTGTCTCGAGGTTAATGCTCGTCGCCGCCGCGTCTGCACCGAGGCCCGCTGCGGGGGCACCCAGATCAGTGAGATCGATAGGGGTTGCGCCTTCCTTCTGAACCTGAACGAGAGCGACAGCCGCATACCGCTTGGTCGCGGTGATGCAGTACAGCAGGGCCAAAAGAAAGCATGCCCCAAGAATGATCAGCCCAACATTCCGGCGCCTGCGAAGCACCCGGACAAGATCGTTTACAGTAAGTCCCGCTTCAACTGCCTGCGGTGTGTCGAGCGCGTAGTTTGCCATTTTCCTCTTTCATTACGACACTTGGGTCAGTGCGATGTGTCTGAAGATCCGTGGGATCGGACTATCTAGCTTGGACTCGCCTCTTTTGTGTCTGGACGTTCGGATGGTTGTTCGCTCGGAGGGAAATCCCTCGAACTTTCGGTTTGCCTGGTTGAAAACCGCGCGAATGGAGACACCCCTAGCCCTGCCCGATGCAACTTCTCGGGTAAGGATTCTCTCTTCTCAGCAAAAGCGAACTTGACCGAAAGTTACCATTCGGGGTTTTGAGTGTCAAGAAAATCAAGCCCTGTGCACCCACTTAGAAACTACCGTTTAACACTTTCGTGGCACGACTCGGAAGCAGAAGGAACCTTTGAATCTACAGCAACTTACCATCGCAACGCGGGCTGCACACCACGCATGAAGGAGATACGCTCTACGACCGCTGGAAGAGGCAGACCTGCCGGTTCGAACCGGCTCGGGGCCTGGCAATATTCCTCAGTTGGTTTCGAAAGCAACAGGATGTTGTGATGCCTTTTCGGGCCGGAAGTTTGCCCGCACGGCGTCGTAGAGCTCTTCCAGGCGAGCCGTCTGCGTGTGTACGTCGAATCGTGACCGGACCCAGCGCAGCCCTTCTTCCCGCGAGGCCGCCCAGAAACCGTCGTCCTCAAGGTAGCGCAGCAGGTGCGCCGCCAACATCTCGACGTTGCGCTCTTCGGCAAGCAAGCCGGTCACACCCTCCTTCATCGTCTCCGGGATACCACCATGCCGGTTACTGACGACAGGCACACCCATCGCCTGGGCCTCGGAGAAGACGTTGCCGAAGGCCTCGCTCATACCGTCGGCAAGAGTAACACTCGGGGCGCAGAAGACTCGGGCCTTATCCAGCCACTTGTGGATCTCCGACTGCGGCTGCTCTCCGAGAAACTTGCACCGTATTCCGAGTTCTCCCGCCAGACGTTCCAAATCCGGCCGGAAGGTGCCGTCCCCGATGACGACGAGATGCGCCTCCGGTTGGCGCTGCTGCACCTGCGCCATCGCCCTGAGTAGATAGTCACATCCTTTATAGGGAACCAGACGACCGACGTAGAGGACGAGGTTGGCATCCATCTCGTCGACCGGAAGTACAGGCGTGAACTTCCTCAGGTCCATCCCTGTGTAGTGGACGCGCAGCTTCGCCTCGGGAAATCCGGACTTGATGGCTTTGCCCTTGATGAACTCGGAGACGCAGAGGAACATGGAGGCGCGCTTCCAAAGGCGCTCCCGCCAGGCCAGAAAGGGTCGCTGGAAGAGCTGCTTCTGCAGGTCTTCGTCAGCCATAAGCTCTGCCCCGCCACGAAGATGCAGCATCAGCGGAAGCTTCGTCGCCTCCGCCAGAAAGACGGCTGCCGGCCCTCCCTCCGCGAAGTGTCCGTGAAGGATGTCCGCCTTCACCGCCCGCGCCTGGGAGTGGAATCCCGGAGCCACGCCGGTCCAGCGGTACGCCTCGCGCCGGACGCGCGCCACCCGCGTTCGCTCCGCTGTCAACAGGATCGGCGGATGTTCCATCGGATAGTTTTTCTCCGCTGGAATCAGCCCGATATACTGGGGTTGATATCGCGTAAGTGCATTCACCTGCAAGGGAATGAACGTCTGCGTCGAGGGCAGCATACGCTCTGCAAAGACCAGCACCTTCTTGTCGCGGCTCTCCAAGCTCTCTCCTTTTAGTTGGTTACGGAAAAGGTCGTGCGGCCTCTTGCAAAGCGACGCTTACATGGCTTCAGGCGAAGACCTTCAGATACGCCACGCTCACCCGCTCTGCGGTGTATCTTTCGCCGATGATGCGATAGCCTTCCCTGGCAAACTTCGCTCGCACTGCGACATCTGTTGCTACTCGTATCATGGCTTGCTGCAGCGAACTCTCATCCCCCGACGCGAAGAGCATCGCGCCCACGCCGTCGTCTGTAATCTCCCGGTGTACCGGCAGGTCGCTCAGGATGCACGGTAGACCCCGGCCCATCGCCTCCAGGCTCGACATCGGCAGGCCCTCCGGGCCGAGCGATGGCATGCAGAAGATGTCCGCCAACTCATAATAAGGTTGCATATTTTTCTGGAAGCCGGCGAACTCGACCTTTCCCGAGGCGATCAGGTCGGTCGACATCTCCTCGAGCGCACCCCGGTAAGGGCCATCTCCCACGACAACCAGCTTCGCGCCGGGAACCCCGCGGATGGCGGCGATGGCCAGGTGTATTCCCTTGTATCGCTCGAGGCGGCTCGCGCATACGATCGTAATCTCGCGTCCGGGCTCGCAGCGGACAAGTTGCGGAGAACCCTGCCCGGCCAGCCAGTTCGGGATAACCACGGTCGGCACCGCAGGCCTGATCCTTTTCACGCCGATTCCGACTGTCTCGGAGACGCAGACCACCTGAGTGGCCAGGTGGACGCTGATTCGCGCCAGCGCGCGAGGAAGAAACTTGAGCGGGGCCCGATACCAGGGGAAGAGCTCCATCTCAAACGGGCCATGCCGGGTGTAGACGGCACGGCGGCCCAGGAGCCGGGCCTCGAGCATGAGAGTCGCCTCAAGAAATCCGTTTACCTGGATGATGTCGATTCGGTCCCGAAGAAGAATGATGGGGAGAATCAATGCGGTCAGCAGAAAACGGAGCGGCTTCAGGGCTCCGCCCAGGGTGGGCAAGAGGGTAGTCTTCGCGGCCGCCGCTTCCAGGCGCCTTGCCAGCTCAGGCAAAACGCAGAGGGCATGCAACTCCACCTTGCCAGCGAGAAGAGCTGTGAGGCTTACCAGGTAGTTTTCCACGCCTCCGAAGTGCGATCCCAGGTCGATCAGCAACACTCTCGGCTGCCTTATCAAATACTTGGCCCCTTCTTTTTCATCTTCCAGCACTAAAAATCCTCCCGCAGATATTTTTTTTGATGCGTTAGCGTAAACCTCTTGCGTGAATTCGTGATCTAATCCAAATATGCCGATCATTAGTTTGGTGTGTGCTACCAAAGGACGGACCGGAGAAGTGGAGCAGTTGCTGGACTCCCTCGTCGCGCAGAAACATGCGTCGATGGAGGTAATTATCGTTGATCAGAACCAGGATGATCGCCTGGTGCCAATCATCGAAGCGGTTCGCGACCGTCTTGACATCAATCACATCCGCATGGAGCCGCGTGGAGTCTCCGCGGCCCGCAATGCCGGTTTCCGCGCCGCACGTGGCCGTATCGTGAGTTTTCCCGATGACGACTGCTGGTATCCGTCCACGCTGGTGCGGGACGTTGAGGCCTGGTTCAATGACCACTCCGACTACAAGATTCTGGCTGTCGGCTGCACCGATCAAGACGGTGTTCGCAGCGGCAACCGGTGGTTCCAGGAAGAGTGCGACCTGAAGGTCTCAAACTCACTGCGCACCACGATGTGCCCCACCATGTTCTTCGATTGCACCGAAGAGATGCGTGAAGTCTTCTTTGACGAGTCGCTCAACTACGGCGAGGACACTGATTTTTGTCTCCGCCAGCTGAAGACGGGCGTCAAGGGTCGGCTCGATTCGAAGATGAACATCTATCACCCGGTGCGCGACATGCTGAGTGGCACCGTCACCGCCGACCGCGCCGTGAAGTATGGCAGCGGCATGGGAGTGCTGGTTCGGCGTCACGCGACCATCGTGCTCTGGGTCGCCCTGCTGGCCTACGACCTTCTTCGCGCGGCTCTGGTTGCCTGCCGTGGCCGGATGCACGACGCTTCGATCGTCTTCGCCCATGCGCGCGGGCTGACCCGTGGATACATGAAGGCAGCTCTGATCGGCGACTTCAGCGCCATTGAAAAGCGCCGCCTGCTGGTTGACGCTGACGACGTATAAGCAACCTGTCTTTCCGGTCTACTTACAGATCAAAAGAAGATGCGGAACTTCGGTTCCGCATCTTCTTTTGAATCGGCTTTAGTCTGCCCAGGATGCAGCCGCGGAATCCTGGACTGCGTAGGCCGCCTGGAGCAAGGCGATATCCGCAGCCGTATAGGTTCTGCGGATTTGCACGTCGTTTTGAGAGCCATGAACGTTGCCCTGGATAAGGCCAGTCCCCTGGGTGCCGGGCAGTGTCGGGAAGCTCTGTTCCCATGGTTTGATCTGGCGCACCTGGAAACCTCCGCGCAAAGCTTGCAGATGCAGCCATACGTCGTCGGCCTTGGGACAGAGCTCCGTAAAGTCCAGACCGGCGGCCTTCAGTTGTCGCTGCAGCGCCGGGGGATAGATGACCCCGGAGACGCCAGTGGCAAAGTTGAGAATACTCGGAGCAGTCGAGCCGCATCTCTCCCAGGTCACATAGGGGGCGAATCCAGGGCCCTCAAGCAGAATCTTGTGGGCGCGACAGCAAGAGACCAGCGCGGGATGACGTATGAATGCGTCGGCAAGCCCCTTGAGCCATCCGGCCGGGTAGAGCGTGTCGTCGTCGGCTGTGACCAGAGGAGCGTTCAGCGCAGTCTGGGTTTCGATGTAGGGATAGTACTTTGTGTGCGGGCCGTAGCTGCCGGCGAGCCTTACTTCAAGACCACGGGCCTCAAGTCTTCGCAGCGAATCCGGACGATTCCTGAAGGCCACCTCGTCGTCCAGCCAGAGGATCAGCCGCCTTGGAAGCAGGATTCCCCTGCCAATCGACTCCAGGGTGAGATAGACGGTCTCGACCCGGTTCCCGTGGCTGGTCATGGAGACGACCGGGCCTTCTGCTGAGATAACCGATGCAGTCTCCAGGCGGTTACGCCGTTTGAGACGACGCAGGCAGAACCCGGTGCTGCGGAGGTCAAGACCGGCCAGTTCGAGCCAGAGCCGGTGGGAGACCGCGCCTGGGCTAAGCCCCGGATTTGCGTCGCGATACGGCAGTAGGCTCCCCTTCCTTCTCAACTCGTTCTAACACTTCAACCCCAGGATGTTGTGGTTGACACTTCATGGACGCTTTGGATTCGGATTTCCCGGGTATGCAGGCGCAAAACCCCGCTTCTGGAACGAAGACGTCATTTATTCCGGCTGAATCTGCGACTTAAGGAGCGCAATATCCTCAGCGCTGTATGTCTTCTCAATCTGAAGGTCATTTTGTGATCCATGTACGTTCTCTAAAACGAGCCCGATGTCCTGGGTTCCGGGTAACTCTGGAAAGCTCTGCTCCCACGCCTTTAGCTGCCTGATGCGATATCCTCCGCGCAAAGCCTGCTGGTGAAGCCAGACATCGTCTGCGCGAGGGCAAACGTCTTCAAATCCCCGCCCGGCCGCCTTGATCCTCTCCTGCAACTCCGGCGGGTAGATAGTGCCTGAAACTCCCGTTGCGAAGTGCAGGAAGCTGGGCTGAGTCGACCGGCATCGCTTCCAGGTGACATAGGGGGCAAATCGCCCCCCCTCAAAACGGACGACATGGGCGCGATAGCAGCTGACCAGCGAAGGGAACTCTGCGTAGCTGTCTGCGAGTCCTTTGAGCCAGCCATGAGGATAGACTACGTCGTCGTCCGCAGTCGCTAAAGGAGCATCGAGCAAGGTACTGGACTCAAGGTAGGGATAGTATTTTTTGTGTGGCCCATAATTCGGAGTCTGGCGGACCTCAAGCCCCCGCGCCTGGAGCCTGCGAAGCGTTTCAGGGAGGTTCTCCAGCCTGTCGATCTCATCAAGCCAGAGGATCAAGCGGCTGGGGAGAAGAGAGCCCAATGCGATGGATTCCAGGGTCAGATAGACCGTATCCACTCGCTTTCCGTAGGTGGTGAGGGATACGACCGGTCCTCCGGCGGCGACGACCGGCTCCCGCGACGCTGCGTTGCGATTTTCGAGCCGCCTCAGCAGGAACCTTGATCTTCCTACATCCTCAGAGGCAAGTTTCAGCCAAAGCCTGTGGAACAGCTCCCCAGGCTTTATATCCATGATGCGTTTGATCGTAGGCAGAAGACTCTCCTTGTTCCGGGCTGTCACCCAGGTCTTTCAGTCCAGATCACTGTTTGGACTCTTCGGTCCAGCGTGTCTACTCTTCTTGGCGTGGCAATCGAGTGCAGGTGCCTTTCACCCCTTACGGTTGCTCCAGGCGTTCGATTGGAGATTATGCGCGCCACGCGAATCTTTCCAAGAGGGGGAAGGGCGCGGCGAGCGAGACATTTGCATCAAATTCGGTACAACCAACGCGCCATGTACTCAGCCATGCGCTGGCATCTAAGATCAGGAAGCCGACGAATAGTGCGACCCAGACGTCGTCTGTTTCAGGCTACCAACGAGAACGACTTATATCAATTTGAATCCTGCATCACTTTCGGAGTTTTAATGACCACTCCCCGGTTTGAGAAGCACTCCCATGATCTGACTTTGCAACGCATACTGAGCGCGCCAACCTGGCGAGCGCGATTTTTCGAAGCTGCCGCAAACGCCGCCGCCGCCATCGTCAAGTACTCCATTGAGCGACAGGATGCGATCGGTGCCGCGCTCTGGATGGAGCGGCAACGATTCTTCAGGAGAAAGGCAATACACTCCGGGGCAACTGCGGCGATGGACTCGGTTTAGCCGCTCTTCCCTTCACCGCACACCTCTGTGAATGCCGGTTAAAAGAACTCGGGTCCGGCGGAATCTGGAAGATTAAAGAGGGGAAGTCGCAGCTTTGCTGCTTCCCATGAAGAGCGTTTCGACTACCTTTTCCTTATCCTATGTCCATCTTCTCCACCCCTGAGCCCGAGCGCCCCTCGGACGAACATACCCTGGAGACGCGCTTGACCTATCCGGTCCGGCTCCTCTACAGGCATCTCTGGCTCAATCTCCTCTTCGCCGTTCTACTCGCTTCCCATCTTTGCTTTCCAAGGATCTCGGACGATCTCGACATGGAGTGAAGCATGCCTCATCAGATTGTCAAAGTTTTTCCCAATTGCTAGAATAAGCGTGCGGCAAACCACTGGCGAGATCCAGCATCTTCTGCAATTACAATTAGATAGCGGGTGCCGGACCGAGCGGAAGGCCGAAATCGCTCCGGGAATCCTTTGCAACACAGATTCAACCGGGGGTGACTCATGCAGACAGAGACCGCTGTAAAGACAACGCACATTGGTCATATTGAAGGGATTGCTTCGATGCTCACCGATCGAATCAATCTCCCCGCACCGACCTCTGAGATGTACTCGCGGTACAAGAATGCGGTTCCCTTCCCTCATCTCGTCATCGACAATCTCTTTCCGACCGAGACACTCGAGGACATGCTCGAGGAGCTGCCGCCTCTGACTGACGACAAGTGGGTCCACGACCGGAACGAACAGTCGGTCAAATCAAACTTCCGCTCCGCTGTCGATCTGGGGCCGAAGGGATATCAGTTCGCGGCCTTCCTGAACTCTGCCGGATTTCTCTACCTTCTCTCGGAGATGACCGGTATCTGGGGGCTCTTGGGCGATCCTTATCTGGGAGGCGCGGGATACCATGTCGTTCCGGCGGGTGGAAAGTTCGAGATCCACGCCGACCGCAACACCGATATGAATACGGGCCTCTTCCGCCGCCTGGCGATGCTGACCTACCTGAATCATGATTGGGACCCGGCGCTCGGCGGACAGCTCGAGCTTTATAACGACGATGCGACAAAACGCGAGAAGGTCGTAGAGCCGATCTTCAACCGAACGGTGATCATGGAGATCGGCGACAAGAACTTCCATGCCGTTCGTCCGGTCCTCTCCGACACCCGCTCGCGGATGTCCTTCGCCACCTACTATCACACGGTCGGCGAGAAGGACTTCAAGGCGCACAGCTCGATCTACGCGCCGACCTTCTATCAGCAGAAAGAGCCACTGGGTCGCCGTCTGGCGAAAGACCTTCTGCCCCCAATCGTTCTCAAGGCGCTCAAATCGGTGAAATAAGCTGTTGGGCGCGTCGCTCGATCCCCCGGTGACGCGCCCAACTTCGCAGCGCAAGCTACTAACGCACACTCCTTGGGAGTCCAGAGGAATACGTATGAGCGCCGCGCCGAACTCCAGTGCCGACAAGATCCATCCGCTCACCTCGCTTCGCTTCTTTGCGGCTTTCTTCGTCGTCCTCTACCACACGCTGGGTAACCTGGTGCGTGGCCGGTTCCTCCCAGGAAATATCGACACCCCGCATCCGGCGGATGCGCTGCCGAACTTTGGCAGCCGGTTTCTCTCTCTCGGATTTGTCTCCGTCAGCTTCTTCTTCCTGCTCTCCGGGTACATCCTCGCAATCGTCTATCTGCGAAGAGAGAAGCCAATCGACCGGCGCAAGTTCTTCGTGGCGCGTTTCGCCAGAGTCTATCCCCTGTTCTTCATCACTTTGCTGATGGACCTTCCCTTCGCGTTCCGTGGCCTGGCGCGACTCTCCAGCGTGCATCATGCGCTTTTGAAGGTCCCCATGAACTTCGTGGTGGAGACCCTCATGCTGCACGCGTGGCTGGTAAAGTTCGCAGGCATCAACTTCCCCAACTGGTCGCTCTCAGCCGAGACCTTGTTTTACCTGAGCTTTCCCTTCATCGGGCCGGGGTTGTGGCGGCTTCGCGGAAGCGCTCGCTGGACAGCGTTCCTTCTGCTGTTTGTTGGGGGACAGGCGATCGTCTTTGCCTGGTCACAGTTCTTCGATCTCTCGCCTTTTCAGCCCATCCCGCTGCTGCATCTATCCACCTTCGCTCTGGGGATTCTCCTTGCGAGCTGGCAGTTCGATCCACTACGGAAGAGTCCGCAGTCCGGGCAGGCTTACGCGGCGCTGGCAGCTGCGGCCATTGCGACGGTTGCGGTCGTCGAGATCTCGCCCTGGGTGCCGTTGCACAATCTGGGCGACGGCATTCTCGCTCCGATCTTCATGCTGCTGATCTGGGCGCTCTCGAGCAGCTCCACCGTATTCTCGCGGCTTCTAAGCGCCCCCTGGCTCGTGGTGCTGGGCGAGGCCAGCTTT
>Ga0116226_10004098_pt1 | contig 12866 bp, 8 predicted proteins | sample S1TSphfallax_FD_89692 | JGI IMG/M metagenome (GOLD analysis project Ga0116226, IMG submission 89692) | Host-associated microbial communities from peat moss isolated from Minnesota, USA - S1T2_Fa - Sphagnum fallax MG | ecosystem: Host-associated > Plants > Peat moss > Unclassified | place: USA... | reverse complement strand
GCTGATGGGCGGACAGCATATCGTTATAGGCGTTGACGATGCCGATGTTCACCGATCCGCCGCTTTTCAACAGCGCCTTGTCGCCCAAGGGCGCGGCCGCAAAGGCGTGGGCCAGGTTTCCGCAGGCCATGGCGCCCCGGTGGCGGCCGCTTTTGCGCGCCTCGTCCATGCGAGCGAGATAGTCGGCGCGGGTATCGCGGCTCTGCGCGCGGATGCGGTCGGTGATGGCGGCGATGTCGGGGTTCAGCATGGTGTCTTGGGGTCTGGGTGAAGAGATGGGGCGCTGTTTAGGCCGACCAGAATAGGGTGACGGGCGTACGGTCCTGGTGCAGCAGGGCGCGCACCGGCATCTCCTGGGCGTCGTCGCCGGCTTCAGCGCGCTCAAGCGTGGCGAGTTTGGCGGCGCCGGTGATCAGAACGCCCAGGAAACGGGAGTCCAGCAGGGCGCTCAGGCTCAGCGACATGCGGTCGGGGCTGCCCGCAGCCGTCGGCACGTGGAAGCTCGCCACCAGAAGCGGGCTTTGGGGATCGAGCGCCGCCTCAAGACCGTCGGCGTTGGGGAAGAGCGAGGCGATATGGCCGTCGTCGCCCATGCCCAGCAGCGTGACATCGAAGGGGTGCGGCATGCGGGAGATGGCGGACTCCACCACCGGCTCGGCCCCGGCGGGTGTGGGGGAGGCGGTTTTCAGCGGGATGTAGCGCGCAGCCGCTGCTCGCCCTTTCAAGAGCCTGGTGCGAACCAGGGTCTCGTGGGTGTCCGGATGGCCCAGCGGCAGCCAGCGCTCATCGGTGCCGGTCACCTGAACCTTGTCCCACGGCGCGTCCTGCCCTGAGAGCGCGTCAAACAGGCGGCCCGGTGTCGAGCCCCCAGGCACGACCAGGCTGGCGGCGCCGCGCGCGCTGACGGCCGTGCTCAGCCGGCGGGCGACATCGACCGCCAGTTGGTGGATCATGGCGTCCAGGCTCTCGAACCGTTGCAGCTTGGGCTCCGACGGCGTCATTCGGACCAGCTATGGCCGTTGCGCTCTATCAGTCCGATGGAGGCGGAAGGACCCCAGGTGCCGGACTGATAGGAGGCCGGCTTGATCGACAGGCGCGACCAGGCGTCCTGGATGTCGTCGATCCAGCGCCAGGCGGCCTCCTGTTCGTCACGGCGCACGAACAGGGTCTGATTGTTGTTCAAGGCCTCCAGCAGCAGCCGCTCATAGGCGATGCGGCGGGGCCGCTGCTCCTGAAAAGCGTTCGACAGGCTGAGGTTCAGCGACAAGGGTTTGAGCTCCATGCCGCCGTGATTGAGGCTCGGCGTCTTGTTCATGATCAGGAGCGAGATCTCCTCCTCCGGCTGCAGGCGGATGACCAGCCGGTTGGACATCAGGTCTGAGCCTTGGAAGATCGAGCGGGGCACATCGCGGAACTGGATGACGATTTCAGACTTGCGGACCGGCAAGCGCTTGCCGGTCCGCAAGTAGATCGGGGTGCCCGCCCAGCGCCAGTTGTCCACATGGGCGAGGATGGCGACAAAGGTTTCGGTATCGGTGGCGGCGCCCGCCCCTTCCTCAAGATAGCCGGGGACCGAGCCGCCCTCCGCCACGCCCGAGGCGTACTGGGCCCGCACGGCGTGCTTTTCGACATCCCGGCCCGCCAGGGGTCGGAGCGCCTTCAGCACCTTGACCTTTTCGCTGCGCACCGAATCGGGATCGAGGTTAGCCGGCGGCTCCATCGCCACCAGGCACAGCAACTGGAGCATATGGTTCTGCACCATGTCGCGCATAGCGCCATAGTTGTTGTAGTAGTCCCAGCGACCCTCGACGCCGACCGTTTCGGCGACGGTGATCTGGATGTGCTCGATATTGCTCTTGTTCCACAGCGGTTCGAACAGGGTGTTGGCGAAGCGGAGCGACAACAGGTTCTGCACCGCCTCCTTGCCGAGATAGTGATCGACGCGGAAGATACGATCCTCGCTGAAACTGGCCGCCAGGGTGTCGTTGATCGCACGGCAACTCGCCAGGTCGTGACCGATCGGCTTTTCGACCACCACTCGGCTGTGGCTGTTGATCAGCTTGGCCGCCTTCAGCGCCTCGCAGATCGGCCCGAACAGGCTGGGAGAGGTGGACAGATAGAAGACGATCTCGCCGGCGCCGCCTAACACGCCTTTCAGCGTCTTGAACGAGGCCGGATCCTTGGCGTCGATCGTGGCGTAGCGCAGTCTGGCCTTGAAGCGGTCCCAGGCGGTTTCGGAGAAGTAAGCCCCCGCGCGGCCTCGCACCGACTCAGCCACCTTCGCGACGAAGGCCTCGTCCGCCATGTCGGATCGGGCTGCGCCGACAATGGTCAGGCCAGCCGGCAGCAGGCCCTCGCTTTCCAGGAAGAATAACGACGGGAACAGCATGCGTAGCGCCAGGTCGCCCGTGGCGCCGAACAGGACGAAGCTGTCGGGCCCACCGGGCGGCGCGCCAGACCGGGACGACGAAGGATGATGGGATGGGCTGACCGTATGCATCTCAGCGTCTATGGTCTCTCAAAGCTCTTGTGCATAAAATCTAAGGCGATACGATGACAGCGCTATCATGTTTCTCTGGTGGCGGGTGGAAAAAACATGGGTCGGGCGATCGGCGACTCGCTTCGATCTAACCGGGGTTTATCTCCATATGCTAACGAATCATAAGAACGTTTGAACGCATGCCAAATTCACATCTCGCCCTTGTCGGCGATGTCGGGGGCACCCACGCCCGTTTTGGGTTGGCCGACCTCGATCGCCCCGTTCTCGAAATCGAGCAGCCGGTCACCTTCCTCTGCGCCGACCATGAGTCGGGGCACGCCGCGCTGGCGGCCTATCTCGACCGAGTGGGCATGATGGCCCTGCCGGGGGCGGTGGCGATCGCCGTCGCCGGCCCGGTGATCGACGGCGCCATGTCCTTCACCAATATGAGCTGGAGCCTATCGGAAGCCGGGCTGAAGACGTTCGGATTTCGCCGGGCGGCCCTGATCAACGACTACGGCGCCCTTGCCCTGGCCGCGCCGCATCTGCCGCCGACGGATTGGCGCACCATCGGGCCGGAGCTGTCGCCGCCTGAAGGCAGCGTCGCCGTGCTCGGCGCTGGAACCGGCTTCGGCGTTTCGCTTTTGGCGCGCGATGCTAAGGGCCAGGTGATCGTCTCCACCGAGGGCGGCCATATCGCCTTCGCCCCCAGCGACGAGATCGAAGTCCAGGTGCTGCAAATCCTGGCCAAGGCGTTTGGTCGGGTGTCGATCGAACGCATCCTCTCAGGCCCGGGCCTCTTGAACCTGCACCGCGCCCTCTGCGAGATCGCCGGCGTGAAAACCTCGTGCGCCTCGCCGGCGGATATCAGTTCCTCGGCGCGGGCCGGGGACAGGATCGGGATTGAGACCCTGGATCGGTTCTGCGCCATCTTCGGCGCCGTGGCGGGAGATTTCGCCTTAAGCTACGGCGCTCAGGGGGGCGTCTATATCGCCGGCGGCATAGCGCCGCGCCTGCTGGATATCTTGCAGGCCAGCGACTTCCGAAGCCGCTTCGAAGACAAGGGCCGGTTCCGCGGCTATGTCGCCGCGATTCCGACTCGCGTCGTCACTCATCCCTATCTGGCCCTCTTGGGCGCCGCCTATGTTCTCCAAACACCGGCCCATACCTAAATAAAGCATTCTCAGTCGCATAAAGTACAACGTCGTCTCGGTCCTCGTCGTCGAGACCCGAATGTCGCTTGACCCTGTAGCGTCCCCCCACGTTTATAGGATAATCAACAACAAGAGCGTGTTGCGAATGTGGAAGCTGGTTTGTAGGCGCAACGCGCGTCAAAACAAAATCTAGAGTGGCGATCTGATTTCATCAGATAAAGACCCGGTCTAGATAACCATAGCCTTATTCGACCAGATGGTCGGGGAGCTTTGACTTGGCTAAAGACGGGATTGCGCCGGCGGCGACCATCTACGACGTGGCCCGTCTCGCGGACGTCTCGATCAAAACCGTCTCGCGGGTTCTGAACGGCGAGCCCAACGTCAGGCCGGAAACCCGGCAAAGGGTCATCGAAAGCGCCTCTGCGCTTCGCTATCGCCCCAGTCTCTCCGCCCGCAGCCTGGCCGGCGCGCGCTCCTATCTGTTGGGACTTTTGTTCGACAATCCAAGCCCCGCCTATGTCACCGACGTTCAAAGCGGCTTGACGACGCGGTGCCGCGAGGCGGGCTACCACCTGGTGGTCGAGCCGATCAGCTGCGACTCGCCGGACGTGGCGAGCGTGGTGGAATCCCTCACCGGCGCCCTTAGGATGGACGGCCTGGTGCTCACGCCCCCGGTCTGCGACTCGGTGGCGGTCTTGGATGTCCTGGACCGTATCGCCATGCCCTATGTGCGCATCGCGGCGTGGAGCAACCTGCATCGCGGCGCCAGGGTCGAGATGGACGATCGCCGCGCGGCCTATGAGATGACGCGCCATCTGCTGCAGCTCGGGCACCGCGACATCGGCTTCATTCGGGGACATCCGGGCCACGGCGCGAGCGAGCTCCGGTTCGAAGGCTACACCAAGGCCTTGGCGGACCAGGGCGTGTCTCTTGGCCCCGACCGGGCGCCCCAAGGCTATTTCTCGCTCGAGTCCGGCGTCGAGTGCGCTCGCGCGCTGCTTGATCGCGCCGATCGGCCGACCGCCGTCTTCGCTAGCAATGACGACATGGCCCTGGGCGCCATGATGGTCGCGGCGACGCTCGGGATTACCGTTCCCGACCAGCTCTCGATCGCCGGTTTCGACGATTCGAGCGCCGCCAAGTTCGTCTGGCCGCCGCTCACGACGGTGCGCCAGCCCGTGATCGATATGGCCTATGCGGCGGCGGACCTGATGTTGACGCGCGACGCCGATGTCGCCCGGCCGCTGGTTCGGATGCTCGACTTCGACCTGATCCTGCGCAAATCCACCGCCCCGCCGCGCTCACGGTGAAGCCCTGGTCACGCTGAGGCCCAGTCACGCTGAGGCCTAATCACGTCGAGGATTTGCCGTCTTGGCTGTTCCAGGCCCCTTGGACTCGTCTTCGGCGGGTGTGGGGACGGTGATGGCGCCCAGCTTGTCGAACCCAGGGCCGGGGTTCAGACGCAAATCCTGCTGCGCCCGCGCCAGATCGATCTTGGCGGCGCGCAAATGGGTCAGGATGTCCATGAACAGGGCGCTGCGCACGCCATAGGCGGCGCGAGGGCCTGAGACATAGGCGTAGGCGTTGAACTGGATGCCGCTGACGGTCACCCCGTCGATAAAGACCGACGGCGCGGGTTCGGCCAGCACATCCTTATTGGCGTCGAAGGCGGCGAGGAGGATTTCGCGCGCCGCCGCGGCGTCGGCGTCCGGCGAGATACCGATCTGAATCTGGATGCGTCCGAGCGGACTGCCGTGGGTCTTGTTCTGGACCGCCTTGGTGATGAATTCCGAATTGGGCACCAGGAGTGTGGAGAGATCGCTCATCTTGATCTCGGTGGCTCGCACATTGATGCGCTGGATGTCGCCCTCCAGCGCGCCGACCACCACCCAATCCCCGACCTTGACCGGGCGCTCCAACAGCATGATCAGGCCGGAGATGAAGTTCTGGACGATCTGCTGCAGGCCAAAGCCGATGCCGACCGACAGTGCGCTGGCGATCAGCGCCACCTGCTGCAGTCCAAGGCCGGCCGAGGCCAGGGCGCAAAAGGCCGCCACGCCGATGCCGAGATACCCCACCGTGGTGCTGACGGAATTCTGAACGCCCAAATCCCATTCGGTCTTGGGCAGGTAGCGCTTGTTGAGCCAGTTCTGGACGGCCCGCACCGCCACGACGCCGAAGGCGAAGGCCGCCACGCCTTCCAAGACCGCGGTCGGCGAGATCACCACCTCGCCGACGTGGACGCCGTTGCTGAGCTGCCGCAAATGATCCAGGAGCGGGCCGACGCCGTCTCCAAAGCGCGACAGCACCAGGCTCAGGCCCGTGAACAGCAGGAGCAGGCGCAGGGCGGCGGACAGGAGCACGCCGATCTGTTCGATGGTGCTGGGCCGAAGCGCGAACACCAGGTGCAGCATCCGGCCCGCCTTGGAGTCCGGCCGGAACAGCTCGGTGCACAGGTCATCGACGAACTGCCACAGGAGATACAGCGAGGCGGCCACGACGCCGATCCAGAAGATCTGGCGCGCGACAAAGACGGCGAAGGCGCTGTAGCCGGAAAGGACGCCAAGGAGGCTGGCCGCGATGGCTGCGACCAGGGCGACCGCAACCAGGCTCCAGACCGAACTGGCGATCGCGGCGCCTTCCCGCCGCTCCGCCCGCGTCCGCCCGCGTCCGGCGGCGACCAGGGCCGCCGCCGCGGTCAAGGCGAACACCACCGCGAGGACGCAATTGGTGGCCACCGTCGCCGACAGGCTGGCCCCGAGCACGAGGTTTACGCGCTCCAACAGGCCGCCCGCGACGGTGACCAGCGCGACGATCCACGGATAGGGCCGTATTCGCACCGCCGTGAAGTTCGACAGGGGCGCCACTCGCCATGCGGGACGCTCAACCGACAGCAGGGCGCGTCCCAGCGTCCCGACATAGCCCGCCCAACCGACCAGAAATACGGCATAGTGCGCGACCTCGGCTGCAGCCGGGGATAGGGCGCCGCTCCAGGTCAGGGCGGTGTAGAGACTGAAGGCTGCGAGGCCCGGCGTCGCGCCGCCGACGAGCGTTAGCCACACGGCGAGGCCGGACCGCTTCAGCCGGGCGATCGCGTCGTCGCCGACGGCATGGCGGCGCCCAAGCGCGTTCAGCATCAGCCGAACCGGGAACAGGAAGAGGAGCGCGATCACGGCGCCCACGGCCAGGATCGCAATGCCCTTCGGCCGCATGGCGTTTGCGGCGGCCTGACCCTCATCGTCCAAGGCGTCGCCTAGGCGATTAAAGTCCTGGGGCAGGTTGGCGCCGAGATCAGTCCAGAAGTTCGGCGTCAGCGGCGAGTCGCCGACCTGGAATAGCTTTTCATTGAACAGGATACGCTTCTGCTCGGCGATCTGGTCGGCCAACTGGCCGGCCGCGACCGCGAGCAGGCGCGCCTGTTTGATATCGGCGTCGGTGCTCGCCCTATGGCGGCTCAGCCGCTCGCGATCCAGACGCACGGCGGCGGCTTCGACCCGGGGTTTCACAGGCGGCTGCCCGAGTTGGGCGAGGCGCGCATCGAACACCGCAAGCTGGGGGGCCGCCGCCTGGGCGGTCGCCTGGGCCTGGGCCTGCAGCGCCAGGGCCTTGTCCTTGACGTCGTCCAGCTGCTCGTCGCTCTGGGCCTGGCGCATGTCGCGGGTCAGGTCGTCGAGCTGGCTGCGCTCCTGGGCGACCGACAGTTCCGTCTGCGTTTGAGCCTTGGGCGCAGGCTGCGCCCCGGCCGCCGTCGCAAGGCTCGCCAGCCCGGAAAGGAGCAGCCCACACCAGAGAGAGGCGGTAAGCTTTGCAAGACGCCGCATTCTTATCCTTGATGCACAGATGGCGGTGCGATGGCCGGGGATGGGGCCGGCCCCGCCCTTACTTACCCCGTCAGGCTGCGTCGCCGCCACCTCCAAAGCCTCGCCACGCTGCTCTATACGGGCAGATACAGGCTCAGCCGCTGCGGCGTCGCGCAGGGGGCGAGTTGGACGACCAGCCCCGCGTCCGAGTCCACAGCGCCAAGGCGCTCCACACCCTCAAGAACCACTCGAACGCCCGCGGCGTTCGCGATGTTGGGAAACGAGACCTGGTAGTCGCCGTCGGGGACGGGCGGCAAGGTCATGGCCGCCACGCCATCCTGCCATACGATTTTGGCGATCCTGCCGGGGAGGTTGGTCGCGAACATCATGTCGCCGGATCGCCATAGGCTCAAGACGCCGCCGTTGACCACAACATCGACCCGGCCTGCTGGACTCAGGAGCCCCCTGATCTGCAGATCCTCGCCGGCATTGACCAGATCCCAGCCGCCCCAAGGCGAGACGTCGGAGATTTCGGACAGGCCCATCAGGGGCATCAGCGCGCCCCAGCCGTAGAAGCTGTCTGTATCGGGTTGGTCCAGCGCATCGCCGGTGTCGGCGTTATAATTTTCAGGGCAGACACGGTCTGCCCACGACCGGCCAAATACCGCCAGGCTCTTCTTGGCCAGGGCGCTCGCCGCGCCGAAGCGGTCGTTGCGGCGCAGCCCTTGCCAGACCAGATAGTTGAGCGGCGGCCAAATCCGTCCTCGCCAATAGGTGTTGTCCTTATAGGCCGGGTCGTCGCGGCGGACCGAGGGAAGGCCGAACGCGCCGCCGAACGCGCGCTCATCGTCGAGAAGAGGCAGGAGCCGCTCGATTTGGGCCGGCGTTGCCGCCCCAGCGATCAGGGGGAAGAAGCTGGTCGGCCCGACGCTGCGAACAAAGCCGCCCGTGCGCTGGCGATTTGCAAACAGGCCTCGCTGGTCGTCCCAAAGCCGCTCGCCGATGAGCCGCCGCGTTCGGTCTGCGAGTCCGGCAAACCGCTCGGCCTCGGCCTTGTCGCCCAAGAGCTCCGCCAGATGAGCGAGCATCTCGGCGTCCAGGCAGAGGAGGCTGTTGAGGCCCACGTCCCAGGCGCTTAAGGTCCGAGTGTCAGGATCATACGCCGCTTCGTCGTGGATGGGGGCGTTGTCCATCGAGGACTCGTTGCGCGCGCCGAACGCCGAACCCTTATAAAGCGCTTCGCCGACGTCGGACGTCCCGTAGGCGCAAAGGCCCTGGCCGCCTGGGTCTCGGTTTGACCACCACCAATCGTGATTTCGCACCAGCGCGGGGTAGGCCGTCTCGACCAGGTCCAGGTCGCCAAGCCTTTGATGGATCATCGCCACGATAAAGGCGCCGACGGGAATCTGGGTGCGGTCGACCCAAGCGTCCTTGGCCGTGACCAGACAGGCCAGGTTGCCTTGAGGCGTCGCGTTCGAGAGGGCGGCGGCGATATTGGCCCGGGTCAGAGTCCGGTCCAGCAAGCTGGTCAGCAGGGCATGATAGAACTGATCGTCCAGCCACACGCCAAAGCCGCCGAACTTGGCCTGGTTCCAATTGCGGCTTATCGAGGTGTAGGGCCGGCTATTGACCTCGTCCCAAACGGTATTCCAGCCCATGACGTCGCGCACCGCGTCCAGGCTGCCGGCATGCAGACCCTCGTGGGTCGGGAGGGTCGCGTGGGACCTCGCCTGCGCCAGGGCGGTCCGGACAGCGGCGACAGCGGCGTCGCGGTCGTCGGACACCGCGGCGGCGAAGGCGCCGTCCGCCGTCATCTCGAGATTGTAGCGCAGCATCAAGACCGGCGCTGACCGGCTGCGCGCGCTGGTGTCGAAATAGCCGTGGCGCTCGTAATCCTCCACGGCGGCGTCGAGCGTCGCGTGTCCGGTGACCTGCACCGGCGGCTCCCGACCGCCCAGCGCGACGAAGCGGCGGCCGACCTTGACCACGGCTGCCCCGTCAGCCTCGTCGAACGTGACCAGGCTCTGGTCATCCGCCGACACGCAGAGATTGATCCAGAACCGCAACCCCCACTCGCCTTTGACCAGCGTTTCCCAACGCCCGACGACGCCATAGGGAGACGACCTGTCGTACCGCCAAAGAAGGTGTGTCCCGCCATGGGCGGCCATCGCCTCTACGCTCGAGCCATCCAGCGCGTGGCGGCCGAAGCGCAAGCCTGAGCCGGCGGGAAACAGCGTGGCGGCGCCGGTGCTGGATGAATAGGCCAGCGGCGTCACCCGCACACCTAAGGGAAGGAACACCATCTCCAGCGGGCGATCCGACCATGTGTTCCACGCCCGGCCGACGTCGATCGTGGGGTTGCGCGGCATGTCAGCTCGCCGCCGACCCGCCTTCGCCGCGCCTATGGTCAGCGAACGCGAGGGCGGCGAGAACATCGGCGGTGGTCACGATCTCTACCTGGTCCGGCAATCGGGGCAGAACGTGGGTCAGAGTCGCATCATGGCCGGCCTGGGATGAACTGGCCAAGGCGTCCGCCACGGCGATCACGTGATAGCCGCGGTCGACCGCCGCCAGCAGTGTCGCCAGTACGCAGACGTCGGTCTCGACTCCTGTGAATAGCAAGGCGTCGGCGCCCATGGCCTCCAGGCGCGGCGCGCAATTGGGCGCATCAAAGGCTGAATAGGTCAGCTTGTCCAACAGGGTGTCTGGCGTCGCATAGGGGCGTAGCGCCTCCATCACCTCGACCAGATTGGGATCCATGACCGCCCCGGTGAACTGGCTCCATTGCTCATAATAGCGCCGCCAGCGACCCTTGGCCTCTTGGGCGGTGGTCGGCGTGACAAAACGGGTGAAGAGCGTTCGGCCCTTAAACGCCCGCGACAGGCTCGCGATATTAGGCACGATGGTGTCGATATGGGGAAATCGCCAAGCGGTGTCCTTGGCGAAGACGTTCTGCATGTCGATGGCCATGTGAACGGTCGTGGGCGAAAGCTCCAGCAGGTCGGACATGGCTGTTGTCTAGGCGGCTTCGGGGAGGTCTGCGGCGCCGGCGGCCTGCGCCGCCGTTCGCATGCCCCGCCGCCAGTCCGCCGCCCCATAGACACACAGGATGATATAGACCGCGTAAAGCACAGACGTCGGGTAGAGGTGTTTGAATAGGTACAGACAGATGTAGACCACATCGAGCGTGATCCACAGCCACCACGACTCGATGAAACGGCGCGCCGTCCAGATCTGCGCCACAAAGCTGAAGCTGGTCAGGGTGGCGTCCACCCAGGGGGCGGCGGCGTCGGTGTAGCGCGCCATAAGATAGCCGAGCGCTAGAGCGCCGATGACGCCCGCGACGAAGCCGAGCGCCAACTCCTTCCAAGCGGGTTTGGCGACCATGACCGTTCCGCTTGCGTCCTCGCCCTTTTTCCATTGCGTCCAGCCGTAAAGGCACGATGCGCCGAAGAAGGCCTGGAGCAGCATGTCGGAATAGAGTTTGGAGACGAAGAAGATCCACCCATAGAGCACGACGCCGACTAAAGAGACCGGCCAGCTCCAAAGGCTGCGGCGGGCCAACAGCCACACCCCGGCCGCGCTGAGGATGGCGGCGATGATTTCCAGCGGCGACACGACGTCGTCTCCCTAAGGTTCAGCGGCTTTAAGCACTTCGAGGCCTTTGCTGTTACGGGCTTCGTCTCAAGCCCCCTGCCCACTTTGATGGCGCAAGGGGACGCAAGCCGTCTAGTGAAACTTAACCTTGAGGGTGAGATCGAGGCTGAATGGCGGCGACCGGGTCAGAAAATCATTTCCGTAGAACGGATAGTCGTTCACCAAATTGTGCTGGTTCGTCAGGTTGTATGCCGCAAGCTTGATTTCATAATTATTGAAGTCATAGAAGGCGGCGATGTTCATCGTGTACTGCCATGGGATAACCGGCGACTTATAGTAGCCGCCGTTGGCGACGATGTTGGCGGGCACGTCGCTGGAATTGACCAGATCGAGGTAGCCCGATGTGGTGGTTTCAATCGGCCCGGTGACCTGCACGGTCCCCTGAAAGCCCAAACCGAAATTCGTCTTATAGTTAGCCAGGAGGTTGAACACCTCCTCAGGTATGCCCGGATCGTTGAAGGTCTGGTTCGGCAGAAAGACGGCCAGCGCGCCGGCGCCGTCGATATTCATGCCGGGCTCGGCGGGATAGTTGTAGAAACTAGCCGGCGTAGCCAGTTTGGTCTGAATATACGAGAAGCTGGTAGTGGCGAAAAAATTGCGATTGGGCTGATAGTTCAACTCAAACTCAAAGCCGGTTATGTGGGCGAACGAAGATTGGGTATCCCCCGGCCCGGTCGGAACCGCCCGCTCCTGCTTGAACGCAGCGGTCGAAATGAACAGGCTCTTGTCCAGCAGGTTGAACTTCAGGCCGCCTTCGTAAAGCCTGGTCTCCTGCTGGAGCACATGAGCCGGACTTAGACCAAAGGTGCCGACGCCGCCGTCATTGGAATTGGGATCGACATATTGGGCGTAGTTGTAGGTCAGATAGGCTGAGCCCCAGGGGGCGAACTGATAGACGGGGCTGATGTTGCCGTTGCCCAGTCCGTACCAGGCGGTCGACATGGTCTGCGGCAGCCCGCCGTAGTCGGCGCCGCCCAAGGGGTCGGCCTCGTTCAGCTGTACAAGATCGCCGCGCAGCCCGTAGAGCAGGCTCAACTTTGGCCCAAACTGAAGTCGGTGCTCGACGAATATGCCGACGTCAGACAGGTCGGAGATGATGGAGGCGTCGTAGGCGCCGGAATCGCGGGCGGGCGTGCCAAATTGGGCGTGGCCGAAGGCCGCCGTATACGGGTAGGCGCCGGCCTGACTCATCTCCAGCGACGCCGGAAAAACCCAGGTCGAAGGGTTGCCCGTCAGGTCGTAGATGCTGACGGGCTCGGCGTCGAAGTTCTGAACCTCGTTGACGTGGGCGTAACGAAAGGTGAAGCCGGCGTCAATTGAATTATTGATAACAGAATCCGAACCTATCGGCGTGTCGAATTTCATCTTCAGGTCAGTTTTATTCTCGATCGTGAAGCACTCCTTACACGAATCGGCGAAATAGTATTCGACCTGGTTGTAACGATTGAGATAATTAAAAAATGTATTATTAACGAGCGAAACGCCTGCGGCGATATCATAGGTTTGGATAATCTGGAGGTTGTAGCGCAGCGCCTGGGCCCCGGTTCCGGGCGCCTCATCGATATTCACGCGATCACTTAAAGGAACGGCCGGTCCAAGCTGAACCGTCGATCCGAAGGCTTCCAGCGGCCCGACGACGCCGCCCGTGAGATACAGACCGTTGTTGATGAGTTGCTGATTGACGCGGTTCACACCGTCGTCTTCGGTGTAATTTTGCAGGGCGACTTCACTGTTCACTTGAACGCTATACTGGGGCGAGAAGCGTGCGCGTAGAAT
>Ga0116226_10004097_pt1 | contig 12866 bp, 11 predicted proteins | sample S1TSphfallax_FD_89692 | JGI IMG/M metagenome (GOLD analysis project Ga0116226, IMG submission 89692) | Host-associated microbial communities from peat moss isolated from Minnesota, USA - S1T2_Fa - Sphagnum fallax MG | ecosystem: Host-associated > Plants > Peat moss > Unclassified | place: USA... | reverse complement strand
GATAGTTGAGCGTCACGGCGATATCGACCCGGCCGCCGAGCGGCGCGTGACCGAGGTCCGTAATTCCGGGTGCTGCGGGAACGGCGGCGACGACGTCGCTGCCGAGTGTCGCGGCCGACGCGGGGACGACGACAGCGCCGCTTAAGGTGCTACGCCACCTCGAGTTTTACATGACGGTCGGCGAGTCGAGCACGACGGAAACGAAGGTCTCCGGTTTCGATGCCGGCTCGGAATCCGGCCACGCGACGGACGACAACGGCAGCCTGGACGCGCATGGGACGATCACGGTCGATGTGGTGGGCGCCACGAGCGACGGTGGCCTCGCCGTCGACGTTTCCGAAGATGCTGCGAGTCGCAAATCCCCGCCGATCCGCGTTGGGATTCTCGCCGGGAAACTCTATTACGATCCACACACGATCGTGAACGAAGAAGAGCGCGACGTTCTCCTCTTTCTCGATCGCGGTTTCGTCAAGCCCGATACGCTTGCCGCGGGCACCACATGGAGCGACGATCCGGCGGGCAGCGGAATGACGACGCATACGACCTACAAAGTGAAGTCCGTCGACGACCAAGCGAAAACGGTCGCTCTCGATTTCGAAGGTTCCACGAACGTCACAGGTCCGAACGGCTATCAGGCCGACACGCACGGCACGATGACGTACGACACGGGCGTCTCCGTGCCGCTCGACTTCACGTTATGGCGCCGTACGCACGTCGAAGCGCCCGGCCGCCTCACGACGGTCGACACGAAACTCTCCGCGACGCTACGCGAAGACAGCTTACGAAAACCGAAAGCGTAAGGCGTCCGTTCCGCCGTGGATCCCGAGGGGATTCTCGATTTCGTTCGTGCGCGGCGGTTGGCTGTCGTTGCAACCGTCGCTGGCGACGACTCGCCGCAAGCGGCCCTCGTCGGCATCGCGGTTACGAACGACGGACGCATCGTCTTCGATACGGTGACGGGTTCGCGAAAGTACGCAAATCTGCGCCGCCATAAGAAGACCGCCATCGTGGTTGGCTGGGAAGACGAGGTCACGGTTCAACTCGAGGGCATCGGCGAGGAACCGACGGGTGCCGATCTCGCGTACTGTAAGGACGCGTATTTCGACGCGCATCCGGACGGTCGAGAGCGCCAAGACTGGCCCGACATCGCGTATATCGCGGTGCGCCTCACCTGGATGCGCTACTGCGACTACGGCGCCTCGGGCTCGGGAATCTTCGAACACAACGTATCCGGATAAGGTTGTAGTGACGAGCCGTGCGCGTTGCTAATCGCTACAGCGAATCGCCGTCGGCAGCTACGATCTCGAAAATACCGAGAGCATTTGCGCGGCGTTCTGAACGAGCACGAATCCACGGACGCACGTCGTATCGAGGTGCGTCTGGACGACGCTAATAGTCGCGAATTTTGCCTCCGCGTCGCCCGGCGCTAAATCGAATTCTACAACGATCGGACTATCGACGAAGAGCGCGTCGCCGCCACCGAACCATCTCGTCGGATCGTCGGCGACTCGTTCCGATGCGTGCGCGGCGCGGCCGATCTCCGCAATGCGAATACGGCGGCCGGGCAAGAGTTGCGCCTGCAACGCCGCGCCATGCCGATTTATGCATTGCACGAACACACCCGAAGCGATCGCATCGTGTCCGTAAAATGTCGCACGAAGCCGAACGACGTCGTCGTCGGCAAATTCCGGGTAAAGGCCGCGCGTCGACCCGGCTCGTTGCTCTTTACCATTGCGAGAGACGTAGAAAAGGCTACCATCGGGCGCTACGCGCTTCTCGAACGGCTCGCCTGGCGTCGCGCCCGAACTCCACCACGTCGCAATGAACGGATCGCCAGAGCGTCCGATGTCCGCTGGAACCGGCACCACGAGAAGTCGTGCGGATCCGCCGAATCCGAGATCGAGAGCGTTGGCCTCGATCGTGTACGGCTCGGCAGCGGGCGCGAGTGGTGGTTCGAAGACGAACGTGAAGCGCGGCTCTTGGGGTGTTTGTGGGAGTGATGCGTCGTCGACTGCGCGTGCGGCTCGCAGCACGGTGCCCGCACCGTCGCGTGCGACGACCGCGATCCGCGTCGCGTCGATCGGTTTCGAACGATCGATGCGGTAAACGGCGACGGTCACGCGGCTCGCCGATGGCGAGACGCCGAGCATGCTCGGCTGGGTAGGGGTCGGAGTCGGTGTCGGCACCGCTAACGTAGCGGCCGCGCTCGCCGTCGTCGTTGCCGACACGATGATGATGAATGCGAGCACGACATCGCGGACCTCGCGCGCGACCGCGGTAACACCACGAATGACGCCCGTGCTGGTGTTACGAGTCTTCTGCATCATCGTCGAAGTATACCAGTCTTTGCCCTGTCACGGGCGCTGCGCGGCGTGGCCTGCGTCACGCTGTTTGGCCGTCCAATAGTAGCTCGTAGCAGACGTCGTCGTCGTCCGTGCCGTCCGGCCAGTGGTGTGGGATGTCTTCGGTCCAGCGGAAACCGAATTTTTCGATCATGCGTCGTGAGGCGGTGTTCGAACGCCGGTGTCCGACGACGACGCGCCGGACGTGTGGACGCGCGCGCACCCAAGCGAGTCGCACTTCGTAAAGCAGATTCGCAAGACCGCGACCACGGTACTCCGGTGAGAGGTACGACATCCCAAAGCCGACCGTGCGACCCGTTGGGTCGTCGGTGTCGGTGAACGTGCCGGTGATGCCCACGAGTCGCTCGCCGTCGAAGAGGCCGAATACCTGGCGCGTGTCATCACCGGCAGCCCACGCGCGCCACTCGTCTTCCGAGAGCGCCGCTTCTTCGTCGGGATGCTTGAAGAAGAGCCCGAACTCCGAACGCAGAGCGTGAAGGCGCAACTCGCGCAGTGCGAGCCAGTCGTCCTCCGTTAGTTCGCGAATGTTCACGATGCGATCCATTCTGCGCCGCGCCGCCGCACACGTTCTGTTAGCTGTTAAAGGAGTCGCCCGGTCCCGTGCGCCAAAGCGTTTCGGGCTGCGTCGTCCGTCATCGGGTCGTTATTTATGCTCCTGACAAAGCTCATGCCGCCCTCGAGCGCTCGGCGACTGGTGCGCCGGCCGCGCTTGCTCTCACGCTCGCTCGAACTCGCGCGCACGAAACTCGCGCTCGTTCGCGCGCCGGCGGGTTTCGGCAAGTCGACGCTTCTGACGCAATGGTACGATGAATTGCGCGCCTCCGGGATGGCGGCCGGTTGGCTATCGTTCGATTCGAACGACGGGGACGGGCTCGGCGTGCTCGCGTACCTCGTCCTCGCAATCGAATCGGCAGGGCACCGCTTCGGCGCGCCGGTGGCCTCCATCGTCGCGTCGGATAGCGTTGCGACGGTCGACGCAGCGATCGACGCCGTCGTCAACGATTTGTGTCGGTCGGCGAAGCCGTTGTTTCTCTTCCTCGACGACGTGCATGCGCTGCGGGGGAGTGGCGCGCGAGCGGCCCTTGCCGCCTTCTTGGAACGTGCGCCCGACTCGCTCCACGTCGCCGTCGCATCGCGCGAGGAACCGAACATGCCGCTCGCGCGCGCGCGAGCGCTCGGCAACGTCATGGAGATCACCGCCCTCGACCTCCGGTTCTCGCGCGATGAGACGGTCGAGTTCATGACGGCATTTAACGATGGCGTGCTCGCGCCGGGAGACATCGAGAAACTGGAGGCGCGCGTCGAGGGCTGGGCCGCTGGGCTCACGCTCGCCGCGCTCGCGCTCGAAGGCGCGCTCGCGCCGGGACAGGTCCTCGATTCGATCAGCGGCCAGGGACGATCGTTCGCCGCCTTCTTCGTCGAGGTCGTTCTCGAACAGCAGTCTGCCGAACTTCGCGATTTTCTTCTCGTCACGTCGCACTTCGAACGGTTTTCACCCGAGTTGTGCGATGCCGTGACGGAGCGCGCGAACGCGCGCGCGTTCATCGACGAGATCGAGAGTCGCGGGCTGTTTATCTTCTCGTTGGATAGCGAACGACGTTGGTATCGCTACCACCATCTCTTCGCCCAATTTTTGCGCGAAGAACTGGCACGACGCTATCCCGACCGCGCGCTCGCGATCCACGCGCGAGGCAGCCGATGGCTTGCGGCGGCCGGATTGCACGACGATGCCTTCGAGCATGCGATCGCGGCAAACGATTTCGGCCTCGCCGCAAGCGTTCTCGACGAGCGATGCCATCGGATGTTCTACGACGGGCAACTCCGGAGTTTGCTCGAGCGTGCCTCGCGCATTCCCGAAAGCGTGCTCGAGGATCATCCGCGCATCCAACTCGCCAAGGCGTGGTCGGTCGTGTTGGAATGGAAGTTTGCGGAAGCGCGCGCCATCCTCGCAAACGTGAAAGCGACGTTCGCGCGTTCGGACGGAGCAACTCTGCAGGATCGGACGCTCTTCCTTCATTGTACCATGATGCTCGCCCAGTTCGAAGACGACATGCCGACGGTCGAGCGCCACTGCACGACGTTGCTCGAAGGTTTCATGGATGCCGATCCCTATGTCGTCGGCACGTATTACACGTCGCTCCTCTACGCGGAGCGAGAGCAATTCAAGTTGCTTCGGTTCGAACGCCTCGACGCGTGCGCGCGCGACTACTTTCGAATCGCCGGCAGTCGCTTCGTCCTCGTCTGGCATCAGTCGATCGTGGGACCGACGCGGTATCTCGCCGGCGATCTGCATGGCGCGATCGACGCGCTCGAGGACGGGATGGACGCGGCGGCGGCGGTCGCCGGACGCGAATCGCCGCTCGCTTCGATTCCCGCATTACTGTTGGCCGAGATCCATTACGAACGCAACGACCTCGCGCTTGCGAGCGACCTCGTCGATCGCCATCTCGCCCTCGCGAGCGGACTCGGGTTCGTCGATCAACTGGTCGCGGGATACCTCACGTCGTCGCGCTTGGCTCGTCTGCGCGGCGACGCGCGCGAAGCCGAGCGCATCCTCGGGCGTGGCATGGATCTCGCGCACGCGCGTGGTTTCGGGCGACTCGCCGAACACATCGTCGCCGAGCAGATGACGCGCTCGCTCGCGGAGGGCGATTTGGATCGCGCACGTCGTCTTGCGACGGTCCACGAACTTCGCGTCGGACTCGAGTGCGTGGTGCCGAAGCCGGGGACCACGACGCGCACCGAAGCGCGCGCGAATGCGTGGGTGAGCCTCGCGCGTGCGGAAGGCCGTGTCGACGACGCGCTCGAGGTCGCACGACGCTGGCAGCGTTTCGCCGAGCGCGCCGGCGCGGTGCGATCCGACGTGCGCTGGTCGCTCGTCGTCGCGCAGATTCTGCTCGCGCGAGGCGACGCACGTGCCGCCGAGCGCGTGACGCGGAGGGCGATCTCGATTGCGGCGCCGGGCCGATTCGTTCGCTCGTTCCTCGACATCGGCCGCGCACTCGCGTTGCTCCTCGGCGACGTTGAGGCGCCCGGTTCGGCCGCGACGTCCGCGACGGATGCCTTTACGACCGAGCTCCTCGACCTATCCGGAGCGGTGCGTGCGCCTGTTCGTGCGCGCACCGTTTCGGACCAAACCCCGCTCTCCGAACCGTTGAACGTGCGCGAGGTGGAGATCGTACGCCTCGTCGCCTCCGGATTTTCCAATCGCGACATCGCCGAACGTCTCGGCATGACCGAGGGCACCGTGAAGTGGCACATGCACCGTATTTTCGATAAGGTCGGTGCGCGCCGTCGCACCCAGGTGGTGAACCACGCGCGCAGCATCGGGCTGCTCGGCTAACGATCAGGGAGATGCGTTTCGCATCTACTTGGAATTAGTCGAACTATCTTTCGTTAGGTGACGGCAGCCGAACGCGCCGCCATCTTATAAGCGTGCCGTTCCGCGTCGGTCAATAAGGAGAACCATGGAAACGAAATCGATCACGTTCCCGCTTCCCTCTGAGGTCGAGCCCGTCGCCGGTACGGAGAACGCGCAGTTCTACCCGTATTTTACGAAGGTCGGGAAGGGCGACGACGAGCGATTTTGGTTTTACAACGGGATGCATTTCCCCGAGCCGATGCCCGCCTTCGATACGATCACGGCGGAAGCGCCGTACATGTCGCTCGGTGCTTACAACACGCGCGTCTTCGCCGTGCCCACCGTGCTCGGCATCGATCATCGGATCATCAACGGCCGCGTCTACATCAGTGCCGTACCGGTCTTCGATCCCGCGGAAATCGAGCGGCGCCTCGCGCTCTTCCAAGAGCGTGCGGGGTACTATTTCTCGAACTGGGACCGCTTATACGCGCAGTGGAGCGAGAAGGTCAACGCGCTCCTCGCGGATATCGCCGCGATCGACGTCCCGCAACTCCCGGAATTTGAGGACGCATCGGTCGTCACCGACGGAACGGGTATCGCGCAAAACTTCTATCTGGTCGAGCGTTTCCATACGTGCGTCGAATCGATGCTCAAGATGTGGCAGTACCACTTCGAGTTTCTCGTGCTCGGATACGGCGCGTACCTCACGTTCTTCGAGTTCTGCAAGAAAGCGTTCCCCGAGATTTCGGTACAGACGATGGCGCGCATGGTCGCGGGTGTCGATACGCTCATGATGCGCCCGGACGACGAGCTCAAGAAGCTCGCCCATCTCGCCGTCGAAAACGGCGTCGATAGTGCGTTCGTCTCGGGACGTTCGGCGAACGAGATTCTTGCCGATCTCAAAAGCCGCAACGGCAAAGCGCACGCGTGGCTCGACGCCTTCGAAAAGGCGCGTGAACCGTGGTTCAATATTTCGACGGGCGATGGGTTCTACCACCATCATCGTAACTGGAACGACGACCTCTCGTTGCCGTTCTCGGCCATGGTCGACTACGTTGCGGACGTGAAGCGCGGGAAATCGCTCTCGCGGCCGACCGAGCGGCTCAAGGAAGAACGTCTTCGCATCTCCGCCGAGTATCGCGCCTTGTTGCCCTCGGACGACGAACGCGCGGTCTTCGATCAAATGCTCGGGCTCTGCCATCTCGTGTTCCCGTACGTCGAAGATCACAAATTTTATTGCGAGAACTGGATCGCCACGGCGTTCTTCAACAAGTCGCGTGAGTTCGGCGCGCTGCTCGCGCGCCACGGCTTCTTCGCGGATGCGGAAGACGTCTTTCAGCTTCACCACACCGAAGTGAGCCTCGCGCTCTCAGACCTCGCGTTGTCGTGGGCCTCCGGCTCGCCGCCGCGCGGCCCGGAGCATTGGCCGCCGATCGTTGCGGAGCGCAAGCGCGTACTCGCCGCCTACGCCGAGTGGACGCCGCCGCCGGCGCTCGGTCCGATGCCGGCCGACATCTCCGACCCGCTGCTCTTGATGCTGTGGGGAATCACGGCCGAACAGCTCACTTCGTGGTCGCAGCCTCCCGGCGATTCGAACGAGCTTCGCGGTTTCGGCGCGTCGGCCGGCGTCGTCGAAGGCATCGCGCACGTGGTTCGCAGCGTCGATGAGATCAGCACGATCAAGGACGGTGAGATTCTGGTGTGTCCGGTCACCGCTCCGAGTTGGGCGCCCGTGTTCGGCAAGATCAAGGCTGCCGTGTCCGATATCGGCGGCGCGATGTCGCACGCCGCGATCGTGGCGCGAGAGTACGGCTTACCGGCGGTCGTCGGTACCGGACACGCGACGAAACGCATCGTCACCGGTCAGCTCGTGCGCGTGGATGGCACGAGCGGTATCGTCACGATCCTAAGTGAAGCCCCGTCTTCGTGAGTGCGAGCGGCCGAGAGAGCGAATTTCTTCTGTGGTTCGACGAGATCGGTATCGACGATCGCGCGAGCGTTGGTGGAAAGGGCGCGAGTCTCGGCGAGTTGCGGCGTGCCGGCATCGACGTTCCGCCCGGATTCGTCGTGACGGCTTCCGCGTTCCGACGCTTCGCGTCGCGCGACGCGGGCGCGTCGGTGCCCGCGGAACTCGCGGAAGCCGTCGCGCGCGCGTACCGGACGCTCTGCGGTAGCGACGATTCGGCCGTCGTCGACGAACCCGTCGCCGTGCGTTCGAGTGCGACGGACGAAGACGGCGCGGACGCGAGTTTCGCAGGCTTGCAAGATACGTATCTCTGGGTGCGCGGGGAAGCGGCGGTCGCGGGCGCGCTCGCTCGCTGCTGGGCGAGCCTCTACAACGACGAGGCGATTTCGTATCGCGCGCGGCTCGGTATTTCTGACGACGCGGCGGCGATGGGTGTGGTCGTGCAACGCATGGTGAACGCGCACGCCGCGGGCGTGATGTTCACGCGAAGCCCGCTGACGGGCGACCCGTCGGTGATCGCGATCAGTTCGAGTTTCGGTCTCGGCTCGACCGTCGTCGGCGGCGAGGTGACGCCCGACGAATTTTTGGTCGACAAGGTGACGGGCGTCGTCCGACGCACCACGATCTCGCGCAAAGAAATCCGGCACGTGCCGAACGAGTCCGGCAGCGGCACGCGCGAAGAGGCCGTGCCCGAAGACTTGCAGACGCAGCCCACGCTCGATGCAACCGCCGTCGCTCGCCTCGTCGAGATCGGACGCGCGATCGAGAAGCACTACGGGTGTGCGCAAGATATCGAGTGGGCGCTCGATGCGTCGGGCGACATATTCATTTTGCAGAGCCGACCGGAGACGGTGTGGAGCGGACGCGATCGCGAGAACGCTCGCAAAGCGGCGCTCGAATCCCCAAAGGAAAAACCGTTCGATCACGTGTTCTCGTTTTTCGGTAATCGTAAGACATGAGTCTTTCGAACGAGGACGTACTGCAGATCCTCGCGCTGCTCGACGCATCCGGCTTCGACGAACTTCGCGTCGAGACGAGCGACTACAAACTCCATCTGCGTCGGTCGATTCCGGCGAACGAGCCATCGCTCGCATCGGCTGCTGCGTCGGCACCGCCATCGCTCTCGGCGTCCGTCGAATCCGTGGTTAGCGCGCCGCAGCCCGCGCATGCGGAAGTCGTCGCTTCATCCGCGCCGGCAGAGGGACTTCACGCGATAACGGCGCCGATGCTCGGCACGTTCTACGGAGCGCCGCAGCCCGGCGCGCCTCCGTTCGTTCGCGTCGGCGCGACGGTCGTTCACGATACCGTCATCGGCATCGTCGAAGTGATGAAGTTGATGAATTCGATTTGCGCCGGCGCGAGCGGCACGGTCGTCGAGATCGTCGCGAAAGATGGCGACCTCGTCGAGTTCGGCGACGTGCTCGTGCGAATCGCGCCTACGACCACGTGAGCGTTCGGCGTCTGCTCGTCGCGAATCGCGGCGAGATTGCGATGCGCGTCATTCGTGCGGCGCGAGCGCTCGGCATCGAGACCGTTCTCGCGGCATCGGAAGCCGACCGCCACGCGCTGCCCGCTCGTTATGCAGACCGAACGATCTGCATCGGACCGCCGCGAGCGAGCGAGAGCTATCTTCGTGTCGATACGATCGTTGCGGCCGCGCTGGGCGTGGGAGCCGATGCGATTCACCCCGGCTACGGGTTTCTCTCCGAGAATGCGGCGCTCGCCGATGCGTGCCACGCTGCGGGAATCACGTTCGTCGGACCGACCGCGGCACAGGTGCGCGACGTCGGCGACAAGCTCCGCGCGCGCGAGTTGGCGCATGCCGCCGACGTCCCGACCACGCCGGGCGGCGCGATCGATTCGTACGAACGCGCGCGATCGCTCGCCGACCGCGTCGGGTATCCGATTCTCATCAAAGCCGTCGGCGGCGGCGGGGGCCGCGGCATGAAACGTGTGGACGAGCCCGCGCATCTGGACGCGGCAATGACGCTCGCCCTCGCGGAAGCGCAAGCCGCGTTCGGCGACGCGCGGCTGTACCTCGAGCGGTTCGTCGCGAATGGTCGGCACATCGAGGTGCAGGTCGTCGGCGACGGACGGAACGTCGTGCATCTTGGCGATCGCGATTGCTCGATCCAGCGTCGCTACCAAAAGCTGCTCGAAGAAGCGTGCGCCTTCGACGTGCCGGTTGCGACGCGCGATGCGATGCGCGCGGCCGCGGTTCGTTTCGCCGAGCGGTTGGCGTATCGCGGAGCGGGGACGGTGGAGTTTCTCTACGACGCCGACCGCGGTGATTTTTCGTTCCTGGAAATGAACGCGCGTATCCAAGTCGAGCATCCGGTTACGGAAGCGGTGACCGGCATCGATCTCGTGGGTCTTCAAATCGCCGTGGCGGGTGGCGCGGAATTGCCGTTCTCGCAAACGGATATCACCTTCGACGGTCACGCGCTCGAGTGTCGCATCAACGCGGAGGATCCCGCGAACGGCTTTCGGCCCGCGGCGGGAACGATTACGACGGCTGCCTTTCCCACGGGGCCTGGCATTCGCGTCGAGACCTACATCGAGAGCGGCTCGCGCGTGCCGCCGTATTACGATTCGCTGATCGCGAAAATCGTCGCGCACGCGCCTTCCCGGCCGGCTGCGATCGAACGCATGCGCGTTGCGCTCAAGCAGACGCGCATCGATGGGATCGCGACGAATCTCGCGTTCCATGCGTCGATTCTCGAGGACGATGCATTTCGCAGCGGCGCCGTGACAACCGCGTATCTTCACAAGGAGAGCGTCTCATCGCACGTATAGAGCTGGTCGACACGAGCGTCCGCGACGGCAATCAAAGCCTGTGGGGTGCGACCGGACTGACGACCGGCATGATCCTGCAGATCGCGCCCGTGATGGATCGCGTCGGATTTGCGTCCATCGACTTTACTTCGAGCACCCACATGGCCGTCACCGCGCGCTATCATAAAGAGAATCCGTGGGAGCGCATTCGCCTGATGGCGGCCGCGACGCCGAACACGCCGCTCTCGTTCCTAACGACCGGCCTGCGCTTCATTTCGTGGGAGCGTGCGAGCGACGACTTCATGCGGCTTGCATTTCGTCTTCTCGTCAAGAATGGGATACGGCGCTTTCTCGCCATGGACCCGATGAACGATGCGGCCGCCGTGCTCCAAGTCGCGCGCACGATCTCCGAAGAAGGCTGCTCGAACGTCGTCGCGGCGCTCGTGTACACGATTAGCCCGCTCAACGACGACGCGTACTATGCGGAGCGCGCGGCGCTCTTCGCGGCCTCGCCGTACGTCGAGCGCGTCTATATTAAGGATCCGGGCGGGCTGCTCACCGCCGAGCGCGCGCGCACGTTGATCCCAGCGATCACCGCACGACTGGGCGGGAAGCCGCTCGAATTGCATTCGCATTGCACGATCGGTCTCGCGCCGTTCTCGTACGTCGTGGCGGCGGATCTCGACATCGCCGCGCTGCATACCGCGGCGGGCCCGCTCGGCAATGGATCGTCGCAACCGACGGCCGAGCGCGTGAGCGCCAACCTGCGCACGCTCGGACACACCGTCGATATCGACGATGCCGCACTCGCCGAGATGAGCGCGTACTTCGAGGCGCTCGCGGCTGCGGAAGGCCTGCCCCCCGGCACGCCGTCCGAGTTCGACGAGTCGTATTTCCAACACCAAATTCCGGGCGGCATGCTCAGCACGATGAAGCGACAGCTCGCGGAGATTCGGCAACTCGATAAACTGCCGGCGGTCTTCGAAGAGACGGCGCGCGTCCGAGCGGAGCTTGGTTACCCGATCATGGTGACACCGTTCTCGCAAGTGATCGGAACGCAAGCCGTGATGAACGTGATCTCGGGAGAGCGTTATGCGAACGTGCCGGATGAGGTGATGCGGTACATGCTCGGGCGGTTCGGTTCGCCGCCGGGCGAAGTCGATGAAAGCATCCGCGAACTCGTGCTCTCGAGGCCGCGAGCGAAAGAACTCGAGGCAGAGCCGGCGATGCCCGATCTCGACGAACTGCGTTCGCGATTCGGGAAAAACATCTCCGATGAAGAGTTCGTGCTCCGCGCGGTCATGCCACAAGCGCAGGTCGATGCGATGCTCGCAGCGCCTCCGCTTCGACGGACGTACGAGCCGGGCGTACGACCGATTCTCAAACTCTTGCGCGAGCTTGCGACACGCGACGTCGGGCACGTTCGCGTTGAGAAGCCCGGCTTCTCACTCGAACTCGTGCGTCGCGCGTGAGCGCCGAGATATTCGAGCACCGTCTCGCTCGTGCGGAGGGTCTCGTCTTCGATCTCGACGGAACGCTCGCACTCGGTGACCGTCATAGCGAAGGCTATCGGCCGCTTCCTGGCGCTCTCGAGCTGCTCGAGCGAGTTGCAGCCGACGGTCGTCCTTTTGCGATCTTCACGAACGGAACGCACCATACGCCCCACGCGTACGTCGAGATGCTGCGCCGCGCCGGCTTCTCGATCGACGAGCGCGCGATGCTGACTCCGGCGGTCGTCGCAGCGGACTTTTTCGCGCGCAAGAAATTCAAGCGAGTCCTCGTCCTCGGCGTCGAAGGCGTCTCGCAGCCGATCGTCGATGCGGGCGTCGAGGTGGTGCGCCCGGGCGGCGATGACGAGCGTGCTGAGGCGACGTTCGTCGGTTGGCATCCGGCGTTCGCGCTACGCGATATCGAAGCGGCGTGTCGGGTCGCGTGGGCGGGTGGCGGCCTCTACACCGCATCTGACGTCCCATTTTTCGCAACGAGCGCCGGGAAGGCGATCGGCGTTTCCGGAGCGATTTGCGCCGCGATTCGGAGCGTCACGCGGCAGCGCATCAACGTGCTCGGAAAGCCGTCGCTCGCAGCCCTTCGCATGGCCGCACGCCGCCTCGGTGTTTCGCCCGATCGCCTCGTCGTCGTCGGCGACGATCCACTGCTCGAAGTCGCGATGGCGCGCGCGGGCGGTGCATGCGCCGTGGGCGTTCTTTCGGGTTTGGCGACCGCCGAATCGTTCGCGAGTCTCCCGGCGGAACGCGAGGCGCATTTCGTCGCGAAGGGAGTCGGAGACTTACTCCCGTTTTTTGAGAGGCAACGGGGTCGCGTCGAAATGAGCTCGGTAGCGCTGGAGAATCGCGGGTGATCGGAGCTCTCATCGTTAGCATGACGATCGTTATCGCATTCG
>Ga0116226_10004096_pt1 | contig 12867 bp, 10 predicted proteins | sample S1TSphfallax_FD_89692 | JGI IMG/M metagenome (GOLD analysis project Ga0116226, IMG submission 89692) | Host-associated microbial communities from peat moss isolated from Minnesota, USA - S1T2_Fa - Sphagnum fallax MG | ecosystem: Host-associated > Plants > Peat moss > Unclassified | place: USA... | reverse complement strand
CGACCGCCAGCGACTTGGTATCGACGGCGGCACTGCCACCACCGGCCGCCGCTTCGAAGGAGGCGACCCTGACGGTGGCCACGAGCTTCTTGGCCGGGTCCGCCTCGACGGTGATGATCGCGTTACCCGCGTAGATCGGACGGCGGAAACGATACGCCGACTCCACCGCCATCAGGTCGCTCACCTGGGCAACGCCCAACAGGGCTGCAACACGGGGCATCAGGTCTTTCCCAAAACTGGTCGACGGGCCGAAGACATGGCTGTAGTCGGCGGCGAGCGCTGCCACCTGGGGTGCGAGGATGGCGGCGAGCGGATGCGCGTTTTCGGCGCGATCCACGCGCAGCACCGTCTTCACGCCTGCCACCGCCGCCGCTTGCGCGGCCACCGCCGCGGTGTCGGCGCCAAACAGGGCGATCGTGATGGCCGCTTCGGGAATCGCTTGCGCGCACGTGACGCACTTGGCGGTCGCCGGATTCAAGGCCTTGCCGTCATGCTCGCCAATGATGAGTACGTTGTTCATGCCAGCAACCCCTTTTTCTTCAAGACGTCCACGAGTTCCGATACATCCTTGACCATGATGCCCTTCTGGCGTTGCGCGGGCGGCTCCGTCTTCACCACCTTGAGCGATTGGGCCACGCTCACTCCCAGCGCATCGAGCGACGTGGTGTCGAGCGGTTTCTTTTTGGCCTTCATGATGTCAGGCAGTTTCACGTAGCGCGGTTCGTTCAGGCGCAGATCGACGGTCACGACGGCCGGTAGATCCACGTCGATCGTCTCCAGGCCAGCGTCGATTTCACGGGTCACGGCCGCGGTCGCGCCGTTGATCTCCACCTTCGACGCATAGGTCGCCTGGGGCCTCTCCCAGATCGCGGCCAGCATCTGGCCGGTCTGATTCGCGTCGTCGTCGATCGCCTGCTTGCCGAGCAGAATGAGGTCGGGATTCTCCTTCTTCGCGAGGGCCAGGAAGGTCTGAGCGGCGACCAACGGTTCCACGACGGCGTCGGTTTGGACCAGCACCGCTCGATCGGCGCCCATCGCGAGCGCGGTGCGCAGTTGCTGCTGAGTATCGGCGACACCGATGCTCACGGCGACGACCTCGACGTTACCGACGCGCTCCTTGATGCGCAGCGCCTCCTCGAGAGCGATCTCGTCGAAGGGGTTGACGCTCATCTTGACGCCGTCGAGCATCACACCGCTTGCGTCCGGTTTGACGCGTATGCGTACGTTGTAATCGACGACGCGTTTGATACAAACCATGATTTTCTGCATCGAATCTCCTTAGGCGGCCGCACCGGGCGCGGCTCTCGCGCTCGTGTCGGCCTTGACTTGTTGCTCCGCCATCCGCTGCGCCATTTTACCTGCGCAATGCCCCAACTTGGGCAAAAAACGCTCGATACCCGATTTGAGCGACACGGCGGTGATCGCGAAGCGGGTGGTCAAGACCGCGAATACCCGCAGGTTTACCAGCACCGGGACGCTCAACTGGGCTTCTTCTGTCAAATGGCGGGTGCCCGTTGCGGTGGCATAGCCTTGCGCGAAGACCTGCGCGAGCTCGCGGTCGTGCTCCGAGCGCGGCGCGCTGAAGGCAAGATAGACCTGTCCTGCGGTCGAGCCCGCGAGCGGCAGTCGAAATCCCGCGGAGTAGCGCTCCAGGGCCAGTGGAGTCTCGTGGTCCGTGGCGGCACGGATCATCATCGCGTTGCCGTCGAAGGTGGCGAGCGAGACCGGCCAGAGGATGTCCCGGCCCAACTCATCAATGGCCGGTTTGCCGATGTCCGCAACCCACGCGTCGTCATCGAAGCCTTCGCTCAAGCCACGCACCAGGATCGTCAAGCGATAACGTTCATCGCTGCCATCGCGAAAGGCGAAGCCGGCATCGCAGAGCGTCTCCAAGATTCGATAGACGGTGGTGCGTGGCAAACGAATCTGGCGCGCGACCTCCGATACGGTCGCGCCGTCCCTCGAATTGAGCACGGTGAGCGCGTCAAGGCCGCGAACGAGCGCGCGGATGGGGCGTGTGGATTCCATGGGACCTCGGAATGTTGAGCGCGAACGGGCATCGTCGTGCCTATACCCTAAACATTCGGCGCGGTAGTTTAAGGATCCGAGCTCTGGCTGTCCACCTTGCGGTGGGGCACGGCGACAGCCGCGGTGGTGTATTCTTGCCGCCATGAAACAGGTCAAACAGGGTCTCCACGGTGCGCGCGAAGCGGTACGCGCGAGCGCGGGGCTCGCGAACGTGCGCTATGAAATTCGCGGCAAGCTGGCACGGCGGGCGCTCGACCTCGAGCGCATGGGCTACGACATCGTCTCACTGAACATCGGCAATCCCTATGCTTTCGGCTTTCGCACGCCCGAGACCATGCGTCTCGCCATGATCGAAAATCTGCGCCATAGCGAAGGCTATGTGCATCAGAAGGGAATCTTCCCGGCGCGCGAGGCGGTGGTCATGCAGCAGCAGGAGCGCGGCGTTGCGAACGTCACCGCCGAGGAAGTGTTCATCGGCAACGGCGTGAGCGAACTGATCGATTTGACGTTGCGCGCGCTGCTCAATCCTGGCGACGAGGTGTTGGTGCCGAGTCCGGATTATCCGTTGTGGACCGCGGCGGTGAACCTCAATACGGGTCGTGCGGTGCACTATCACTGCCGCCCCGAGCGCGGCTTCGTGCCTGAGGTCGGCGACATCGAGGCGCTGATCACCGCGCGCACTCGTGCCATCGTGGTGGTCAACCCGAACAACCCCACCGGCGCCGTGTATCCGCGCGCCACGCTCGAGGGCATCGCCCGACTCGCGGAGAAGCACCGTCTCGTCGTGTTCTGCGATGAGATCTACGATCAAATTCTCTATGACGACGCGCAATTCATCCCGCTCGCCACGCTGGTGCACGACACGCTGTGCTGCACGATGAGCGGCCTATCCAAGGTGTACCGCGCCTGCGGCTACCGGGTGGGCTGGGCGGTATTTTCGGGAGACATCGCGAGCGCATCGGACTACTTGAGCGGCCTCGAACTGTTGAGTTCATTGAGGCTCTGCAGCAACGTGGCGGGCCAGTGGGCGGTTCAAACCGCGCTCGGCGGTCATCAGAGCATTCGCGAATTGACGCGGCCCGGTGGCCGTTTATATGAGTCGCGCAGGGTCATTCTCGAGCGTGTTGCGAGCAGTGGCTACTTGCAGCTCAAGCGCCCGATGGGCGCGCTCTATTCGTTCATCGAGGTGCGTACCGACAAGTTGCCTGATTTCGACGATCAGGCGTTCGCACTGGCGCTGCTCGAGAACAAGCACGTGCTGGTGGCGCCGGGCGTCAGTTTCAACGTGCCGTACAAGAATTGTTTTCGCATCACCAATCTGCCCGAGCCGTCGGTCTTGAACGACGTGTTCGAGCGGATCGACGATCTGCTCGAGTCGCAGGCGAGCGCTCCCGCGCTGCGCTCGGCGGCGGCCGGGAAGGCCTGACGGCGCTGCGTCGGGAGCTCGCCGCTCGCTCGAGTTTCGAGGCCACACAGGCGGGCCTGACCCTGCTCACACCCAACGCGGAACTGCGCGCGGCCTTGGCCGATGCCGTGGATCGCCTGCATCTCGCGGCAGGGCACGCCGTCTGGCCGACGCCAGCGATCCGCGATTTCGACGGCTGGTTGCTGGAGCGTTACACCGAGCGGCAGCAGCGGGATGCGTCCTTGCCGCGTGCGCTGACCGATTTCGAGGAGCGCGAGCTCTGGCGTGCGGCAATCCTCGCCACCGAGATTGGCAGGGAATGCCTCGAGCCGGACGGCGCGGCTGCCTCGGCGCGGCGGGCCAGGCGCGCCATGCTCGAGCATGGCATCCCGTTTCGAGCGCTGACGGCCCACCAGACCCCGGAAGCGCTGGCGCTACTCGAGTGGAATGCCGCGTTCGAGGCACGCTGCCAGGAACTCGAGTGCATTCCCGCCGATCGACTGCTGACCGAGCTCGCACCCGACATCGGCCGCGTTGCGTGGATCGACAGTCCGAGCTGGCGACCGGTGGCGCGTCGTTGGTTGCAAACCCATGGCGGTGCGCCGCTCGCGCCGGCGCGAACCGGCAGCGCGGCCGTCATGCGCCGCCACGAGGCGAGCGCGCCGGATGCGGAACTCGCGGCAATCGCGCACTGGGCGGCCGGTGAACTCGCCGTGCAGCCGAATTATCGGGCCTGGATCTTGATCCCCGACCTGCGCTCGCGGCGCTCGGAAGTCGAGGATGCCTTCGATGCCGCGCTCGCTCCGCAACGCTTCCGCTTCGACGGGACCCGGGATCCCGCCCCCTACGCCATCGCTGGCGGCACTGCGCTCGCTGATTACGCACCGGTCCGGGCGGCGCTCTGCTCGCTGCGGGCGCTGACCGGCCCACTCGCCTTCGAAGACCTGAGTGCGCTGCTGCGTCTGCCCGAACTGCATGCATCGCCAAGCGAAGCGGCGGCCGTCGCGCAGCTCGATGTCATGCTGCGCGAGCGGGGCCCGAGCGAGGCGCCGCTGCGCACCTGGTTGGCGCTGGCGCGACGTTTGGCGCACGAGCGCGTCAGCGCGGCGTTGCCGGCGCTCGCCCGGATCGAACGCTGCGCCGAGCTCGTGACGGCGCTGCCGGGCGCGCAGCCGCTGACGTATTGGGCATCGGTCTGGTTGCAAGCATTCCAAGCCGCCGCCTGGGCGTGGCCGGAGCGCTGGTCGAGCACGGAATTCCAGGCGGCCGAGCGATTCCGCGACGTCGTGGTGGGGCTCGCCGCCGCCGCTGCGCTGTTCGGCAGCCGCGGGGCGGCCTCCGCGCTCGGACTGTTGCAACGGGCGGCTCGCGATACGGTATTTCAACCGCAGACCGGTGTGCCCCCCATCGCGGTCAGCGGCCACATCATGGATCCCTGGCTCGACTACGACGGCCTTTGGATTGCCGGCTGCGACGCCGACCGCTGGCCGCCGCCCGTGGCGGCGATCCCGTTGATCCCGTTGCCGTTGCAGCGGCAATTCGGGGTGGTGGCGGCGACCGCCGCCTTGCAATTCGAACTCGCCGTCGACCTGGAGCGGCGCTGGCGACGCTGTGCCGATCGCTGCGTGTTCAGCTGTGCTGCGCCCACCGATGGTCGCGCGGTGCATTTGAGTCCGTTGCTGTCCGAGAGCTCACCGCTCGAATTGGCAGCCGTGACGACGCGACCGCATTGGCAGGCCTTCGCAATGCACGCTCCGCGCCTCGAACGCTTGAACGACGAACAGGCGCCGCCCGTCGGCACCGATGAGAGAACGCGGGGGGTCGCGACGCTCCAGGCACAATCGCGCTGTGCGTTTCGCGGTTTCGCGCAAGTTCGCCTGGCTTGCGACAGCTTGGATCGGCCGGTGCCGGGCTTCAACCAGCGCGAGCGCGGTACGCTGCTGCACCGGGTGCTCGAGGAGGTGTGGAGCACACTGCGCAGTTCCGCGCAGTTGGCGGCGCTTGCGCCTGCCGAGCGGACTGCGCTGATCCGGCGCTCCGTGGTGGGCGCCGTCGACGCCCAGGCCGCCCAGCGTGACCCGGGCCGAGAGTGGCAACGCCGTGAACGCGGCAGGCTCGAGGCGCTCATCGATAAGTGGCTGCAGGTGGAGTCGTTGCGTGAGCCCTTCGAGGTTGAAGCCGTCGAACAGGGAATGCAGATCGGACGCTTCGGTGGTCTCGAGTTCCACGTGCGAATCGATCGCTGCGACCGCCTCGTCCAGGGCGGGCGCGTGCTGATCGATTACAAGAGCGGCAATGTCGGGGCGGATTGGCGCGGTGAACGGCCCGACAACCCGCAACTGCCGATCTATGCGCTGCTGCAACGGCAGGAACTGGTTGCGGTGGCCTATGCGAAGGTCAATGCCAGTGAATGCGGCTTCGTCGCCGAGACGGCGCGCAACGGCGTCTTCAAACCCGGCGGTCGACGCTCCGCGCTCGAGGGTCAGCCCGATTTTACGGCGCTGGTCGACCTCTGGGCGGCCCGCATCGAGACGCTGGCCGCGCAGTTCGCCGCGGGCAATGCGGCCGTGGCGCCGACCTTGCGCGCCTGCGCGTCCTGCGACCTTCAAGCCCTGTGCCGCATTCCGTCGGCGCAGGGCGAGAGCGCGGATGCCGAGAGCACGGGTGCCGCGACCGCGGGTGCCGATGAGTAGCGTGGCGTCGGACCAGCCAGCCCGCGAGCGGGCCATTGCGGCCGCAGGCTCGGTCCTGGTCCAAGCCCCCGCGGGCTCCGGTAAAACGACACTGTTGGCCCAACGCTACCTGCGGCTGCTCGCGACGGTGGACGCGCCGGAGTGCATCCTTGCGCTCACGTTCACGCGCCGTGCGGCGCAGGAGATGCGCGAGCGAGTCCTGCACGCGCTCGCCACCGCGACGGCTGCCGCATGTCCGCCGTCTCTGAATCCGCAGACCTGGGAATTGGGTCGTGCGGCCCATGCGCGCATGCGGCTCGCCGGCATCGATCTGTCGCAGCATCCGGCGCGTTTTCGGATCGAGACCATCGACGCCTTCAACGCCTGGCTCGCCGGTCAGCTGCCGCTCACCGCCGGCACCGGCTCACGCCTCCCGCTCAGCACGGCGCCGCGGCGTCTGTACGAGGAGGCGGCGCGCCGAACGCTGGCCCATGACGAGCCCGGCGCATTTGGCGCCGCGGTCGAGAATGTGCTGGTGCTCGACGATCTGCGATGGCAGCGGCTGGTCGATCTGATCGCGGGCATGCTGCCGAGCCGCGATCGCTGGTTGCCGCTGCTGGCGGGTCGGCTCGAGGCCACCGCGCTCGAGGCGGACCCGTTGCTCGAGGTGCGCCGCCATCTCGACGAAGACCTGAGGTTGCTGTTGCAGCGACGCCTCGCCGCCGCCCGCGCCGCCCTTGGGCCCGAGCGGCTGGTGGTGCTGTCGCGCTTGATGCATGCGGCAGCCCGCCGTATCGAGAATCCGAGCTCGGATCTGCTCGAATGGCAGCAGGATGCAGCGCCTTTGCGCGAGCACCCGGAGGACGTCGGGCGCTGGCGCGCCTGCGCCGCGCTGCTGCTCACCACGTCCGGTGACTGTCGCAAACGTCTGACCAAGAACGAGGGCTTTCCCCCTCACTGTGCCGATAAGGGCGAGATGCTCGATCTGCTGCTTGAATTCGAACGCCAGGCCGGCGTCGTGCAGATGCTGGCGGCGCTCGGCCGGCTGCCGGCACCTCGCTATGAGGAGGCGCAGTGGATCCGGGTGCGCGCGGTGGCCCGGGTGTTGGTGCTGGCAGCCGCGCAGCTCGAGCAGGTGTTTCGCGAGCGCGGACTCGTGGATTTTCCGGCCGTCTCGATGGCGGCGAGACGTGCGCTCGGCTCGGCGCTCGAACCCACCGATTTGGCGCTGCGGTTGGACTATCGTCTGCAACACCTGCTCATCGATGAGTTTCAGGATACCTCGAGTGCCCAACTCGAGCTGGTGAAGCTCTTGACCGCGGGTTGGCAGCGCGGTGACGGACGGACGGTGTTTTGCGTTGGCGATCCGATGCAATCCATCTATGGCTTCAGGCAGGCGGAGGTGCGCGCCTTCCTGGAACTCGCCGACGAAGGCATCGGCGACGTCGAGTTCGAGGTGCTGCGCCTGCGCAGCAACTTCCGCTCCGCCAAGCCGCTGGTGCAGTGGATCAACGCGTGTTTTGCTCGGGTCCTGCCGACCAACGATGACCGTGACCGCGGCGCCATCGCGTTTCGCGCCAGTGATAGTGGGTTGTCGGACGCCGGGGCGGCTGATGCCGCGGTTCAGTTGCGCGGCTTCGGTACACGCCGCGAGGAGGCGGAGTCGATCGCCACGTTGATCCGGCGCCAGCGTGAGCGGCATCCTGACTGGCGCATTGCCATCCTGGTGCGCGCCCGGTCGCATGCGCGTGACCTCGCAGCGAGCCTGCGCGGTCTTGGTGTGCCGTTTCGCGCGGTCGACCTCGAGCCGCTCGAGGATCGTCCGATGGTACGCGACCTCACCATGCTGATCACCGCGTTGCTGCACTTCGGTGACCGGCGGGCCTGGCTTGCCATGCTGCGCTCGCCGTGGGTCGGTTTGACGCTCGCCGACCTGCTCAAAGTGGCGCGTGCGGCGCCGATGCTTTGGGACGCGCTGTCGAGCGATGAGTTGCTGCAAGGACTGTCCGAGGATGGCCGTGAGCGCTGCCGGCGATTGCACGCAACGCTCGACGCCGCGCTGCGCTGTCGCGGCCAGGGCACGTTGGCGCGTTGGGTCGAGCAAACCTGGCTCGCGCTCGGCGGTGCGGCTTGCATGAGCGGCGCCGATGATCTCGCGAACGTGGCCCACGTGTTTGCGCGACTGCGGGAACTCGAGCAACAGGGACTGCCCGATCCTGCGGACCTTGCGGCGAGCTTCAGTGATCTGCATGCCGACCCGGGCGGCGTCGCGGCGGTGGAAATAATGACCATCCACAAGGCCAAAGGACTCGAGTTCGACCTGGTCGTGGTGCCAGGGCTCGACCGCCGGATTCCGAACCGCCGCGATGAGTTTCTGTTGTTCCATCCATTCGCCCGCAGCGGTCGCGACGGTATGGTCATGGCGGCCCGCCCCGGTGTCGGCGACGCGCCGGACCCTCTGTTCGAGTTCCTGCGCGATGGACTCGAGGATGCCGCGGCGCTCGAAGCGGAACGGCTGCTGTATGTCGCCGCTACGCGCGCCAAGTGGCAGTTGCATCTGACCGCCCTGGTCGAGCCGGCGGCGGCGGCGGCGGCGCCGGCCTGGCGGCCGGTGGCGGGCAGTTTGCTCGCGGTGCTATGGCCCGTGGTCGGCGCCGAGTTTCTCGCCGGAACCGTGGCGGCAACGGCCGCCGCGGCTCCCGTGCCACCCCGCGGTGGCCCCTTGCTGCGCGTGCCGGCTGGTTGGACCCCCGAATGGCCTGTGGGATTGCGCGCCGCGCCAGCCGCTGCGGTCGTGGTCGCTCGACGCGAGGAAATGCCGGTATTCGATTGGGCCGGTGAGACCGCGCGCCGGGTCGGCACGTTGGTCCATGCAGAACTGCAACACGTCGATCCGACCCAGATCGATGAGGCCGCGCTGCGGCGCCGCCAGCCGCATTACGCGCGTTGGCTGGCGCAGCATGGCGTGCCACCCGAGCGGCTCGAGGAGGCGAGCGGCCGCGTGCTCGCGGCGTTGCTCGCGGTCAGGCGCGATGCACGCGCCGCTTGGCTCTTTGACCCCGGTCATCGCGACGTGGTCGCTGAACATGCGTTGACGGGGTGGTGGCAGGGCGCGGTGGTCCGGGTGGTGTTCGATCGCAGTTTCGTCGACGCAGCCGGCGTGCGCTGGGTCGTCGATTACAAGACCAGCCAGCATGGCGGCGGTCGGGTCGAGGAGTTTCTCGACCGGGAAGTCGAGCGCTATCGGGCGCAGATGCAACGCTATGGAGATTTCGCCCGGCAGTTGGGTCCGCAGCCGGTCCGGGTGGGGCTCTACTTCCCGCTGATGCAAGCCTGGCGTGAATGGAGTCCGTGACCCTCAGGCAGGATCGCCGCCCTTGGCGGTGATGGCGCCGAAGCGCCGCTGACGCCCGGCAAATTCGTCGAGCGCCTGTCGCAAGTGCTGCTCGTTGAAATCCGGCCACAGGCAGTCGGGAAAGTGTAATTCGGCATAAGCGCATTCCCACAGCAGAAAATCGCTCAAGCGCCGCTCATTGCCGGTGCGAATCAACAGATCCACCGGCCCCGCTTCACGCATCGAATGATCGACGTCGTTGAGCGCGCGTTGGAAAGCTTCGGCGGTGATGGCTGCGCCCCCGGCATGCTGCGCGGCCTTGAGGATGCTGTGCTGCGAGGAGTAATCCATCGCGATGCGCAAATGCATGCCGGTGCAGGAGGCGCTCAAGCGCTCGCTCTGTTCGATGGACCGGAGCAGATTGTCGCTCAAGCGATCGCGCCGGCCGATGATGTTGACGCGGATCGATTGTTCCACGCAACGGCGCGTCTCGCTGAACAGATACTGGCCAAACAATTTCATCAGGGCCGAGATTTCACCGGGCGGGCGCGACCAGTTAGCCGCCGAGAAGGCGTACAGGGTCAAGGTGTCGACACCCGAACGCGCCGCGGTCTCGACGATGCCACGGACGCCCTTCGCACCCTCGAGGTGCCCGGCGGTGCGAGGCAGACCGCGCTGGGTAGCCCAGCGGCCATTTCCGTCCATTATGATCGCTACATGCATGATTGATGATAGATAACTTTGCGCTATAGAGTAAGTGGTTGACGAGCGAAATGTGAATCAATTCCGCCGCGTCGCCTTGATCACGGACTCGATATGTTCCAGATACTTGAGCAGCGCCTTGCGCCCGATCGCGGTCATCCGGTATTCCGAGCGCGGACGCCGCGCCTCGAACGACTTGGTGCAGTCGATATAGCCGGCTTCCTCGAGCTTGCGGGCATGCGCGCCGAGATTGCCGTCGCTGACATTGAAGAGAGCCTTCAATTCGTTGAAGGTCAGCGCTTCATTGGTGGCGAGCGCGCTCATGATGCCGAGCCGGACGCGCTCGTAAATCAGGCGGTCGAATCCGGTCTGATCGTCGAGCCGCATCGGGCGTGGCACGGCAACGGGTTTGGCTTTCGGCTTGGGCGGCGACTCCTCCTCGGACTCTTCGCGCTTGGCCGCCGCATGCTTACTCGTCATGGCTCACCTGGCCGATCAACATGCCGAAGATGGTGTGCAGTGCGCCGAAGCCCATCCCCAGAATCAACGTATGGGTTCGCGCCGGCGCGGCAAACGCGAGCAATCCCAGCAGCATGAACAACACGCCCATGATGCAGATCAGGCGCATCGTGCGGGCGATCGTGACCGTGCTCGCGGACAACACGGCGCAGCCATACAGCAGCAGCCAGACACCGGGGATCAAGTTGGTGACGCCGGCGTGCCACAGAACGAAGGTCAGCGCGCAGCCGGTGAGCAGCGCCGGGCACAAACACAACAGGAATTTTCTCACCGGACCCAAGTAACGCGCATGGCCGGTCTGGGCCGTCTCGCGCGCCATCATCGCGCCGCCCGAGGCGAACGCGATCGCGGCCGCGATCAACCAGATGCCGAGCCAATACGGCGCATCGCGCGGCACCGAGGCAATGATCGTCGCGATGATCCCGATGGCGCCCATGACGATGCCCGCCATGCCGGGCACGGCCATCGAACTCGACGACTCGATCGACGTGCGAATGAAGGCCAGGGTGCCGAGCGCTCGGCTTTCGATCGAGATTGGATTCTGCATGGCCCGACTCTAAAGGAGCGGCTGCAAAATCGTCAAGTACTCTACGAAACAGAGTGAAGCGCTTATAGCGTGAATTCGAGGTCGACGGGAATGTTGCCTTGGGCGTCCGGCAGGTGTAACTCGGCCAGCGTATCGACCTCCCGGCGCAACGCCTGCGGCGCGTCGGCGCGCGCCTTGATCGTGCCGGACAGCATACCGGTGTGGCCGTCAGCGGTCAGCCGGATGGTGGCATGCAGCGCCAGTGGACCGCCATTGTCCGTCAATTCGGCGCTGGCATCGGAACCTGGCGCGAGCTTCGGATCGGCCATATGCAGCGTATAGCCACCGAGATCTGCGCCGTTCGCCACCTGGGTCGAGCTGACATCGGTCAGGTTGAGGTCGCCGCTGACCGCCACCAGGTTGACGCTGCCGTTGGGGCTCTGTGGGAAAGCCAGTTGCAGCACGCCCAGCTTGAAATTGGTGAGCCCGCGCCAGGTTTGCGCGACGCCGACATCGTGCAGGTCTTCGATCGGGCCGCCGCCCTCGGCGTTGCGCGCGATGAGCCCCTGAGAGCTCAGTTGCACGGTGCCGTCCGCGACGAACCCGACCTTGACCCAGTGAAGGTCCGCGGTCAGCGCGAGACCCAGCAGCGAGCCGGGATGCAGCCGCCATTCGACCGCGCCCAGCGACCGCCCGTTGAGCAGCACGCTGCCCGCGGAGCCATGCCAGAGGGTCCCGGAGAAATCCGCGGCGGTCAGCCCCGGCGGCAACAGTCGCCGCAGCAGCGAAGCCGGCAAGGACAGGACGACCACCGCGAGCACAGCGACTGTGGCGACGAGCAGCAACGGGCCTCGCAGTGTGCGCCGTGTTCCGGGCGGAGCCGGAGCCGCGGCCGGGGGCTGCTTAGGGGCTCGATTGCGCGAAGGTGATGTTGGCATTGACGATGCCCGGACGCGCGCCGCGATCCACGGTGATCGAGTCGATGGTCAGACCATGGCGCTCCTCCAAATTGGCGAGCCACGTCACCAGGGTGTCGAACGGAGCCGCTTCCAGTTCTACCCGGACACCCGTGCCGCTCGGCTGCGTGCCGCGCAGTGCCGGACCCAAACCCACCTCGCGACCGATCCGATCGACCAATACGACGGGCGCTTCGCCGGTGTCAGGTGTCAGCGTCGCGCCACCGGCGCGAATCTCCGATAGATTCATGTTCATCCAAGCGAGGTCGGCGCGGCGGGTATCGCGCGCTTGGACGGCGCTCGACACGGCGGACTCGACCGGCAACAAGATTCCACCGAACAGCACGAGCACGGCGACCACGACGGCGCCGATCAGCACCATCCTCCGCTCACGCTCCTGCAAGCCTCCGTACCAGGCCATGATCTTGTTCATCGGTGCGCCTTCGCCGCGGCCGTGCGCACCTGCAAATGCGCCTCGACGCCGGCGGCATCGGGAGTCGAGGATTGAATGTCCGCCGTCAAGCCCTGTTTGCCGACGAACTGCGACAGTTGCGACAGCTCGGCCAGACTCGGCGCCGTCACTTTCATCTCCAACGCTCCCTCGTGATAGCTCAGTGAATCGATGCTGGTCTTCGGGGTGATCGCGAGTGCGCCGCTGAATGCCTTGAGCGCGCGCAAAAAATATTCGGGACCCGGTCCGCTGTGACGAATCCGCTCGAGACGCT
>Ga0116226_10004095_pt1 | contig 12868 bp, 8 predicted proteins | sample S1TSphfallax_FD_89692 | JGI IMG/M metagenome (GOLD analysis project Ga0116226, IMG submission 89692) | Host-associated microbial communities from peat moss isolated from Minnesota, USA - S1T2_Fa - Sphagnum fallax MG | ecosystem: Host-associated > Plants > Peat moss > Unclassified | place: USA... | reverse complement strand
TTGACCCCGAGACAACGCCGAACTCCCCCCGCGGCCGGGAATCACGACAAGCGGATCCAACTCAACGACCCCAACAGGTGATCGCCCAAGTCCTGATCGACGCGGAAGCTAGCCATGACGCTGTACCGCGTCAAGCGCCGCGCACGGAATATACTACTAAAGAATTTTGAAAATATTATTTTCTCTTCTTTTATTGTATTTTAGGCGACGCCGAATTTCGGGACAGACCGAGGCTGTAGATGGATAGGCGCTTGATACTTCAGCCAAATCAACCAACGAATCGGCGAGCTGCGGCATAATTCCGCACCTTGGGGGATGGTCTTATCAGGACGGCTCCATCCTCCCTAAGTCCCAATCAGGATTTCGATCAGATTCGGCCGGCCGGACGCGATGCCGGCTTCGATTGCCGGTGCAATATCGACCGCACGATCAATCCGGCATGATGGAACACCCATCGACCGGGCAAGCGCCTGAAAATCCACAGGCGGCAGATCGATATCCATCGCGATAAACCGATTCTGCCGAGCTGACACATAGGCCGACTGGGATTTCATGAAATTCTTCAGGATGTTGTATTCCCGGTTATTCATCACGACGAACGTCACCGGAAGCTCCTCATGCGCCGCTGTCCAGAGCGCTTGCGGGGAATAGAGCGCAGCGCCGTCGCCGACCAGAGACACGACCGGCGCCCGGCCGAGCCCCAGCGAGCAGCCGATCGCGGCCGGCATGCCCCAGCCGAGCGCACCGCCGCGCAGGAACGAATATTGCCGCGCCCAATCGCTGTCGAGAAAGCCGCGCATATGCAGCGAGGTCGCGATCGCCTCATCGACAATCGCGACATTCGGGCCGATTGCCCGCGCTGCCTGTTGTGCGGCCACCAGCGGCGTGATCATGGCTGCATCCGCATCAGCGGCGGCGCGGGCTTCCAGCGCCGCCCTTCGTTGCCGTTGTGCCGTTTCGGCCTGCTGTCGCAAGGCGGCATAGGCTGCCGCATTCGGCGCGGCGGCGGCAGTGACCAAAGGCATCAGCGCCCGCAAGGACTCCCGGATATCGCCCACCACGGAGAGCGGCGTATGATAGGTCCGGCCAAGGTCTCGGACATCGGTGGTCATCTGCAGCACGTTGCAGCTTGGCGGTATCACCGGTCCCTCGGTGTAGAGAATCGTGATCAGCGATTTGCCGCCCAGCGCAAACACCGTATCGAAATTGCTAAGCTTGTCGAAAATCTCGGTCGCCTTGGTCGGCAGATTGCCGGACCAGAGCGGATGCGATGTCGGCACCGGAATATGCGATGGCCAGGACGAGCCATAGACCGGCGCGCCCAGCAATTCAGCAAGGCGCAACACTTCTGGTGCGGCTTCACTCGGATAAACCTCATCACCCGCAAGAATCATCAGGCGCCCCGGCGCCACACCAGCCAGATGCTCGGCCAGACGATCGAGCGATCCGGCGACCGGCCGGCGATCAATGAAGGAGCGTTCGGCAATACCGACCGAACTCATTTCCTCCATGACATCCATCGGCAAAGAGAGAAAAACCGGTCCGGTCGGCGCCGCATTCGCATCGTGAAACGCCCGGCGGACCAGCACCGGCAGCTGGTCCGCATGGGTGACTTCCTGCGCCCATTTGACCGCCGGCTTGGCAATCTGCACGAGATCGCCGAACAGCAGCGGATCGGTAATCGTATGGCGCGAATCCTGCTGCCCGGCCGTCACCACGAGCGGTGTCTGCGACACGCTGGCATTCAAGAGATTGCCCATGCCATGGCCGAGCCCGCCCGCGGTATGGAGATTAAGGAAGCCGGGCTTGCGGGCCGCCTGGGCATAGCCATCGGCCATGGCGACCGCACTCGCCTCTTGCAACGCCAAGATATAGCTGATCGACGGCGTTTCCAGCAGCGCATCCATCAGCGGCAATTCGGTCGTGCCCGGATTGCCGAAGATATAGTCGACGCCCTCGCTCATCAGAATTTCCAGCAAGACACTGGCGCCCCGCCGCGGGCTGACGCTGTCGATGGGCTTGATCGGGCTGGACGCCATGTCGTTGCTATCCTTTGGATTTATCGGTCAAACGATGCACCGCCTCCAGCGTGTTCTTGACATGGAGATCCGGGTCCATCGCGCTATAGACATAGGCAATTTTGCCGTCGCGCGAAATAACATAGGACGTGCGATCCGAGATATGGGCCAATCCCGGAATACTCACCAGCACGGAATCATAGGCGCGGATCACCTTGAGGTCCGGGTCGGCTGCGACCGGGAACTTCGCCGAACATTCCTTGGTCGAGAAGCTTTCGAGCGTATCGATGGAATCCGCTGACATCCCCAGCAGCGTGGCACCCATCGCGCTGAACTGATCAGCTGCCGCCGCGAAATCATGGGCTTCGATCGTACAGCCCGACGTGAAGGCCTTCGGGTAGAAATACAGGACGACCGGCCCCTTCTTCAGCGCTTCGGCCAGCGAGAAGGTGAAATCCTTGCCGCCCAGCGCCGCTTGAGCGGTGAAATCCGGCGCGGCATCGCCTGGTTTCAAAGCCGCCATCGCTGGGAGCGCGACCCAGCAAGCCAATAGCGCCACAGCGGCAGAGAATCGGTGCATGATTGGAATCCTTCTATGTGCAACGAACTCAGAGAATAGGGCGCGCAGGCCGTTTGACGAGCCGACAGGGGGATGGCGGGTAAACCAAGTCCATCGCGCAGTGCCTCATCCCACCGTTCGCGCTCCGCGCGTCCCCCCTCACCCGGCCTCTCCGCCCTAAAGGGCAGAGAGGAGACATAACCTATACTGTTGGCGTCTTTAGAACCCTCTCTGCCCCTCTGGGGCGGAGAGGCCAGGGAAGGGGGGATGGCGTCAGCCAAACATAGAGCGCAACGCGTCCCGCCTTACCCTGGAGACACAACCATTGCTGTTGCCGTCAGGACGATTGTCGAGAGCGGCCTTCTTCACCAAGTGCAGCACGCAAAGTCTGTAAGAACGGCAGGTATGGCGTGGCGCGGCCGATCCCGTCTCGATAGATCTTGCGCCGAACCTGGACCACACTCGCAGTGCGGACTGGCCGAGGGTTTTGCTCGAACGCCAGACAGGCGGGATCCCAATCGAGGCCGATATGATACAGCATGCGCCGCGCTTCAGTCTCCGGCTCCGCCACCAAGGCTTCATAATCGATGTCGATCATCACACCGTCCGGCAAGATGTCGCGCCAATGCGCCATCAAGCGCCGATAGGCAGCGTAACAGCGCCCCAGCTCGCCGAGATCGAAGGTAAATTCCTGTCCCGACAGAAAGCGTTCGGTATAGCTGGAGAGGCAGCAATCAAGCGGGTCGCGCCGCGCATGGATGATCCGGGCATGCGGCAATGCCTGGGTAATCAAGCCGAGGAAACGGAAATTCCCCAGCGTCTTATCGGTGATACAGGGCGCCGTGGGATGACGCTGGCGAAGCTGCTGCTCATAGAGCGTCGCGATCCGGGCGAGCAGATCGTCTCCAGGGTCGATTATCGTATCGATCGTGTCGCCCGGACTCTCATCCAGAACACGGGCCAGCACCGAGGCAAAATCATCGATCTCGCCAGCCCCAAAAATCATCGGATGGCTGGCGAGGATCTGTTCGATCAGGGAACTCCCGGATCGTGGCATGCCGACGATGAAGATTGGCCGCACTGATCCCAAGCCGAGCCGCCGCTCCCTTATTCGAGCGTGCCGCAGCCGATCGAGTAGCTGCAGGTTCGCTGTCTCGTTATAGGAAAGCCCCTGTCGGCAGAGGCTATTGCCCTGCTGCCAGGCCGCAAATGCGGCCTCATATCGCCCTAACCGCTCATAGGCTCTGCCGCGTGCGAAATTGAGGTCGATCCGATCGGCGCTTGTCAGGTTGTCGGCCGGTATCGCCTCCAGCCCAGCCAGATGCGCCTCGGTCAGGCCGAAGCGGGCGCGCGCCATGTAGTAGCGCGGCATATCCGGCCGCGCCGCGATCGCCTGATCGAGATGGGCCAGGGCCTCGTCTAACCGCCCGAGTTTGGCGAGCGCGACACCCAATAGGTAATGTCGATCGGGATCGGGGGCGACCGCCTGAAAGCAGGTCACCGCCTCTGCTTCCCGATAGAGCGAGATATAGGCTGTACCCAGCGCTGTGCGCGCCGTCTGGTCACCCGGGTCCAACGCAACCGCCCGTTCAAATGCCGCGCAAGCCGCATCGGGCTGGCCGAGCGCTGTCAGCGCATGACCGCGCACCGACCATAACGGCGCCGCCGTCGCGAAGCTCTGCAACCCATCATCGGCAAGCGCCAGCGCATCGGTCGATCGGCCGGAGCCGAGCAGCAAGAGGGCGAGATGGTGATGGACCCCGGGATGCTCCGGCTGTGCCGATAGAGCCAGGCGATAAGCGCGCTCAGCCGCCGCGAGATCACCGGCGATCTGGGCCAGCAACCCATCGCAAAATGCCCGGTCGGCGACGTCGCTCAATGCTTCAACCGGATCGGTGCGGTCTCACGCACCATCACAATGGCGATCACACCGATCAGCAACGCACCCGTCAGGTAAAAAGCCGGCGCCAGCGGGCTGCCGGTCGCATTGGTGAGTGATTGGATCACAAGCTGCGTGCTGCCTCCGAAGGTCGCAATCGCCACCGCATAGAGCGTCGCCAACGTGCCCGATCGAACCGATTTGGGTAGGGATTCAGTGATGGTGATGAGGCATGGCGCGCTAAAAAATGAATTCAAAAAATTCATCAGTGCCGTCGCCCCATAGACCACCGCGATACTGGGCCAGCGGACCATGGCGACATAGCACGGCAGCACCGTCACGATCAGCAGGATGATCCCGGCGAGCATTACCGGCTTGCGGCCGATCCGGTCGGACAGGATCCCACTGAAGATATCGGTCATCACTGACACCAAGCCCGCCACCATGGTCGCACCGAACGCCAGGCTGGTGGTCATATGCAGCGAGTCCTGGGCATAGGTCGTGATGTAATCGAGCACATAGGTCGCGATCGTCGCCGACGCCAGCATGATGAGGCCGAGCCAAATCAGGCGCCAAGGCACGCGCGCCCGGTTCCCGTCCGGGCTTCGATCGCTCGCGTTCAGCGTTTCCGGCAGGCTGCGCCGAACAATCAGCCCGACCGGCAACACTGACACGCCGACCAAAAATGCTGCCCGCCAACCCCAATCATCGAGGGCAGCGGAATCCAGCGTATTTGACAGCACGAACCCGACGATTCCGGCAATAAGCACCGCCATATCCTGGGTCATATATTGGAGCGCCACATAGATGCCGCGCTTCAGCGGCGGCGCAGCTTCGATCAGATAGGCGGTGGAAGGCCCAACCTCGCCACCAAGCGCAAAGCCCTGAACCAGCCGAAAGCAGACCAAGAGGATTGGCGCCGCAATACCGATCTCCGCATAAGACGGCGTCAGCGCAACACCGGTGATGGCAAAGCCCATCAACGAGAAGGACAGCATCATCGCCGGCTTCCGCCCAACCCGGTCGCCATACATGCCGATGATGATTCCGCCAAGCGGCCGCGTGACGAAGCCGACGCCAAAGGTCGCCAACGAAAACAGCAACCCGTGCTTAGTCTGGTCCGCCGGAAAGAACGTATGGCCGATCTGGATCGCGAAGAATGAGAACGTAACAAAATCATAGAATTCAAGCGCGTTGCCGAGCCCGATCGCCAGCACCTTGCGCAGCGGCAAAATCGTCGTCGACCCTGAATCAGAACTTGCCATGGAACCCTCTCAACAATGCGCTTCGCCCAGGATCCGAAGCATGCGATGTGCCGCTGCTGCAAGCCGGTTGTGGGAACTGGACTTTTTGGCGAACCGCAGCATAGATTCGTGTCGGTAACGCAGGAGTGCCGAATGCTGACCCGCCGCCGATTCGTGAAGGAAGCCTCGGTAATTGGCGGGTTGCTCTTCGCTGTGCCTTACGCCGCGCGGCCTGCGCGTGCGGCGGTTCTAAAGCCATCGCCTCCGGCCGCCTTCATCAGGATAGCGCCCGACAATGTCATCACGCTGATCATCCCGCGTGTCGAGATGGGTCAGGGTGCCTATACTTCGCTGCCGATGCTGATCGCGGAAGAGCTCGAGATCGGCCTTGATCAAGTCACGCTCGAACCCGCCCCTCCCGACAATGCGCTCTACGCCGATGCCATTAATGGCGAACAGGCGACCGGCACCTCGGCGACTACCATGGGATTTTACGACGCGCTACGAGTCGCAGGGGCGACGCTGCGACACATGCTGGTCACAGAAGCGGCCGCGGAATGGAAAGTCCCGTCGGGTGACTGCACGCCGAGCCGCGCGACAATCACCCATGCGGCAAGCGGCCGGACGCTGACCTATGGCGATGTTGCCGAGAAGGCTGCGCGCCGTCCGATCCCGCGCCACGTCGCCTTAAAGCCGGCCAAAGATTTCACGCTCATCGGTCGCCCGACCAAGCGGCTCGATGCGCCGGACAAGGTCAACGGCAAGGCCCAGTTCGGCATCGACGTGCGCTTGCCTGATATGCTCATCGCCACCATCGCCGCCTGCCCGACCTTCGGCGGGCGGCTTGGTACAGTGGATGAGTCGTCGGCGAAGGCGGTGAATGGCGTGCGCCGGATCGTCTACCTGCCCGATGCAGTTGCCGTGATTGCCGACCATATGGGTGCAGCTCGCAAGGGCTTGGCTGCCCTCAAAATCGAGTGGCAAGACGGGCCGCACGCGAGCCTTTCCAGCACGGAGATCGTGCAGCGTCTAGCCACCGCCTCCGAGCGACAAGGCGCCGTATCGACCCGCGAAGGCAATGTCGATGCCGCGCTTAAGAATGCCGCGCACCGGATCGACGCGGTCTATCAATTACCGTTTCTGGCCCACGCGCCGATGGAACCGATGAATTGTACCGTCCGATTCAGTGATGGTTTCTGCGACATTTGGGTTGGCACGCAGGTTCCAGTGCGCGCCCAGCAAGCGGCATCCAAAGCATCCGCTCTGCCGCTATCAAAAGTCCGGGTCCATAACCAACTGATCGGTGGCGGCTTCGGCCGGCGACTGTTCCCCGATCATGTCACGCAAGCCGTGATGATCGCCCGGCAGGTTGATCGGCCGGTCAAGCTGATCTGGACCCGCGAGGAAGACATCCAGCATGATTTCTACCGGCCTTATTATTATGACCGTCTATCAGCCGGACTCGACAAGACGGGCAAACCCGTCGCCTGGACGCACCGGGTGGCCGGCTCGTCTGTCTCAGCACGCTGGGACCCGAGTTCGGTCAAGAATGGGCTGGATGATGACGCGGTCGATTCCGCAGCGGGTCCCTATTCGATCCCGCACCGGCTGATCGATTACGTGCGCGAAGAGCCCGGTGCCGTGCCGACCGGCTGGTGGCGGGGGGTCGGGCCGACCCATAATGTGTTCGTCGTCGAGAGCTTCCTCGATGAGCTGGCGGCCGCAACAGGTCAGGATCCGGTCGCCTATCGACGCGCCTTGCTCGACTCGGCGCCCCGTGCCCGCGCGGTGCTTGATCTGGCTGCGGCGAAAGCCGGCTGGGGCCGGAGCCTGCCGCCAGGCAGCGGGCTTGGCGTGTCTGTACTGGCCAGTTTCGGTAGCTTTCTCGCCCAAATCGCCGAAGTCTCGGTCGATCCGGCCGGCAAGGTGCGGGTTGAACGGGTGGTCTGCGCCGTCGATTGCGGCCGAATGGTCAATCCAGACACCGTGAAAGCCCAGGTCGAAGGCGGTATTATCTTCGGCATTACCGCGGCGCTGTACGGCGAAATCACGATCAGCCAGGGTCGCGTGGAGCAAGGCAATTTCGATCGCTACCGCATGCTGCGCATCGACGAAGCGCCCGAGATCGACGTGTATCTGATCGAGAGCGACGCCGCCCCCGGTGGCATTGGTGAGCCACCCACTGCGGCGATCTCGCCGGCTGTCACCAATGCGATATTCGCCGCGACCGGCAAGCGGATCCGCAAACTGCCGGTTGATCCGGGATCGCTGCGGTCAGCCTGATGAGAAACAGTCAAGACAGAGGGGAATGCGGCGATTAGCGACTTCGCGGCACTGCCCAAACCAGAACAGGATGCGATGATCGCGCTGCATTTTCGGGCGCGGGAGATGATCGCCGCCGAGCTTGCTTCGCATGGCAAGCGGCCGGGACTGGCAACGAAACTTGCCGCAGCGCGGGTTGCCTTTCTGGAAATTGAGCTGCACTCCGTAGTCACTGCCATGGAGCATGCCAATACGCCCGTCGACTGCGCGCGCGGCTGTGCGAGCTGCTGCACCCTTACGGTCGACATCACCCCCGACGAGGCCATTGCAACCGCAATCCATCTCTCTCAGACCCTCGCACCGGACGAACTCGCCGCGGCGCGTGAACGAGCCTCCATCAAAGCCGAACGCTCCCAGGGGCTGACGCCAGATGAGCGCCATGCGCTACGCCTATCCTGCGCGGTACTAGACGAGGCAAGTGGCGCCTGCCGCGCCCATCCGATCCGCCCGGCACCATGCCAAGGCTATCTGTCGCTGGATCGCCGACGCTGCGAAGCCGACCATCTTGGACCGCCCGTCCCGATCCTGCAACCGGTCGCTGCCGACTATATCCGCGACGCCGTGATGGCCGCCCAACGGATCGTGCTGACCGATGCTGGGCTGTCCCAGGACCAGATCGAGCTCACCGAAGGGATCTTGCGCGTGTGGAAGGATCCAACCGCCGAGACGCGCTGGTTGGCGGGCGATCGGGTGTTGTAAGAATCCACCCATGTTATTGCGGCATCTTGCCTATTTCATCACGCTGGCGCGCGAGCAGCATTATGCCCGCGCGGCAAAGGCCTGCAACATCGCGCAACCCACATTATCGGCGGCCATCGCCAAGCTCGAAGATGATCTTCAGGTGCATCTTGTGATTCGGGGCCACCGCTTCGTCGGGCTGACGGCAGATGGGCAGCAGGTCCTGCAATGGGGACAGCGTATTCTGGCCGACTATAGCAGCCTGCGGGAAGGGTTGAGTGGCTCTCACCGGGGCCTCGCCGGTACGCTTCGCATCGGCGTTATTCCCGCGGCGATGCCAGTCGTTGCCGCACTAACGACGCGCTTTTCAGCGCATCATCCTGCGGTCTTGATCGACATCGAATCGATGACATCGAGCGATATTCAGCACGGGATCGATAATTTCGAGATCGATGCCGGGCTGACCTATCTCGATAATGAGCCGCTGGACCATGTACGCCGCGTTCCGCTCTATCGCGAGCGTTACGTGTTCGTGACCCGCCGCGGCAACCGCCATTCGGAAAAGCAGACGATGCGCTGGGCAGATGCTGTCAAAGAACGGCTCTGTCTGCTGAGCCAAACCATGCAGAACCGCCGGATCATCGACACGATCGCCGCGCGCCTGGGGCTGTCGATCGACGCGCCGGTCGTCAGCAATGACTATCTCGGGATCTTCGCGCATTTGATCCAGGGCGGCTGGTCCAGCATCGTGCCCCATACATTTCCATACATGTTCGGCCATCCGATGGATTTGGTCACGATCGACCTGATCGAGCCGGCCGAAACCCAAGTGATTGGTCTCGTTTTATCCGACCGCGAGACTTTATCGCCGATCGCCGCTGCGGTGCGGATGATCGCCGTCAAAATGGACAAGCTCAGCGATTTCCCCTTCGCTGAAGGCTGATTGATCAGCGTTTCCTATCAATTGATCCAATAGTTTCATTTGCGGGTGCGATAGCGCCAGGGCGACAAAGCCGGTCCTGATCAGAACGGCGCAGGACCCCACCATGAAGACCGACCGCAAGACCATTCCCGGCATCAAACCCTATAACGGCCCGGCCGGCGGCTGGGGCGCGTTGAAAGCGACGGCCAAGGCGGTCCGCGAGCAGATGGATCTGACCGAGGCGCCGCTTCTGCTGTTTCGCACCAATAAGCCGTTGGGATTCGACTGCCCCGGTTGCGCATGGCCGGACAAGGACCATAGATCGACCTTCCAGTTCTGCGAAAACGGCGCCAAGGCGGTCACATGGGAAGCCACGAAAAAGCGGGTCACAACGGAATTCTTCGCCACGCATTCCGTAACATCGCTGCTCGGCTGGTCCGATTACGATCTGGAAAATGAGGGACGGCTGACCGAGCCCGTCATCTATGACCCCGCGACCGACAGGTTCAAACCGATCGGCTGGGACGACGCCTTCGCCCGGATCGGCGAGCTCCTGCGCAGCATGCCCGATCCGAACAGGGTGGAATTCTACACCTCCGGCCGGGCGTCCAATGAAGCGGCGTTCCTCTATCAGATTTTCGCCCGCGAATACGGCACCAATAATTTCCCCGACTGTTCGAATATGTGCCACGAGGCGACGAGCGTCGGCCTGCCGAAATCGATTGGAGTCGGCAAGGGCACGGTCTCGCTGGATGATTTCGAGCATTGCGAGCTAATCATCGCGATCGGCCATAATCCCGGTACGAATCACCCGCGCATGATGGGCACGCTGCACGAAGTCTCGCGCCGGGGCGTGCCGATCATCGTGTTCAATCCGCTGAAAGAGCGGGCGCTGGAGCGCTTTGCCGATCCGCAGAATGCGGTTGAAATGGCAACATTCGGTTCGACCGATATTGCATCCGCCTATCATCAGGTCAAAGTCGGCGGCGATGCGGCAGCACTGAAGGGCATCATGAAGGCGCTGCTGGCGCTCGATGCCGAGACTCCGGGCGCGATCGACCACGACTTCATCGCCGTTCATACAAATGGCTTTGCCGCTCTGGGGGCGGATCTGGACGCGACCCAGTGGTCCGACATCGAAATATCGAGCGGCTTGTCGCGCTCAATCCTTGAGACGGTCGCCGCCGCCTACGCCAAATCGAACGCGACGATCGTCAGCTATGGCATGGGCGTGACGCAGCATGTGAACGGCACCGCGACCGTCCAGCAGATCGCCAATCTGCTGTTGTTACGGGGCAATTTCGGCAAACCCGGCGCCGGTATCTGCCCGTTGCGCGGCCATTCCAACGTGCAGGGCGATCGGACGGTCGGGATTTCCGAAAAGCCGACCGATGCGATGCTCGATGGCATCGAAAGGGCATTCGGCTTCAAACCGCCGCGCGCGCATGGCCATGACGCCGTGGCGGCGATGCAGGCGATTCTCGACGGATCCTCGAAGATCTTCATCGCGCTCGGCGGCAATCTTGCGGTCGCCATGCCGGACCCCGAGAAATGCTTCGCGGCGATGCGATCGCTCGATTTGTCGGTCCATATTGCGACCAAGCTCAATCGCTCGCATCTGCTGGTCGCCAAGGAAACCATCCTGCTGCCCTGTCTCGGCCGAACCGAACTGGATGTTCAGGCAACCGGCCCGCAATGCGTGACGGTCGAGGATTCCATGTCGATGGTCCATGCCAGTCAAGGCAAGCTGCCGCCTGCCTCCCCACAGCTTCTGTCCGAACCCGCGATTATTGCCCGGATGGCCGTGGCGACGCTGTCGAACAGCAAAGTCGATTGGCTTTATCTGGTCGAGGATTACGCGCGGATCCGCGACGCGATCGAGGCAGTCTTCCCGGATTTCCGCGACTACAACGCGCGCATCAAAATCCCCGGCGGCTTCCGGCTGCCGCTCCCGCCGACCGAGCGGATCTGGAACACAGCGTCGGGCAAAGCCGAATTCCTGATCTTCGATGGGCTGGAGGAGGATCGCGTCAACCGAGCGCCGGGCGTACTGAAACTGACCACGATCCGCAGTCATGACCAATATAATACAACGATTTACGGCATGGATGACCGCTATCGGGGCGTGTTCGGCCGGCGTGACGTCATCCTGATGAACCGCGAAGATCTGAGGTCGCTGGGCCTTGTGCATGGTGATGTGGTGACCGTGGAAACGGCGTTTGCGACCGGCAAACCGGCGACACTGGACGGGTTCACGGTGATCGCGCACGACATCGCCAAAGGGTCGGTAGCCGCTTATTATCCCGAAGCGAATGGGCTAGTGCCGCTGTCGTACCACGATGCTCAAAGCGGGACGCCGGCGTATAAATCGATACCGGTTCGGGTGGTTGCGCGGAGGTAAACGATGCGACAAGCTGCCTCTGCCGCTGCGGTGGCATCGTGTGGATCTGATCGATTCCCTTCTTAATACATGCCTGATTCTGGCTGAAGGCATGCATTGGCCACCCTTGTTCTACTGTCTGCGTCGATCCTGCTCAAGGTTTCCTAGCTAGTAGAGACGCGGATTTTGCCAGCGCCGAATTGAGCCTAAGTGAGGATGAGGAGCCGTCTGCGGAGTCCGACCAAGACACGTAGCATCGCAAATCGGGCCCCGGTTCGCTGTCCCGGCACCCTATCCCGGCAACACGAACAGCGTAATGCTCTGTGCCGGCACGGTCGTGACTAACGATCCGCCTGCCCAAGTCTGATTGGCAATGCGCTTGATCTCGTTCGCCGCGGTCAATTGATAGGCCTTGGCGATACCGCTCGCCTTGAAATGGGCGAGATCGAGCGTCACTTGCGTCGCGCCGGTGGGTTGCTTGGCGATCACCATCACCGTCAGTGCCCCGTCGGAGCGGCGAACGGCGGCGAAGGCGGATAGATTGTCGGGGTTGGGCACCGATGCCGCCACGCTGACATCGCCGAACTGGCTCTGGGCACCGTCGTAATTGCGGTACATCTCGATCGCCTTGTAGGTCGGCGTCGAGGCGGCCGGGACCGTAAAGCGGGTCGCCATATCGAGCCCTTCGCGCCCGAAAATGCCGAATATATCGGCCTGGGTCGTCGCGCCGTTGATATGGCCTTCGGCACCCCAGTTATATTCGGTGATCGCGATCGGCGTCCCGGCGACATAATCGGCGCTGACCCATTGCTTCATCCGCGGGATCAGCATCACTTTGTCATCGATCCAGCTTTCCGAGACATAGT
>Ga0116226_10004094_pt1 | contig 12868 bp, 9 predicted proteins | sample S1TSphfallax_FD_89692 | JGI IMG/M metagenome (GOLD analysis project Ga0116226, IMG submission 89692) | Host-associated microbial communities from peat moss isolated from Minnesota, USA - S1T2_Fa - Sphagnum fallax MG | ecosystem: Host-associated > Plants > Peat moss > Unclassified | place: USA... | reverse complement strand
GCTCGCAGCCCTCGGTCGTGACGAGGCGCTGGCCCGGATCGCGGCCGCGGCGGCATGATGCGAAGACAGAGAAGAATTGTTCTTTCTTGAAAGAAAGAACCAAAGAACTTTTCCCAATAAGTATTGGCCGTCACAACCGCTAAATCTTAATGGATAAAAGTCTTTTTGCTTCTTTTTCTTCAGAAAAAGAAGAGTCTTCCTTCCTGCCTTTCCCCGGAATCCCAAAAATCACCCCACCCTAGCCGCCGCCCGCCGGCATCGCTAAGGTCCGCCCGCATTCCCGGGAGACTCGCGACCTTGGCTCAGAACGGCCGCCATCTGCTGCAGATCGAGGGGCTGCATCCGCCCGAGATCGCCTCATTGCTGGATCTCGCCGAGAGCTATGTGCTGCTCAACCGCTCCGGCAAAACCCAGCGCGATCTGCTGCGCGGCCGCACCCTGATCAATCTGTTCTTCGAGGATTCCACCCGCACCCGCACCAGCTTCGAGCTCGCCGGCAAGCGTCTGGGGGCGGACGTGATCAACATGGCGGTATCCAATAGCAGCGTGAACAAGGGCGAAACCCTGCTCGACACCGCGGCCACGCTGAACGCGATGAACTGCGACCTGCTGGTGGTGCGCCATGCCCAGTCCGGCGCGCCCAACCTGCTGGCCCAGAAAGTCGACGCCGCGGTGATCAACGCCGGCGACGGCACCCATGAGCACCCCACCCAGGCCCTGCTCGACGCGCTCACCATCATGCGTCGACGCGGCCGGCTGGAGGGGCTGACCGTCGCCATCTGCGGTGACGTGCTGCACAGCCGGGTGGCGCGCAGCAACATCCATCTGCTGACCACCATGGGCAGCCGCGTGCGGGTGATCGGCCCGCCGACACTGATCCCCGTCGACGCCGAGCGCTTGGGCGTCGAAGTATTCCACGACATGCGCGAGGGGCTGCGCGACGTCGACATCGTCATGGCGCTGCGCCTGCAGCGCGAGCGCATGAGCAGCGGCCTTGTGCCGAGCGCGCGCGAGTTCTTCCGCTTCTATGGTCTCGACGCCGAAAAGCTCGCTTTCGCCAAACCCGACGCCTTGGTGATGCATCCCGGCCCGATGAATCGCGGCGTCGAGATCGACAGCGCGGTCGCCGACGACCCGGTGCGCAGTGTCATCAAGGAACAGGTCGAGATGGGCGTCGCCGTGCGCATGGCCGTGCTCGACACGCTCGCCCGCAGCAACCGACGCTGAGCGACGCATGCCACACACCTCACCCACCGACCTGCTGCTGACCAACGTCCGCCTGCTCGACCCCGCGAGCGGGCTCGACCAGCCAGGCAGCCTGCTGGTGCGCGACGGCCACATCGTCGATCTCGGCACCGCGATCGGCCGCCCCGATGGCGTCGTCACCCTGGACGGTGACAATGCGGTGCTCTGCCCCGGCCTCGTCGACATGCGCGCCGAGCTGGGCGAGCCCGGCGCCGAATACCGCGAAACCATCGCCTCCGCAGCCCAAGCCGCGGCGGCCGGCGGCATCACCACCCTGGCCGCGCTGCCCAACACCACCCCGGCGATCGACGACCCCGCCTTGGTGCGCCTGCTCCGCGCACGCGGCGAGGAAACCGGCACGCTGACCATCCTGCCTTACGGTGCGGTCACCCGCGGCTGCCACGGCACGGATCTCGCCGAGCTCGGCCTGCTGCGCGAGGCCGGCGCGGTCGCCTTCACCGATGGCAGCCACGCCATCGCCTCGTCGCGGATGATGCGCCTGGCGCTCTCCTACGCACGCGGCTTCGGCGCCCGCATCGTGCAACACCCCGAGGACCCCGAGCTCGCCGCCGGCGGCGCCGCCACCCAAGGCGAGCTCGCCACGCGGCTCGGCTTGCCCGGCATTCCCACCGCCGCCGAGGCGATCCTGGTGGCACGTGACATCGCGCTCGCCCGGCTCACCGGGGGCGCCGTGCATTTCGCCCATGTCTCCACCGCCGACGCGCTGACGCTGATCCGCCGCGCCAAGGCGGACGGGATGGCGGTCAGCTGCGACACCGCCCCGCCCTATTTCGACCTCAACGAGACTGCCATCGGCGATTTCCGCACCTACGCCAAACTCTCCCCCCCGCTGCGCCCGGACGCCGACCGGCGGGCGGTGTGCGAAGCCCTCGCTGACGGCACCATCGACGCCGTCGCCAGCGACCACCAGCCGCGCGACGCGGACGACAAACGGCTGCCGTTCGCGCAGGCCTCGGCCGGCGGCACCGGATTGGTGACCCTGCTGGCGGTCACGCTGGCGCAGGTGCACGGCAACGGCCTGCCCTTGGCCCAGGCGATCGGGCTGATGACCTACCGCCCGGCCCGCCTGCTCGGCAGTGACGCCGGCACCCTGGCGCGCGGGGCGGTCGCGGATTTGTGCCTGTTCCATCCCGAGCGCGCCTGGCAGGTCGAGGCCGGCGCACTGCCGGGCAAGGCGCAGAACACCCCGTTCGACGGACGGGCGCTGGAGGGGCGGGTGATCGGCACCTGGAAAGCCGGCGTCCGGGTGTTCGGCGGATGATCGAGCCCATCGAGGCCGTCGAAGCGATCGTCCTCGGCGTGGTGCTGGGCTCGATCCCGTTCGGCCTGCTGCTCACCCGGTTCGCCGGCCTCGGCGATATCCGGGCGATCGGATCGGGAAATATCGGCGCCACCAACGTGCTGCGCACCGGCCGCCGCGGGCTGGCGGCCGCTACCTTGCTGCTGGACGGCGCCAAGGGCGCCGCCGCCGTGCTGATCGCCGCGGTCTGGCTCGGCCCCATCGCCGCCTGGCTCGCTTCCCTCGGCGCCGTGCTCGGCCATTGCTACTGCATCTGGCTGAAAGGGCGCGGCGGCAAGGGCATGGCGACCGGTCTGGGCGTGCTGCTCGCGGCCATCTGGCCGATCGGGCTCGCCTGCTGCGCCGTCTGGCTGGTGGTGGCCGGTCTCGCGCGGATCTCCTCACTCGCCAGTCTGGTCGCGATCGCCGCAGCCCCGATCCTGACCTTTCTCTATGGGGACAGGTTCGGCGCCCTCATCGCCCTGCTGATCGCCCTGCTGATCGCCCAGCGCCACCACGCCAACATCGCCCGGCTGATCGCCGGCACCGAGCCACGCATCGGTCAGAAATCGTGAATCGCGTCGGGTGACAGACACCGCCGATCGGCTGCGACTGGCGCGCACCGACGGCGTCGGCCCAGTCACCTATCGGCGCCTGCTGCATCGCTTCGGCACCGCCGCCGCGGCCCTGGCAGCCCTCCCCGCCATGGCGCGCGCGGGTGGCCGACGCAACCCGCTGGCGATCCCGTCGAAGGACGCGGCGGCGCGTGAGATCGACCAGCTGCACCGTCTCGGCGGCCAGCTGCTGTTTGTCGACACCCCCGCCTACCCGCCCTTGCTGGCACGGCTCGACGACGCGCCCGCGGCGATCTCGGTGCTCGGCGACCCGAGCTGCCTCGCGGCGGAGTGCCTCGCCGTGGTCGGCAGCCGCAACGCCTCGGCCAACGGAAGGCGCATCGCCGAGGACATGGCGGCCGGCCTCACCGAAGCCGGGCTGCTGGTCGTCTCCGGCATGGCACGCGGCATCGACACGGCGGCCCATGTCGGCGCGATGCGGGTCGGCCGCACCATCGCCTGCGTCGCCGGCGGCCTCGACAAGCCCTACCCGTTCGAGAACGCAAGGCTGCAGGAACAGATCGCCGAGGCCGGTGCCGTGGTGGCCGAGGCGCCGCTCGGCACCGCCCCGCAGGCGCGGCATTTTCCGCGCCGCAATCGCCTGATCGCCGGCCTGTCGCTGGGCACGCTGGTGGTGGAGGCGGCCCTTCGCTCGGGCAGCCTGATCACCGCCCGGCTGGCGATCGAAGCCGACCGGGAGGTGTTCGCGGTGCCCGGCTCGCCGCTCGATCCACGCTGCCGCGGCACCAACGATCTGCTGCGCCAGGGCGCGCACCTCGCCGAGCACGCCGATGACGTGCTGGCCCATCTCAGGCTTGACGATCGGCGCGCCCTATCACCGATCGAGACGCGGTCGGGGCTTGCCGAACCCCCGCCCGACTCGCATATGGGGCCAGGCGAGTATGCCGCCGCGCATGCCAAACTGCTTGATTTGCTTGGCCCTTCGCCCACCGCTGTTGACGAACTGATACGCCGCTGCCAGTTCTCTGCCGCCGCGGTGATGTCAATCCTGCTCGATTTGGAGATCGCCGGGCGTGTCGAACTGCTGGCGGGAAACCGCGTGGCGCTGCTTGCCGAGCCTGGGCAAGACTGGTCCGAACCCGACGCGCGCGGTCCGAGCGGCGGGTGATTCGGGCCATATCACACTGGCTGACTGGGGTAGCATGTCGGACGTCGTCGTTGTCGAATCGCCGGCCAAAGCCAAGACCATCAACAAATATCTGGGCAGCGGGTTCACCGTGCTGGCCAGCTTCGGCCACGTGCGCGACCTGCCGCCGAAAGACGGCAGCGTGCGCCCGGAGGATAATTTCGCGATGGACTGGGCCGCCGACGAGCGCGGCAACAAACAGGTCGCGGCCATCGCCAAGGCGCTCAAAGGCGCCAAATCCCTGTATCTCGCCACCGATCCGGATCGCGAGGGCGAGGCGATCTCCTGGCATGTGCAGGGCATGCTGGCCGAAAAACACGCCCTCAAGGGCATCGTGGTGCATCGCATCACCTTCAACGAAATCACCCGCAACGCCGTCCGCTATGCCGTGGCCCACCCCCGCGAGCTCGACCAGCCGCTGATCGAGGCCTATCTGGCGCGCCGCGCGCTCGATTATCTGGTCGGCTTCACCCTCTCTCCCGTGCTCTGGCGCAAGCTGCCGGGCAGCCGCAGCGCGGGGCGCGTGCAGTCCGTGGCGCTGCGCCTGATCTGCGAACGGGAAGCCGAGATCGAGGCGTTCCGGCCGCGCGAATACTGGACCGTCGACGGGCATTTCCAGACACCAGCCGGCGCCCCGTTCACCGCCCGGCTGACCCATCTGGATGGCAAGCGGCTCGACCAGTTCGACCTCAACACCGCCGAGCTCGCCCACCGCGCCCGCGCCCAGGTCGAGGCCGGCCGGTTCAGCGTCGCCTCGGTCGAACGCCGCCGCGTCAAGCGCAACCCACCCGCGCCCTTCACCACCTCGACCCTGCAGCAGGACGCCTCGCGAAAACTCGGCTTTGGCGCGCAGCAGATCATGCGCCTGGCGCAGCAGCTGTATGAGGGCGTCGAGATCGGCGGCGATACCGTCGGCCTGATTACCTATATGCGAACCGACGGCGTGCAGATGGCCGGCGAGGCGATCACCGCCATCCGCGGCCATGTGCTGGAGGAATACGGCACCGCCTATCTGCCGGGTGCGGCCCGCGAATATAGCAGCAAGGCCAAGAACGCGCAGGAGGCCCACGAGGCGATCCGCCCCACCGATGTGACGCTGACGCCGGAGCGCGCCGGCCAGTATCTCAACAGCGAGCAGAAGCGCCTCTATGAGCTGATCTGGAAGCGTGCCGTCGCCAGCCAGATGCAGTCCGCCGAGCTCGACCAGGTCACCGTCGAGGTCGCCGATCCCGCGACACCCAAGGGCCCGCGGCTGCGCGCCACCGGCTCGATCCTGGCGTTCGACGGCTTCCTGAAACTCTATCGCGAGGAGCAGGAAGAGGCCGCCCCCGGCGAGGAGCCGCGCGACGAGGAAAGCCGCATGCTGCCGCCGATGGCCGAGCGCGACCCGCTGCGACGCGGCGAGATCGCCGCCGACCAGCATTTCACCCAGCCGCCGCCGCGCTTCTCCGAGGCTTCCCTGGTCAAGAAGATGGAGGAGCTGGGCATCGGCCGGCCGTCCACCTACGCCTCCATCCTGAGCGTGCTGCGCGACCGCAACTATGTGAAGCTGGAAGCCCGCCGCTTCATCCCGGAGGACCGCGGCCGGCTGGTCACAGCCTTCCTGACCAGCTTCTTCGAGCGCTATGTCGACACCGGCTTCACCGCCGCGCTCGAAGAACAGCTCGACGACATCTCCGGCGGCCGCGCCGACTGGCGCGCCGTGATGCGCGCCTTCTGGGACGAGTTCTCCCGCGCCGTCGATCAGACCAAGGACCTCAAGATCAGCGACGTGATCACGGCACTGGACGCCGATCTCGGGCCGCATTTCTTCCCGCCGCGCGACGACGGCACCGATCCCCGCTCCTGCCCCGCCTGCACCAAGGGCCGGCTGGGGCTAAAGCTCGGCCGCCACGGCAGCTTCATCGGCTGCTCCAACTATCCGGGCTGCCAATATACCCGCAGGCTGGCCATCGAGGGCGGCGAGGAAGCGGGCGAAACCCTCAAGGAGGGCATGCGCGAGCTGGGCCGCCATCCTGACACCGGCGAGGGCGTCACCGTCCGCCGCGGTCCCTACGGGCTCTATGTGCAGCAGGGCGAGCAGGAGAAGGACAGCAAGACCAAGCCGCGCCGCACCTCGCTGCCGCGCGGGGTGGAGGGCGACACGATCAGCCTGGAGCAGGCGCTCGGGCTGCTGTCGCTGCCGCGCATCGTCGGCATCCACCCCGACGCGCAGGAACCCATCGAGGCCGGCATCGGCCGGTTCGGGCCCTATGTGAAGATGGGCGGGGTGTTCGCCTCGCTCGACAAGGATGACGACGTGCTGGTGGTCGGTCTCAACCGGGCGGTCGATGTGCTGGCCAAGAAACTCGCCAGCGTCCGCACGCTGGGGCCGCACCCGCAGGGCGGCGAGCCGGTGCTGGTGCGCAAAGGGCGGTTCGGGCCCTATGCCCAGCATGGCAACAAAGTCGCCAATCTGCCGCGCGACATGCTGATGGACGACATGACGATGGAGCAGGCGGTCGCCCTGCTGGCCGAAAAGGGCAAGCTGCTGAAGCCGAAACCCGGTGCCAAAGGCCGCAAGCCCGCCAAAGCCAAGGCCGCGCCAAAACCGGCAACAATGCAGAAGGCCGCGGCCGCCAAAGTCGCCACCCCCAAGAAGGCCGCGACGAAGAAAAAGCCGGCAGCCAAGAAGCCGCCGGTCGCCAAAAAACCCGGCCCCAAGAAGGCCGCCGGCTGACGTGGCGCGACAGCGCCGTCCGGCCACCCAATCCGGACCGCGGCCGGCGGTCACCAAAGGCACGCTGCCGAGCCGCGACGAGATCAGAAATTTCATCGCCACCTCGCCCGGCCGCATCGGCAAGCGCGAGATCGCCCGGCATTTCGGCCTCGGCCCGGAACATCGCGTCGCCCTGCGCGGCCTGCTGAAATCCCTCTCCGGCGGCGGCGAGGTGGCGCCCGCCGGCCACCGCCGGTTCACCGCCCCCGGTCGGCTGCCGGACGCGATGGTGGTGCAAATCTCCGGCACCGACCCGGACGGCGACGCCATCGCCCGCCCGGTCGGCTGGGACGGGGATGGACCGCCGCCCTTGGTGCTGATGACGCCTGAACCGCGCGGCCGGCCGGCCCTGGCGCCCGGCGAGCGCGTGCTGGCGCGGCTGCGCCCGATCGGCGCCGGCAAATACGAAGGCCGCACCCTCAAGCGCATCACCGACGCGCCAGGCCGCGTGCTCGGCGTGTATCGCACGCTGGGTGACGCCGGACGCCTGACCCCCACCGACCGCCGCGCCAAGGCCGAATGGGTCATCCCCGCCGGCCAGTCCGATGGCGCCGAGGATGGCGAGATCGTGCTCGCGAGCCCGCTGCCCTCCACGGGATTCGGCCTTAAGCAGGCGCGTGTCACCGAGCGCCTGGGACGCATGGGCGATGCCCGCTCGGTCAGCCTGGTGGTGATCCACACCCACGACATCCCCACCGAATTTTCCGACGCCGCCCTCGCCGAGGCGGACCGCGCGCGGGCCGTCGGCGTGCAAGGCCGCACCGATCTGCGCGACATCCCGCTGCTCACCATCGACGGCGAGGATGCGCGGGACTTCGATGACGCGGTGTTCGCCGAGCCTGATGGCGACGGGTTTCGCCTGCTGGTGGCGATCGCCGACGTCGCCCACTATGTCCGCCCCGACTCGGCCCTGGACCGTGCCGCCTGGACGCGCGGCAATTCCTGCTACTTCCCCGATCGCGTGGTGCCGATGCTGCCGGAGGCGCTGTCCAACGGCTGGTGCAGCCTGCGCCCCGACGAGGAGCGCGGCTGCCTGTTCGTCGAGATGCGTCTCGACGCCACCGGTGCGAAGACCTCCCACCGCTTCGGCCGCGGCCTGATGCGCAGCGCCGCCCGCCTGACCTACGAGCAGGTGCAGGCCGCCCACGACGATGGCGACGATCTCGGCCTGACGCTGCCCGCTTTATATGCCGCGTTCGAACGGCTGCTCGCCCAGCGCAATGCCCGCGGCACGCTGGATCTCGACCTGCCGGAACGCCGCGTGGTGCTGGACGACGCGGGCAAAGTCGCGGCCGTCGCACCGCGCGCCCGCCTCGACAGTCACCGGCTGATCGAGGAGTTCATGGTGCTGGCCAATGTCTGCGCCGCCGAGGAGCTCGAACGGCTGCGCCAGCCCTGCGTCTACCGGGTGCATGCCCCGCCATCGGAGGAAAAACTCGAGAATCTGCGGTTGTTCCTGCGCGGCTTCGACATCACCCTGCCGCCCGGCGGCCAGCTGCACCCGCGCGACCTCGATCGGGTGCTGAAAGCGGTCGCCGGCACCGAACACGCGCCGATAATCAACGACGTGGTGCTGCGCAGCCAGATGCAGGCGGCCTACGACATCGAGAACATCGGCCATTTCGGCCTCGCCCTCGGCCGCTACGCGCATTTCACCAGCCCGATCCGCCGCTATGCCGATCTCGCCGTGCACCGCGCTCTGATCCGTGGCCTGCGTCTCGGGGACGGCGGCCTGTCCGACGCCGAGGCGACCCGCCTGCCGGACACCTGCGAGCATATCAGCAGCACCGAACGCCGCGCGGCCCTGGCCGAGCGCGATGCCATCGATCGCTACCTCGCGGCCTTCATGGCCGAGCATGTCGGAGAAGTGTTCGAGGCGCGCATTTCGGGCGTGACCCGGTTCGGGCTTTTCGTCACAGTTGCCGAGAACGGAGCGAGTGGACTGGTCCCGGTGTCAACCCTGCCCGATGACTTCTGGATCCATGACGAGGCGACGCAAAGCCTGCTCGGTCGGCGCACGCGCCTCAGCTTCCGACTGGCGCAAAGCGTGCAGGTGCGGCTCGCCGAGGCAACGCCGGTCACCGGCGGCATGCTGTTCCACATCCTGCAGGGCACCCAAGCGGACCAGATCGAACGGCCACGCGGCGCTGTGGCAAAGCGGGGCCGGCCACGTTGAGGCGTGCCGCCCGAATCGCGGGGACCAGACTGGCCCGCCGATGCCGGGGCAGACGTGGCCCCCATCCCGCGCCCCTCACGCGCGGCCACCGCGCGAACCACAGGCTGGGGCGCGCCGGCATGGCACTGCTGATCGCCCTGCTCACCGTGCACACGGTCGGACACGCCGCGCCTTCCCATCCCGACAACCCGCTCGACCAGACCCTGGTGTCGAACGTCGCCACCGCGGCCCTCGGCTTCATGGCGCCGCGCACGCTCGACCCGATCCCGCTCTCGACGATGACGCTGTGGGGCTTGCGCGGCCTGTCGACGCTGGACACAAGGCTCAACGTCGAGCTCACGCTCGAAGGGAAGAACGCCCCGCTGCTGGTCCTCACAATGGCCCCCGGCGATCATGTGCTGCTGTCCCACCCGACGCCTGATGACGCCGACATCGCCGGCTGGGGCGCGCTGATCGGCCAGATCGTCAATGCCGCCTGGGCGGCGTCGCCCGCGGTGCGCCATGCCGGCACCGAGGGCGTGATCCGCACCTTCTTCGACGAGTTCTTCAATCACCTCGACCCCTATTCCCGGTATGTGGCACCGCAGGACGCCGACGCCGAGCGGCTGCGTCGCGCCGGCCGCGCCGGCGTGGGGCTCGATGTGGCACCAGGCGGCGGCGGCTTCGTGGTGTCCGGGGTGCAGGCCGGCGGCCCGGCCGCCCAAGGCGGCATCCGACCGGGAGAGCGCATCCTGGCGGTCGACGGCCAATCCACCCAGGGTGCCGATCTCGCCGACGTCAACACGCTGCTGGCCGGGCCGGAAAACACCATGGCCAGCATCGCGCTGCGCGGGCATGACGGCAAAGTCCGCGAGGTCGACATCGAACGCGCCCGCGTGCCCCCCGAAACCGTTACCGCCGAACGCAATGGCGACATGCTGGTACTGACCATCAGCAGCTTCAGCCGCAACACCGGCGCCCGGCTGGCGCAGGAGCTGATCCGCGGCATGGCCGATCCCAAACCCTACCACGGCGTGGTGATCGACCTGCGCGGCAATCGCGGCGGCGTGCTGCAGCAGGCGGTGGCGTCGGCCGCGATGCTGCAAAGCAGCGGCGAAGTGGCGGTGACCAGCGGACGCGACCCGCAGGCCACCCACGTGTTCCTGGCCGACGGCCACGATCTCGCGACCTTCCTGCCGGTGGTGGTGCTGGTCGACGGCAACAGCGCCAGCGCCGCCGAAATTCTGGCGGCCTCGCTCGCCGACCAGCGTCGCGCCGTGGTGGTCGGCAGCGCCACCCTCGGCAAGGGCCTGGTGCAGACCATCTCCCCGCTGCCGGATGGCGGCGAATTGTTCCTCACCTGGAGCCGGGTGCTGGCGCCGCTGGGCTGGCCGCTACAGGGGCTCGGCGTGCTGCCGCAGGTCTGCACCAGCCTGGGGCCGGACGTGCTGGCCCGCCAACTCCGCGAGCTGGCGCACGGGTTCCAGCCGATGGCCGCCGCCCTGCGCCAGCACCGCGAGGCCCGCGCGCCCCTGTCGCCCGCGCGCATCCTGGACATCCGCAGCGCCTGCCCGGCGGCAATCGGTCGCGCCATCGATCTCGGCGCGGCCCGGTTCCTGATCGAAACGCCAGAGGCCTATCGAACCGCCCTGCTCATCGCGCCGCCGACCAGCCCCGCGTCGCCCAGTATCGCGCAAAGCTTGACGCCGCCCCCCCCGGTGAGCAATTAGACGCCTCCAACCAAGATTTTCTCCCTCAGCCCACCGGGATTCCCCATGGCCAAGTCCAACACCATCCAGATCCGCCTCGTCTCGACCGCGGACACCGGCTACTTCTACGTGACCAAAAAGAACGCGCGCGCCCAGACCGGAAAACTGGAACTGCAAAAATACGACCCCGTCGCCCGCAAGCACGTGACGTTCAAGGAAGCCAAGATCAAGTAATTCGGCTTTTGGGGGTAGCGGAGCTTGGGAAGTCAGCAAGGCTGGGCTCTGCCCAGCCTTGCTGACTTCCCAAGCTCCGCCAAACCCCAACCACCGGATTACACGTCGGCGACCTGGGGCGCCTTGACGGTGTTATTGCGGCCGGCGTGTTTGGCTTGATAGAGCGCCTGGTCGGCTGAGCGCAGCAATTGGTCCGCCGTCACGTCCACGGTATCGCTATGCGCGACCCCGATACTGACGGTCAGATTATGGGTGATCCCCGGCGCCGGGCTGAACGGCAATTCCTCGATCGCGCTGCGTAGCCGTTCCGCGGCACTGATCGCCTCATGGGCTTCGGTGGCGGGCATCACCACCGCGAACTCCTCGCCGCCATAGCGCGCGATCGAATCGAACACCCGGATCCGCCGGCGCAGGATGTCGGCGATCTGGCGCAGCGCCTCGTCGCCCACCGGGTGGCCCCAGCGGTCATTGACCGACTTGAAATGATCGACATCGATCATCATCACCGCGATCCCGTTCGGCTGGCCCGCCGCCAGCAGCGCCTTGAGATGCCGCATCAGATAGCGCTGGTTGTAGAACCCCGTCAGCGGGTCGGTCAGCGCCATTTCCAGCGCCTGGCCGAGGTCGGCCCGCAGCCGGTCCTGGTACCGCTTGCGGCGGATCTGATTGCGCACCCGCACGCGCAGCTCATTCTCGTCGAGCGGTCGGATCAGCCAGTCATTCGCCCCGAGATCGAAGCCACGCAGCACGCGGGCCTTCTGTTCGGGGTTGGCGATCAGCAGCAGCGGCGTGTCGTGCGTGCCGTCGGAGGCGCGCAACTGGGAGGCGAGGCGCAGCGGGTCCTCGCTGACCATCGACAGGCTCAGCACCATGAGGTCGAACGGGATCGTCTGGGTCAGATGCAGCGCCTCGGCGCCGGTCGTGGCGGTGGCGCTGTGGATGCCTTCCAGCGCCAAGGCCGACTTCACCGCGGTCAGCCCAACCTCCGAATCATCCACCAGCAGTGCCGTCGATCCCGTCACCGAAGGCGGCGTCGGCAGGTCGGTGGCCAACCCCAGCGCGCGCGCGGTCTCGCCACGCAGCCGCCACTCGTCGAGCAGTCGTTTCAGCCGCACCAGTGACCGCACGCGGGCCAGCAACGTCTCGTAATCCACCGGCTTGGTGAGAAAATCGTCGGCGCCGACCTCGAGCCCCCGCAGCCGCTCACCGGGCTCGCTGAGGGCTGTGATCATCACCACGGGGATATGCAACGTATCGGCATCTTCCTTCAGCCGGCGCAGCGTCTCGAAGCCATCCAGGCCCGGCATCATCACGTCGAGCAGGATGAGGTCGGGCTGCCAGCCGGACGCCATCATAATGGCCTGCTGGCCGTCGCCGGCGGTGGCGACCTGATAATATTCGGCGCCGAGCTTGGCCTCGAGCAGCCGGGTATTCCCGGGCACGTCATCGACGATGAGGATTCGGGCGGTCATCGGCGCGGTCTGGCCCCGTCTACGAAAGATGTGACAGGGCAATAGCAGTACTACCCGCCCGTGGGACAGTAACGTTACGTAAGGTCTCGCTCGCGGATGCCTCCGCATCGCTAGGAAATTCCTATAAGCGGGCACGCCGGCGACCGTCGCAATCCTATGGCGCGGCGATGATGATCCCCCTGCCATGTCGGCAAGGACCGCCGGATGACCGTCACGCTGCCGCCCGACCCCCAT
>Ga0116226_10004093_pt1 | contig 12870 bp, 4 predicted proteins | sample S1TSphfallax_FD_89692 | JGI IMG/M metagenome (GOLD analysis project Ga0116226, IMG submission 89692) | Host-associated microbial communities from peat moss isolated from Minnesota, USA - S1T2_Fa - Sphagnum fallax MG | ecosystem: Host-associated > Plants > Peat moss > Unclassified | place: USA... | reverse complement strand
TGCTATAAATCCCAATCCATTATGTTTTCTTCACTATCAAAAACTCTCGGCCCAATACTCCAAGATTTCATACCATTTTTCTGTCTACAGACAATCATCTAACATTACCCTAATTAACACACATTTCTTGCATCATCAATTGCTTCTTCTACCATCTCTTGCTCCTTTGCAACCGGGAAGAATGTAGTCCACGATGAGAAAGATCTTGCGCAAGCTCGTTCTCTCTCTCTCTCTGGACACACAAACAAATTGTGTCCAGAGAGAAATGCAACAATTGATTAGAAAATGAAAACGGTTTCCCGTTGCTGACAGGTCGCCCGTTGCTTCACCGCCCTATCCCTTCCCCCACCCCCCAAAACCTCCGTCACAGACAGACGGACGAATGTAGTGAATTTATATATAAGATTCTTCCTTGTATTTCCATAACTAACCACTGTGGTTAGCTACCTACTAACCAATCATATGCATCTACCTATTTAGTAACCACCAAGTTTATTTCACACCTGTGATGAGACACTGGCTTTTGTGTGAAAAACCACTTTCTCTTGTGGTGAGAGGTGATGTTTGTGTTCTCTTGTTTTCTTAAGTTTGACAAACCTCTCTTTTCACCATTTACAAAGGTTGGAAATGTTGGCTCCTCGAGAGTCAATCCCTCAACGTTTTTATTACTTCAAATGATTACCCATTACCAAACACAAAGAGGGAAATGAACCTCTTACATATTTTGGCACATGTAAGTTTTGAAGCTCATAACTAAACACACAAATTCCATCCATGAATGGAAAGTTTTCAACACCCAAATTACAAGTTTTCAATACCCAAATTACAAGTTTTCAAAAGGACCTGATTGCAAGTTTTCAAAACACCCAAACATAATCCGAACATTCGGTTTCAAGGTCTCATTGGACAGTTACCAGCTGGACCATGTTTGGTAACCAATCATGGTATGAGCTGTTTGCGCATTCGCTCATCGACCTCTCTTTGATGTGGATGTGCTTGCTGCTTTACCCCAGTTAACTTACTTTGGTTCATGGCTACTACTTTTCATGTTTCATAGTCAGGGGCAATGTTATTTTTTGTTGCTAACTACAGCCACATTTCTAGTTTTAAGGAAACGCAGCTCCAAGTACAAAGGAAAAAAGGGGGCGAAATCGTGAAAGTTCCCTGAAAGCATCTAGTGATGGATGGGATGAGCCAAAAGGCTCTCCATTGATGGCCTTAATTTGCCTATCCAAACCCTAAACTTTTTGGGTGTCATCGAGTAGCAATCAAATGAGTTATTGATTTTGTTGAGAAGCCACATCTCCACCATCCACAGGGCTTGTGCACTTTAGGGTAGCCCAATTTCGGCTAGGAAAATAATCACTTTAATTCCAATTGCAAAAGTTGTACGCCCCACGCAATGCACAAGGATGACGTGGGATGAATCAAGGTGCAACTGTACTAAAATGTATTATTAGCAATTATAACCATTGTTTAATTTTTTGAACATTGGATTGTAAAAATAATATTAAGTAATAAAAAAAAATTTATAAAATTTTATTGTGAATATATTATGTACATACACTAGAAGAAATCTTGTATTATTGCAACCATTCAATTTGCAACTATATGCAACTAAATGTCATTTGTAACTATGTTTTGAAATTTTACAACTAATCACCATCCATTTTAATCTATTATTATTGTTGTGACTATGGTGTAAATAATTTGTGACTATTAAAATTTACATCCTTTTATGGTGACTAAAGTTCATTTTTATTAAATTAAATTACTTATTAAATTTATTATTATCCAATAATTTAAATATCTTTTCAATATATAGTATTTATTATTTCTATTAATTTATTATTTAAATTAATATAATTATTAATTATATTAATTATGTTAACTATTATTTAATAATTTCATAGTTTATGTATAATTTAAATAGTTTATGCTACTATTAATTACTACGTAATTAGTCGGTGGTAATAAGTAATAAGTAGGTTGGTAAATGGGTAAGCAATTGTTTAATGTTTAATAGATCAATTAGTTCTAATTAGTTAGTTAGTTAGTTAGTTAGTAAATTACCTATCAGATGTATAGTTTACAAACTTAAAAAATAGACGAAGGATATGGGATAAACATAGTTTCAACTTATTCACAAACTAAGTTGCAACTAAATAATTTATCCCATATGTTTTGTTTTCCATTTCCATCTTGTAAAAATATATAAGGAAGGTGTTTTGTTTAATAGTTTTGTAATTTTGGATGAGCCAATGAAAGAGGCTTAACCCTAAAGGTTAAACCTAAAGTTAAATTAAAAATATTTACATATCCACTTTCTAGCCCACATACTTACCTACCCACCTACCTACCTAGTCATACCTATTTAAATATTGATTAAAATGTATTTTGACCAAAATTCAATTAATATGCCACATGGAAATTTTTTATTGTGCCATGTGGCATCATCTAACACCATCCAAAATAGATGATGAAATCTAATATGTAATTTTAAAACATAATTTTAAAATTTTTATTATGTTGCCACATGGCACTTTGTAATGGGTTATAACATGGTTGCAAATAATGGTAAGTAGTTGCAAATTTTATATGAATGGTCAACAAATGAAGGTGTATATGTTGATCATATACATCATCCATGTGGAATGTGATGACATCATGTTAAGTCATCATTTGTGATTAGATCATAATACGTAAAGTAAATGATCGCAAATGAAGTCATGAATTGTTAAGTTGAAAACTTTAGTGAATGTTAAAAATGTATTTTTAGCATTCCAAACAAAGTCTTCCTAATTCAATTGGCTTTAGCAGCTTCTCTCTTGAAGTATAAAGATCATTCTCTAGTAGAATTAATGTTACTTGATGGATGATTGAAAGATCGAAAAAAGTTAATTAATATTACCAAGTCTAAATTTGAAGAATTGAAGCAAAAATCAATGTGTTGAATCTATAGGTTGTAGTCACAATAACATGTACTATAACAAGTGTAACATTTGCTTAGTTTTTTCATGAACTTTGAAGTCATAATTTAATTTGATGTTGAAATTGTAAGATTTTTTTATATTTTTATATTTTTAATATATCATGGGAACATGTGAATTAATTTAACATTAATCCAATGAATAATAAACAAATAAAAACACTCAATAAACATTGTAACATTTGTTTTTAAATAATAAAAGGACTTGTAAATGGATTTCAATTTTTTTGAAAATGACATATTTTGCCAAAATTTTAACATGAACTTTAATAAAATAGTATGGAGAATTTTTTAAATATTTTTCAAACGTTTTTTCAAAAATATTTCTCCAAAAGTAATCACAAAAGCAATAAAAAACAAACGGGTGTGGCTCATGTTATCTTGTTTGCACCTTATAATTGATTGAGTTGACTACTTTTGAAAATGGTAAGGGTAAGGGTAAGGAGATTAATGTGATGAAGGTCTTTTTTGGGTTGTTTCAATGTAAGTTTGATTTTTAAATGGGTATGTTAGAAGCATTTGGTAGTTTGCTATAGGATGGGGACTTAGCGGCAATGGTACAACCTCTTTCACCATCCTCTTGCACATAATACTAAATGTAAAGAGAAAGGAAAAAATAAAATAAAAATTGTTACAACGACAATGTTGTGACCACATTTTACGTCCTCTTGCACACAACGTTAAATAAAGAACAACCTAGAAAGAAAGAAAGGAGGGAAAGAAGGGAAAAAAATAAGATTTTAGTAGTTGGAATGAATGAACATTCACTATCACTTTATCATCAAGGGTTTTTTTTTCAAATTTCTCAAATAAGTCCATTGGCAAGGATCCCGAGCGTAATCAATGTTAAATGATGACTATCCTAAATGGGTTGTAGCATTTTTACAAAAGTGTTGCGACAAGTGGCAACCTAGGAAATGTCTAGGTCTAAATGTGGCTAAATTATTTATTTATATTTCAAAAAATGGCCAAAAAACACAATTATTTCTCCTTTTTCCATTTTCTCAAAAAATTTGGTCAAGTTGTGAAAATTCACCCAAAAACAACTAATTACCATGCATGGATTGCAAGTGGAAGAAAATAAATGGTCATTTTTGCAACTTTAAATATGACTATCTTCTGTAGGACTTAATAAAAATGATTTGTAGTCATATAAATGATTACAAAGTGGTTTGCAATTGCATATGTAACTTATAATTGCGATTAATGTCAATTTGGATGAAAATAAAAATGAAAAATACGCTTATTATCATCCATTTTTAGTGGGATCCCAAAATAGATGAAAATGTAGTTGTTTTTGCAACTTGGAAGGTAGTTTCAGGGTCATTGGATACCAGGTGGCATCTTTTCAACATGATTTGTGACTATAAATTTTAGTTGCAAATGCACATGTAATCAAATGTGAAAAAAAATGAATTGCCTAATGAAATTGTAGGTTTAATGGTTTAATTATTTTCCCTTAACATTTTTCAATGAATTCACCATTAAATGTGTAATAAGGTTTGGTGGGTTTGTTAAAATTTCAAAGGACGCATGGTAATTAATGGTAAAAATAAGGCTAAGTAATAGTTATTTTATCATATTGTTGATATGTGATAATATTAATTAATTAATTAATTAATTAATTAGGCTTTGTAATTTATTTATTAAATAGGTTAGGGTTTAGGTAGTAAGTAGCAACTAGGTCATATGTATGTGGGTTAAGTACTAAGTATTTTATCATGTTGATATATGTGATATTATATTAGGTAAGCAATGTAATTTATTTATTGAATATGCTAGGTAGGAATAATTTATGACCCATTTCATATCATACATTTAAATTATATTTTGTTGGTACAATTATGATCTATTATAAACAAAATTGTATAATATAATTCATTTTTACATAAAAAATTTATCATAATTTTAAATAAAACTTAACATATTATATGTGTAAACATAATAAAAATTATAATTCCATAAAATCAATTAATTATATGGCATTAATCAATATTTAAAAATTAAAATTGATTCTCTAGCTTATTCTTTTATATCAGAAATATAGTTAATAAATTAACTTTGATTATATTTCTATTATAATTTATTTATAACTAATTTATACATATTATATGTGAATAAATTATATATCACATTTTAATTAAATTCTATTGGTAAAATTATGATATATCAAAAAAAACATTGTATACTATAATTTTTAGAATCAAAATGAAGGTTTAAGATATGAAATTAATTTATGTATTTTTTATTAAATTATCCATTTATAAATCATTTGATTGAATTAATTTTTTCCAGGAAATGGTCTTTGAAATTGTATTGAATAAAAAAATTCAAATATTTTTCTTTTCAAATTTATTTATATTTTTAAAAGAAAAATAATATGCTTGTGTACATTATTGGAAAAAACTTTAATCTTGTCATTTGGACAAAATCATAATAAGATATCAAAGTTCAAAGATGATGTTTTGTGTAATTTTTGAAATCAAACAGGTTAAATAAAATGCACATCACTTCTTTCCTTCAACAAGTGGGTGGCTTGGTGGTAAAAAAGTTGATCTCCATCCTTGGGGTTCAAGGATCAATCCTCACGAATATTCCCTACTTACATAACTAGCATAGGGTAGATGTTTACTAGGTGACCTAAAGTAGGCGCAATGGATGGCCTACCTAGCAACCTAAACTACCAATCTTTTAAGCCTAGCCTATGTAATTACACGTGGCAACTTGGTACAAGTTGAATTTAATGAAATTAACAATAATATTAAAATATTTATTATTGTTATTATTATAATATTTAAATTTTACATATTTAAACAAATATAAATAATGTGACTACATTTTTGGATTGTAAAATTAGTTGCAAAATGATGATGCCACATAAGCTAATTTGGATGGATGAAAAGTTTACATAAGTCACATATTTATGCTACATCCATTGCAACTTGGTGCCATGTATTGTCTTTTGTGACTAAAATTTTCTATGGGTTATCCAAGGCAGTCAAGCACTTTAGCAAGTCACATGTGGTAATTACGACTAAAAATGAGTCATAAATCCAATTATATATTTGCAAATTCCTCGTAATGGTTATACTTGGCTATACTAAATTATATTTGGTTAAAATAGGTTATATTAAGCTAAACTTGACAAAAGTAGGGTATTTAGGTTTAAATTAGCTAAAGTAAGTTATACTTGGTTATATTAAGTTAAAATTTGTTGTATTAAACTATACTTGGTTAAATTAAGCTATATTAGGCTAAGCTTAACAAAAGCATGTTATTTAGGTTAAACTTGGTTAAACAAAGTTATATTTGGTGCTACTTGGCTATATTAAGCTAAATTTGACTAAAGTATGTTATTTAGTATAAAGTTGGTTATATTAAGCCAACTTTGGCAAAAGTTGGTTATTTAGGTTAAACTTGCATATATTAGGTTATACTTGTATAAAATAGGCTATATTAAGTTATATTAAGCCATACTAGGAACTTGGCAAATATTTGCTATTTATGTTAAACTTGGTTATGTTAAGCTAAATTTGGCAAAAGCAAATTATTTAGGTTAAACTTGGCTAAATTAGGCTATTTGAAATAAATTGGGTTAAATTTGGCAAATTTTGATAAAACTAAGATATTTAAGCAAAAATTAACAAAATTAACTTATTTAGGCAAAACTTGGTAAAATTTGGATACTTAAAGTACAATAGTTAAAACTTGGTTAAATTTGGTTGGATTGGATTACCAAAACAAAATAGGGCAAGATTAAGTTATTTGTTAAATTAAGTTAAACAAATATACATAGACTAATGAGGCTATTTAAACTAAACTTATAAACTAGATTTAATGGAAGTTAATCTTCAAAGTTAAATTGAGAATGTTAAACCTAAAAGTTTAAATTCAATCAAATAAAATCTAGAAGTTAAAGTAGGTTAAACCAAAGCCAAACCTAGGTTAAATGTAGGTGAGTTTGTATTAAACTTAATTACATTTTCATATTTATTTAAATTTTTTATAGTTGGTGAAACAATGTCAACTATATTCTACATGATTATTAATTGTGTAGTCATAATTTATAGTCATATTTATAGTCATGTGATCCTAATAATGATTGTAGTCAAAATAATGATAGTGACTAAACTCCAAATATGACTACGTGACTATACTTGGATAGTAGTCACATGCAAGCTATCATACTCATGAAAACCATGTTTTGGCATAGTGGAATCATAAAAAAATAAGGAAATAAAATCTTTCGTGAATGAAGTTAAGAAAATAAAATTGATAATGAATTGGGTCCCTCAGAAGTTAGAAACTTCACGTACTTCCAAGGAGAGCAAAACATGCATTCATACAAATTGAATGTGTTTGGAAGTCAAAGGGAAAATTTCTTTGACATGGGAAGTCATGTTTTACATATTTTTTAAACTTGTGTGATAAGAAAGTGTTTTTATAATATGCTATGAAATAATAAAATATTTAATATATATTTAATTAAAATTAAAATGTTTAAAATATATTTTACAAATATTTTCATTATCAATTTAAGGACATTATTTACATTTAACTAAATTATAGGTTTTACTTTTGAAAAATGAATTGCAAACACCTTATATTTTTTGCACATTATTTGAAAATAAATGGAAATAACTTCCTTTAACTCTTAAGACTCCTGATATCAATTCTCTATTTTGGATGTGATCCTCCTTTAAATGTTGAAAATGAGGCTTAAGAAGTAAAACCTTGTTCAAACTAAAGAATATTTCAATCATTAAAAGCTCTTGAAAATGGGTACAATAAATTGGGTTTGGCATGCCCAAAATTTCTTATGTGCGAATTAGTTTCATACATAATTAATTTTTAAATGAGGTGTCCAAAAAAACCTGAAAAATCATACAACAAATTTGTTAGAATAAAAAAGAAATTCATGTTCACAATGCCTAACTTTGTGCAATTTTGAAAGAAGGTTTGTTGAATGTACAAATTTTGAAGTTAGTGGGGTTGGTTTTTTTTCCCATTTGAACTTTAGAGCTTGTTATTACTCATGTTTCTTGTTCAATGAACTTTCTTTTTCTTTTTAATCAAATGACATATTATTTTTTACATAATTGGTCTACATTATGAAGTAGCAATCAAAGTAATTTTTTTTTGACATGTGTTGGATTACTATAAACTTGACCTTAACCTAATTATCCACATTGATGACCACCATTTGCTTACATTTATTTTGCTAGATCATGGAGATGGAGTTAAAAAAATATGGACCAGAGTTTAAATATTTTGAACTCATCATATGTAAGAAATTCAACCATTTCCTCCCAAGTGCCCAAAGCAATCAAGTTAAAAAATATAACTATTTCAACACCTAGGTCTTGTATCATACCCAACTATAGTGTAATTATTTCACAACATGTAAAAAGGTTTGAAAAATTCACACAAAAGTGTCTTAAGTGTTTGCAAGTGTTTGTGCATATTCATAAGTGTTTTTCAGATTTTGAATGTGATTTGAAGGGAAAAGGAAAAAAAATTGTGCATTTAAAATGCAATCTATAGGAGAAATTCATATTTGAATTAGGAAATTGATGAAGTCCAAAAGCTCTTGCAAATGGCTGTAAGAAAAAAAAAATCATCATCATTGTCAAAGTGGGCCTCCCTAGGTTAGGACGTCCTAGGACATCTTTATAGTCCCTCCTCCAATATCTCTACCAATAATTTTTTTTTAATATTAAAAAAAAAATTGGTTCAAATGAAAGTTGAAATTTATTTTTTCCTAGCCTTCTTGATGTCCTTTTTGACATGCCTTGGGCATGCTTCCCCTATGTTCCCTAACATGTTTCCCAACATCCTCTATCACTTAGGAATAAATAATTCTTAGTGTCCCTTTCGCTTGCTTCATAGCACCTTGGTTTAGTCCGAGTGTTGTACCATTGTCACTTGATATCCCTCATAACTAGAAAAAATCAAATTCGAAGTCCTTAAGAGTATTTTTTTGCATTACCTAGCATGTAATCAATGTTGCCATCATCACTTAGTGTGCTTTTCAACATGTTTTCCAATGCCTTTACATTACAACAAGACATGGTGTTTTTCACTCCCAAAGTCTTGACTACATTGGCTAAGTTGGGTGAAAGCATGCTACGATGGACTTTTTTAAATGTCCCAGTCGTAGTTTCTTCTAGGTGAGTCAAGTATTGTTGCATTGTATGCAAGTATATTTGGAAAACTTGGCAAAAGTGAGATGAAAAATTGAAACCTACATTTTAATCTTTCAAGTCAAAAAAATAAATACCAAAAGGATAAATGTTCAATCCAAGGTGGACTTTACAAAAGATGGTACATCCAATGTCCCTAGTCCAAACTACCTCAAAAAAACTATGATTATGGATTTTTTTTCTTCTAGTGGATTGGAAACTAAACCTATAACTTTTTACCACCACACATTGAAGTACCATAACACTTAAGATGAAAAAATCAAACAAGAAAAAGTCATTCAAAAATTTTAAGATTTCAAATTTCAAATTTCAAATTTGTAAAGTCCATTTCGATATCTAAATTGACATTTTCAAGGTCCATATTTTTAAAGGTTTAAATTATGGTGGTATGAACTTGGAAATGGAAAAAAATGTGAACTTCAACACCATTTAATTTAATTTTTTTAAATCACTAGATTTGGATTTTAAAAATGGACTTTGAGTTGCCAATTTAGGGTCCAATGTAGTGTGTTTTTACCCAATTGCAAAGTTTCTAGTATGTAATGACTGAAAGGGATACTTTTTGTCCTTTTTTCCCCCCGCCAATAGGCATGTGTTATTTTGACTAAATTGATTAATAATTTAAGTCAAATCAAACAACATCAATTCCACATGGATCAGCCACACCAACATGATGTTAATGCCTTACTAAAATGTGACTAGTTTTATTATGCCATAGATGACATGGCCTACTACATGCCAATTTACTATTATTGTCTAACTTAATGTGACTAATTTTAGTCATGCGATAAATGACATGGCATAATAAGTACGTATGTATATATGTAGGTAGGTGCTTAATAAGTAGGTAGGTTACGTTAAACATTAGATTAATCTTAAGCTAAATTAAACTAATCATAATTCACAATAATCTTTGGCTAAATTAAATTAATCCTATTCTAAACTTCCCTTAATTAGCTAAATTTGGTTATTTTTGGTTATTTAGATTAAACTTGGTTAATTTTGGCTAAACCAAGTCCTTTGCCCAATTAGTGTCAATGTATCCAATAAATATAATATTAATGTCATGCTTGATTTAAAAGATCTCATGCTCCATTGTCCCTCTAATGTATTTCAAAATTTGTTTTGCCACTTGAAATGTGCAACTTGGGGTTTAGACATGAATCTTGTAACCATGTTCACCAAATAAGAAATATTAGACCTTGTGGGTGTTAAGGAAATGAAGTTGCCAACAAATTGCGAATATTGTGTGGGGTCAACTAATTTAGACTACATGTTCATATAAAGTTGAATTTCTTCATTCATGGGTGTAATTGAAGGATGGCATTTTGACATGTTGAAGCAATGTAAAATGATTGTGGTAATGATGTTGTAAAAAAAGAATGACTTTTGGTAGGTATAGGAATTTTATTACTATATATGATGTTGTGACACCAAGGTGAAACATTTATAATGAATTGTTAATGTTTCCTCCATAAACACAAATGATTCATGATACCAGTCAAAATTAGAAGATCACCAACTTATAGATAGAAGATGACATACTAACCATTTCTGATGGAGTTATAAGGATGTGATCAATATTACTTTTGGTAAGTCCATAATTGTGTAAGAACGAATCCATGTGAAAGTACCAAGCTCTTGAGGCCTACTTCAGGCCATATAATGCTTTCGAGAGTAAAAAAACTTTGCGTTTATGTCCTTTCATTACAAAACCCTATGGTTGTTGCATGAAGACTTCATCTTGCAATTCTTCATATAAAAACATAGTTTTGACATCAAGATGTTTAATTTTCCACCACCATTGGGCTACAAGAGCTACTATTGATTGGATCGTGCCCCATTTTATAGTAGGTGTAAATTTGTACTCATAATCCACTCCATATTGTTATTCAAAATCATGCTCAAATCTACAAATTCAAGGTCAACAGCCACCTCCTCAAATAATGACATAACACAACAGATCTCAATGCCAAGTAATTGTCAAATTTTCCATAACCATTGGCATTATACATTGGAACAAAGGTGTTCATTGTTCACATGCTTGAAACCACACATTCAAATCATCCAAGTTCATTACTACCATATTTTGTTAGATTGAGGTTGAATTAGTTCATGGCCAAAGAACAAAAAAATGGTGAAAATGATGTAATATTTGCCAACTAAACATATACCCCAAATATAACATGAATATTTAATTTTCATTATATCATTTAAATTAATAATCATATACTAGATTTCAATTATATATTTAATGTCAATATAAAAATAATTAATGAATTAATAAAATTTGTGATGATTATAATATAATATAATGTGTGTATATATATATATATATATATATTAATGAATTAATTATATCATATTTTATTATAATCCAACCATTTAATATAACATTATAATTAAGTTTTTTTTTGTGGCGAATTTTTGCCATTTGGTGACAAAAAAAAAGGCTAGCAAATCCAACAAAGGGATTTTTGAGATTTTTTTAAAAAACATTCGTCATATTTCGAGAAAAAAAAGTTAAAAGTTGTGAAATTTAAACAATGTGTTTCATTAAGTTGCTAGAATTAAGCAAGATTCCAAAAAAGATCTACTAGTCCACCAGGATAGTTACATTTATTGTTAATTCATGTTGAAGATCTTCACTATTACACCTACTTGAAGAATTTGAAACAAAAAAACTTGATTATAATTATAAATGTTTTTTTCATTTTTTCAATTTTGTATAATATTAAATTTAGCAAAATCTACAAATTTAATATCATATACATACATATATACATACATATGTAATGTTATATGTATATAACTATTTATTGAAAGATGTTTAATATATATACATAATACAAAAAATATTTTGTAATAAAATTATACTTTTAGATAGTGTAAATTATATTTAATTATATTTAAAAGATTTCATTTAATGTGTCATAATTTATGAAGCCTAACTCGTGGATGAATCTAGTAAAATTGCTAAATTGGCTATAGTAACAAAAATTTGTTAAACTCTGTTATTTTGGTTTTAAAAAATTTTATATAAAAAATTAAGATATTTTGATTAAACTTGGCCTGAATAAAACTAAAATTGGTTTTTTTAAAAAAAATTTGGTTAAAGTAAATGAGGCTAAAATAGGTTTTTTTTAAAAAAATTTGGTTAAAGTAAATGAGGCTAAAATAGGTTTTTTTTGTTAAACTAGGATAAATTTTCTAATATTTTGATAAACATGGGTGAAATTTTTTAAAGCTTCAATAAACGAATATAAATTTATTTAAACTAAATAATTTTGGTTAAATTTGGTTAAACCTAGAAATTTTTAAATTAAATTTGGTTAATTATTGCTGAAATTGAATAATTTGGCTAAATTTGGTGAAATATAAAGGTTGTTGAAGTTGGTACACTTGGCTAAAATAATCTAAATTAAATCACATATGTTAAAGTATGGTGCATGAAGCTAAAATAGGATTAATTAGAATAAATAAGATAATTTAAAATAAATTAAGCTACTTGGGGTAAACGAGCCTTGAGTAGCTAGGTTAAATCAAGTTAAATTGGGATTAGACTAAATTAAATTAAATTAAACGAGGTCTAGATTAAATCATATTAGAATATATCCTATGCCTATTTAAAGGCTATTTATTAGGAATAATTTAAATCCACCTAAGCCTATATTTAGA
>Ga0116226_10004092_pt1 | contig 12872 bp, 10 predicted proteins | sample S1TSphfallax_FD_89692 | JGI IMG/M metagenome (GOLD analysis project Ga0116226, IMG submission 89692) | Host-associated microbial communities from peat moss isolated from Minnesota, USA - S1T2_Fa - Sphagnum fallax MG | ecosystem: Host-associated > Plants > Peat moss > Unclassified | place: USA... | reverse complement strand
CGCTGTAGCCGCTGAGGATCGGGCGCTGGGCGAGGAAGAATTCGGGCAGGCCAAGCAAGGGCTGGCCGGCCAGGGACCAGAGCGTCAGCATGGATGCGATGAACAGGAGGATGCCGCCGATGGCGAGCCTGCGGTGACCGCTGATCGCCAGCAGCAGGCAGCCAAGGGCCATCACGGTGCCAGCGGCGGTTCCGAAGGAAATTTTTACCAGCGGCAGCAGGCTGAGAATGACCGCCGTGAGCGCCAGTGTGAAGGTCACGAACGGGCGGAGCGGGATATAAGCCGGGTGGTGCGGCGGCAGCGCGACGCGGCAGATCAAGACCAGTGCTGCGAAGGGGACGGCGAATAGCGCAGCGTCGCGGTAGATCAGGAGGAGGAAGACCGCGAAGCCGGCGGCGATGATCCGGGTGACGCCGGCTGTCAGGCTGATCAGGATTGCCGCGAAGCCGGCGGCCAGAAGGGCGGCGCTGCAGAGCATTTGCGGATCGGTGGCGGGGTTAAATTGGGTTGTGTAGAGGCAGGCATAGGGACCGAAGGTGAAGATGACGTCGCGGCCGAAGACGAGGTGTTTGGCGACGGCGTCGTTCAGCGCGAACATCCAGCTGCTGTCGAGCGCATCGAGCGGGTAGGCGGGGGTGAAGGGGATGAAAACGACGATGCTGATCAGCAGGATCAGGAGGGCCGAGGCGAGGTTTGCGAGGCCGGATGGAAAATTTGAACGTCGCGCCTGACCGACAAGGTGGTTTGAATTCAGCTTCAGGGATGCAGGCGCCGCGTTTTCCGGATGCGGCGTCATTGGGCGGTTGGTGGGGCTGGGGGCGGGGTGGCGGGGGTGCGGTGATGGGTTGCGCTGCGCTGACCCATCCTACGGTCTGGGGGAGTGCCGCCGGGAGGCAGGCGGCGGATTGCGCTGCGCTTATCCGCCCTACGGGGAAGGGGGTGGGTTATTTTTGGGCCAGGGTGACGGGGAGCCAGCGGGGGCCGGGGTCGTTGCCGGCGGCGTCGAAGCCGGTGACCAGCAGGACCGCGACCGGCTGGTGGGCGCGGGCGAGGTCGGCCAGCTGGTCGTGCAGGGTGCCCGGCGAGGTGACGGCGTTGGCGCCGACCGCGGCGATGGTGTTGTCGGCGACCAGGCCGGCCTTGGCGGCCGGGCCGCCGGCGGTGACCGCCATGACCGTCAGGCCGTTCGGCGAGGCGGCGGGCGAGACGGCGGCGCCGATCGCGGCCAGATCGACATTCGGCGGAGTGGCGGCCGGCGGGGCGGTGCCGGGCGGCTTGTCGGGCGGCGGCACGGCGATGGTGATGTCGGCCGATTGCAGGCTGCCGTCGCGCCAGAATTGCGCGCGCGCGGTGTCGCCGGCGAGGATCTGCGCGGTGCGGATCATCAGCGAGCGGGTATTGGTGATGGCGGCGCCGTTGAGGGCGACCAGGACATCGCCGGGCCGTAATGCGTTTGCCGCCGGACCGCCGGCCATGACGCCGCCGATCAGCGCGCCGGTAGCGGTCGGCAGGCCCAGCATTTTCTGGATCTCCGGGGTCATGTCCTGGGCGCTGACGCCAAGCCAGCCGCGCTTGACCGTGCCGGTGGTCTTCAGCGATTCCGCGACCGGCTGCACCATCGCCGAGGGGATGGCAAAGCCGATGCCGACCGAGCCGCCGGAGGGCGAGTAGATCGCCGAATTGACGCCGATGACCTGGCCCGCGAGGTTGAAGAGCGGGCCGCCGGAATTGCCGCGATTGATGGTGGCGTCGGTCTGGATGAAGTCGTCGTATTTGTTCTCGCCGATGTCGCGATGCAGGGCGCTCACGATGCCGGCGGAGGTGCTTTGATCGAGGCCATAGGGGTTGCCGATGGCCATCACCCAGTCACCCACCTTCAGCTTTGAGGAATCGCCGAAGACGACGGCCGGCAGCTGGTGGCCGGCATCGACCTTCAGCACTGCGAGGTCGCCGCGCTTGTCCTGGCCGATGATGGTGGCGGGCAGGATGGTGCCGTCATCCAGAGTGACGGTGACGCTGGTGGCGCCGTCGATGACGTGGTTGTTGGTGAGGATGTAGCCGGCCGGGTCGATGATGAAGCCCGAGCCCAGCGCCTCCTCGGCCTTGGGCGGGGGGATGACCGAGCCGGCGGCGTCCGAAATATCCCGGACCGGGGTGGGGCGCAGGCCGCCGCGGGCGGCGGTGCCGCCATCGCCGTCATCGCCGTCACCGGCATCGTCGCCGCTGAACGGGTCGGTGCTGGCGACGCTGACCACCGAGGGCAGCCAGCGGGCGGCGAGGGCTGACAAATCCGGCGAGCCCGGCGGCGCGGCGCAGGCCGGGCCGGGGCGCAAAGCGATGGCGGCCAGGAGCAGGGCGGCGCAGGCAATTTGCAGCAGTCTCATCAGGCAAATTCTGCGTTGCACTGCGCAATAGCGCAAGTGGGGGCGGGATGGTAGGATTTGCCGATGAATGAAGATGATATACGGGCCGCCTTAACCCCCTTCAATCTCGGCAAAATGCTGGATGGCGTGCACGCCAAGGACGGGCTGGTGCAGGTGAGCCTGGCGATCAGGCGCGAGGATGCGGCGGCGCTGGAGCCGGTGCGCGCCAAGATCGAAGCCCGGCTGGCCGAACTGCCCGGGGTGCGCAATGCGAGCGTGGTGTTCACCGCGCACCGGGCCGGGGCGCCGGCGAGCCAGCCGGAAGGCCGGGCGGCGGCAACGCGGCCGGCGCCGCAGCGGACCGCGCCGCTGCCGGAGATCAGGAACATCATCGCGGTTGCTTCCGGCAAGGGCGGGGTGGGCAAGTCGACCGTGGCGGTCAATCTGGCGGTGGCGCTGGCGCAAGGCGGGTTGCGGGTGGGGCTGCTGGATGCGGATATCTATGGGCCGTCGCTGCCGCGCATGCTGGGGGTGAATGTCAAGCCGGAGGTGCGCGACGGCATGATCCAGCCGCTGGCGGCCTGGGGGCTGACCTGCATGTCGATCGGGTTTCTGGTGCCCGAGGAGACCGCGATGATCTGGCGCGGGCCGATGGTGACCGGGGCGCTGAACCAGCTGCTGACGCAGGTGGCCTGGGGGGCGCTGGATGTGCTGGTGGTGGATATGCCGCCCGGAACCGGCGATATTCAACTGAGCCTGGCGCAGAAGACCCGGCTGCGCGGGGCGGTGGTGGTCTCCACGCCGCAGGATATCGCGCTGATCGACGCCCGCCGGGGGGTGAAGATGTTCGAGCAGCTGCAGGTGCCGGTGCTGGGGATTGTCGAGAACATGTCGTATTTTTCCTGCCCGAACTGCCAGCACCGGAGCGATATTTTCGGCCATGGCGGGGCGAGAGACGAGGCCGGGCGGATCGGCGTGCCGTATCTGGGCGGGGTGCCGCTGCTGCTGGCGATCCGCCAGACCGGCGATGCCGGGATGCCGATTATTGCGTCCGAGCCCGATGGCGAGGCGGCCGCGGCGTACCGGGCGATTACCGAAAATCTGCTGGCGAGCATCGCGGTGGCGGCGGCGGACGGCGAATAAGGCGCTGGCGCGATGGCCGAGATCGGCTTTTATCATTTGACGCGCACGCCGTTGCTGACGGCGCTGCCGCCGCTGCTGGGGCGGACCTTGGCGGCCGGCGAGAAGGCGCTGATTTTATGCGCGCCGGAGCAGGTCGAGGCGATCGACGAGGCGCTTTGGCTTTGCCAGAGTCCGGATTGGCTGCCGCATGGGACAGCTTCCATGCCGCATCCGGAATGGCAGCCGATTTTTATTACGGCGGCCGAGATAAATCCGGCCGGGGCGCGGTTTTTGTTCATGACCGCGGGGGTGAGTCCGGCGGATTTTGCAACCTATGCGCGGGTGTTCGATCTGTTCGACGGCAATGATATGGCGCAGGTTGCGGCGGCGCGGGCGCGCTGGCTGCTGGCCAAGAATGCTGGCCACAGCCTGACCTATTGGAAACAGGGCGATGCCGGCTGGGAAAAATCGGGCGGGTGATTTTTTTGTTGCAGCTTTGACACGGCATGGGCATTGTAACAGAATTTAACGGATAAAAACTTAGGGACGCCTGCAGCACCGTAGATCGCACTGCAAGGGAGGGCGGCAGAAAATGACGCTGGGGTTGACCCCCAAGGCTGTGCCGGAGGTGGTTGCGTTTTTTGCCGGTGACGGAATAAAACTGAATCTCATTCATTATCTGGCGGAAGGCGGGGCGTCGCGCGGCCCGGTCTTGCTGGTGCACGGCGCCGGCGCGCGGGCCGGTTTTTTCACGCCGCCGGTTGAAACATCGCTGGTGGCCGCCTTGCTGGCGGCCGGCTATGATGTGTGGCTGGAAAACTGGCGGGCCAGCATCGATCTGGCGCCGAATCAATGGACGCTGGACCAGGCCGCGATATACGACCATCCGCGGGCGGTGGAGACGGTGCTGCGGGCCACCGGCGCCGAGACGATGCAGGCGATTATTCATTGCCAGGGTTCGACCAGCTTCATGATGTCGGCGGTGGCCGGGCTGGTGCCGGAGGTGACCACGATATTGTCCAACGGGGTGGCGCTGCATCCGGTAATTCCGCAATCGGCGTTTGCGAAGTTGCGGATCACGCTGCCGAGCCTGCACCTGCTGGTGGATTATCTGGATCCGCAATGGGGCGACCATGCCGATACGCTGATCGGCCAATTGATCAAGGCATGGGTGCTCGGCACGCATCGTGAATGCGATAATAATGTTTGCCGGATGGCCAGCTTCATCTACGGCACCGGGCATCCGACGCTGTGGCGGCATGAGAATTTGAACGCCGCGACGCATGAATGGGTGCGCCGGGAATTCGGCAAGGTGCCGGCCAGTTTTTTCCAGCAGATCTATAAATGCATCAAAGCCGGGCATTTGCTCGGCGTCGATCATCTGCCGGCCTTGCCGCGGGATTTCGGGACCGGACCGCAGCCGGAGACCGGGGCGCGTGTGGTGTTTTTTGCCGGGACCGAGAATAGGTGTTTTCTGCCGGAGAGCCAGGTGCGAAGCTTTGAATATTTCGACCGGATGCGGCCGGGCTATCATGCGCTGCATCTGCTGCCGGGCTATGGGCATCTCGACCCGTTCATCGGCGAACATGCGGCGCGGGATGTGTTTCCGCTGATGCTGGCGGAACTTGAAAAATAGGGCGCGGTGCGTTTTGAAGCGGTCGCTTTTTTAAAAAAAAGCTCCGCAAAAAATTATTTTAATCTGGGCCATTGGCGTTTGAGGATCCCGGCTCAAGTTAGCGGAAGTTTTTTGCGCCGCTTTTTTTCAAAAAAGCGGCTGCTTCTGTGAGGGACTTTTCCGATGCCGCTTATTTTGATCATTCTGAGTTTTCTGGCCGGCGCGCTGATTTGTAATTCGGTGCCGCATCTGGCTTCCGGGTTGCGCGGCGAGGCGTTTCCGACGCCGTTTGGGCGGCCGCCGGGGGTTGGGTTGTGCTCGCCGCTGATGAATGTGTTGTGGGGCTGGGCAAATCTGTTTATCGGGCTGGCGATTCTGCCGCATCTGGTGGTGCTGTCGCCGGTGACGCCGATCTTCAATACGGCCTGGGTGGCGTTTGCGCTGGGGTTTCTATTGTCGGGCGTGTTGCTGGCGGTGCATTTTGGGCGGGTGCGGGGTGCTGCGAAATAGCGGTTGGGGGGGGATGGGGAACGCTTCGCTCACCCATCCTATGGTCAAATGATGGGTGGGTCGTCCTTGATGACGTAGGCGGCGCTGATGCCGCCGTCGATGGGGTAGGCGGCGCCGGTGATGTAGCTGGCTTCATCGGAGGCGAGGAAGGCGACCAGGTTGGCGATTTCCTCCGGCCGGCCGAGGCGGCCCATCGGCATGAAGGGGCGGCGGAGGTCCAAGGCTTCCTGATCGGCCATGAAGGCGTTGACCAGCGGGGTCGCCGTCGGGCCGGGGCAGATGGCGTTGGCGCGGATGTTTTTGCGGCCATACATCACGGCCAGTTCGCGGGTCATCGACAACACCCCGCCTTTGGCCGCGGTATAGGCGATTTGCGGGAAGGCGGAGCCGACCAGGGCGACCAGCGAGGCGTTGTTGACGATGGCGCCGGCGCCGCCGGTGGCGACAGCGGCCAGCAGATGCGGGATGCCGTATTTGCAGGCGAGGAAGACCGCGGTGAGGTTGGCGCTGAGGGTGGCGTTCCAGGCCGAGAGCGGGGTTTCCACCGGCCCCGCATCCTCCGCCGCGATGATGCCGGCATTGTTGAAAAGAATATCGATGCCGCCGAGCGCCTTGGCGCCGGTGGAGAAAATGGCTTCGCAGGCGGCAGGATCGGTGAGGTCGCCGATGGTGGTGACGGCGCGGCCGCCGGCGGCGGTGATGGCGTGGGCGGTTTCCTCGGCCGGGGCGGCGCGGATGTCGGAGACGATGACGGCGGCGCCCTCGGCGGCGAATTTCAGCGCGGTGGCGCGGCCGATGCCACCGCCGGCGCCGCTGATGAAGGCGCGCTTGCCGCTCAGACGCATGCGAGAATATCCTCGAGCTGGCTGCGCAGGCTGCCTTTGCGGGGCGAGAAGGAGCCGTCGAAGGCGGCGGAGCCGATGGTGAAGGCGTCGACCCCGGCAGACCGCAGGCCGGCGATGCGGGCCGGGCTGTCGATCGCGCCGGCGCAGATCAGGCCGCCGGCATCGCCCAGGGCCTGGCGGGCGGCGGCGATCAGGTCGAGCGGGTCGGCTTGCGTCGCGCGATAGGCCAGCAGGTCGACGCCGGCGCATCCAAGCGCCAGATAGGCCCGGCAATCGGCCGCGATGTCGGCGGGGCTGCCGCCGAGCCGCGTCGGGTGGCCGGCGGGGGCGCCCGGAAAAGGGTAGTAGCCGATGCCGGTGCCTTGCAGGATTTGCAGCGTCGGCTGGACCAGCGTGCCGCCCAGCAGCCGGTCGACGCCGATCTCGACCGCGATGCGGGCGGAGTTCAGCGCCGCCTCGGCGCTGGTGGCGACCACCTCCATATAGCTGGTGGCGCCGGATTCCCGGATCATGCGGTTGAGGACGCGGAGGGTTTGAAGGTCGGCGCCGATATCCTTGAAGCCGACATGTTTGAGGCCGAGGGGCTGGATTTCCGCCATGACCGCCAGGCAATCGGTGACGGTCTGGTCCTCCCGGGTCAGCATGAAGATGAAGTCCATTATCGGCCGCAGGCTCCGGTCATCGGAAGGCGTTGTACCGGCAATTCACCTCGGAGGAAAGGAAGTTTCTTCGGGGTGGTGGAGACAAACGGTGTGGATGATGGGTAACGCGCGGCGTTGCCGCGCTCACCCATCATGCCGGTCAGGCGCCGTTTTGGGTGATGATGGAGCGGTGGCGGAGGTTGTCCAGCAATTGTTCGGATTCCAGTTCGACGCGCTGGTTGATGATGGCGTTGGCGATGGCGTCGTCCGAGGGCAGGCCGACCGGGGCGCTGTCGCGCGAGCAGACGATGACGATCGAGACGCCGTCCGAGGCGACCAGGGGTTCGCTCACCTGGCCGATGGGAATCGCGCCGAGCAGGCTCTGAAAGGCCGGCGGGGTGACATTGGCCAGCGTGACCGGGCCGGGATCGGCCGGGCGGACATTGCCGTAGCTGGCGTTCAGCGCCGACATATCGGCGCAGGAATGGACGTTATGCCCGTCCTGCACCAGCTTGGTGATCACAGCCGCCTGCGCCGGCCCGACCTGGCCGTTGGAGATCGGCGTTGGGTAGGGGGCGAAGACCTCGCGCATCGAGATGACGGTGGTCATGTCGCTGCCCAGCGTGTGGGTGCCCAGGAGCTGCACGATGTAATAGCCGCCGGGCACCCGGATCGGGTTGCTGATGGCGCCGGCCGGCATGGTCTTGACCACCGCGGCGACGCTGGCGTCCAGCTGGTTCGGCGCGGTGAAGCCGATATCGCCGCCTTGCAGGGCGCTGTCGGCCTGGCTGAACTGCGCCGCGACGATCGGGAAGGGGGCGCCCTGCCGGAGCTGCTGGATGACGGTGTTGGCGAAATCCCGGGCGGTCTGGTCGTCCTGCGGGTCGGTCACCGGGATGAAGATTTCCGCCAGATGATACTGGGTGCTGCCGATCTGCGCCTTCAGGGCTTTTTTCTCGGCCGCGATGTCGCCCGGGGTCGGCTGCAGGCTGGGGCCGAGCACCTGATGCAAAACATCCTGCCAGCCGATTTCGGTGCGCAATTGCGCGATCAGGGTTAGGAAATTGACGCCATGCGATTCGAGCTGGGCGCGCAGCTGGCCGGGCTGCATGTTGTTGTTCTGCTCGATATGCTGGACCGCGGTCAGGATATCGCTTTCCGGGACGACGATGTTGCGCTTGTTGATCTCCTGCAGCTGCAGGGTCTGGTCGATCAGCTCGCGGGTGACCTGCGGGGCCATTCGCTGCATCATGTCCGGGGTGAGCTGCATGCCGGTGGAGATTGCCAGGAGCTGGGTGCGGCTGGCGACGTCGGCATTCGTGATCAACTGGCCGTTGACCACCGCGACGATCGAGGCGTCCTGCGCCCAGGCGATGCCGATTGAGAGTTTGGCCAGGCTGCCGCCGGCCAGGCCGCCGCCGGCGAGGCTGCCGCCGGCCAGGCCCCCGCCAGCGAGGCTGCCGCCGGCCAGGCTGACGGCGAAGACGGCGCCGGTGATGACGCGCAAGATTTGCTTCATAGGGCGTTAAATCCAACATTTCCGAGGGTTTTGAAGGTAATCTGCAGCAGCACCGTGGTGCTGCCGTTATCCTCGTTGAACGAGGTGAAGCGCTGGTTGTAGAGCAGGCTGACCGCCATGCATTCATTCTGCCAGCCGGCGCTGAAACTGGCGGAGTCGAACTGGCCGGTCTGCAGATTGCGCTCGGTGCCGCCGGCGACCGTCCAGGGGCCGATATTGCTGGCCGCGTTCAGGGTGAATTCGTTGCGCGGCACGTAATAGGCGGCCGGGAAGGAGCTTGGAATATTGTTCTCCGACGGCTGCTGGTAGAGCACGTAGGGATTGGTGTTGGTGTAGAGATAGCCGCCGGTGACGTTGAAGACCGGCGTGCCGAAATTGGCGGTGCCGTCGATCATCCGGGCGCCGAGATCAGTATGGCTGAGCCGGGTCCGGTAGGTCAGGTTGATATAGGGGGCGGGGGCGACGGTGATACGGCCGACGATGTCGGAGACGTTATCGTTGAGGCCGGAATCCGGCAGATAATCGTAATCCTTGTGGAAGCGGTAAGACTGGCCGACGATGCCGTCGATGAAGGTGCCCTGCGGCAGGTACCAGGAGGCGTGCATCGCATAGTCGATGCGGGCGCCGCCTTCCAGCCGGTCGATGCCGGGATAGCGGTTGAAGGCGAACAGGTTGGCGTCGGAGAATTCCAGGTCCAGGCTGTCCTCGTTGGGGATTTGCGGGTTCTGGCTGATGCCGATATTCGGCGCGGCGACGAATTGCACCTCCGGCTCGACGATCTGGCTGCCATAGCCGGCGCGGATGAACGGCCATTGCATGAACAGCGCGCCATAGGGCTCGGCGCGGGCGGTGTTGCCGCTGTCCAGGGTGGAGAAGTTCGGCTGCGCGTAGAGCCGGTTGGCGTCATAGGCGGCGGAATCGAGCTGGACGCGGGCGGTCCAGAGCTGGCCGAACGGGCCGTTGAAGGGGATTTTGTAGCCGCCGATGAAGGCGGCGCGGCGGGTATTGGTGCCGACATCGCGCTCGACATTGAAGGCATCGGTGCTGACGCTGAAGCGGCCGCCGAATTCATCCGGTGCGGATTCGAAATTATACTGGCCATAGGGCAGCACGATCGGCAGCGTGCTCTGCTCGACGCTGGAGACCAGGCCCTGATAGGTATCGGCTTCGACCTTGGTGTAGGAGCCGGCGCCGAAGCCTTCCAGATAGATGTCGCTGGAGAGGAAGGCCTGGGCCGGCAGGATCTTGAAGTCGTTCAGGTAATTCGGGCTGGAGGCATGGTCGTAGGTGAAGCCGGCGCGCCAGTTCTGGTTGAGGTCGAAGGTGCCCGACGAGAAGATCGCGCTGCCAAAATTGTCGTTGTCGTTGCCGCCGGAGAGATCGATGTTCAGGATGCCGTTATTGAAGGCCTTGCGGTAGCTGGCATCCAGCGCCGGGCCGGTCTTGACCGCGATGATCGGCGTCAGCGTGATGTCGGAGGAATCGTTGATCACGTAGTAATACGGCAGGGTTGTGAAAAAACCGAGGCGGGAGCTGGAACCGATGGAGGGGACCAGCAGCCCGGACTGGCGTTTCACCGACGGATCGGGCTGCGTCATATAGGGCGTCCAGAAGATCGGGAAGCCGTGGATTTCCATCACCGCGTTGGTGAATTCGACGCGCTTGTGCTGCAGATCGCGGGTGGCGGAACTCGCCTTGATCTGCCAGAGCGGCGGCCGGGTCGGGTCGGATTTGCAAAGGTTGCAGGTGGAATAGACGATTTTCGAGAGCTGTTCGATGTCGCCATTATAGCGCCGGCCGCCATTGGCGACCATTCTGCCGTTCTGCGCGAGCCGGGCGGCGACGCCGGTCATCACCGCGTTCTTCATGCCTTGCGAGAGCACGATGTGGTCGGCGTAGATGGTCTCGCCGCCCGGCTCGGAGAGCACGACATTGCCGCTGGCGGTGACCACGTCGGTGCTGCGGTTCAGCACCACCTGGTCGGCATATAGCGTCTGGCCGTTCTGCCAGGCCCGCACATGGCCGGCGGCGGTGACGATGTTGTTGGTCTTGTCGTAATTGACGCTGTCCGCGAGGAAGGTGACCGGGGTGCTGGAATTGGCCGCGGGGCTGCCGTCAAGGCCGGTCATCTGGGCCGCGGCGGTGCCGGGCAGGCAGAGCCAGGCGGCCAGCGCCGCCAGAATGCCGGCGCCGGCGGCGTTGAGACAGATCCGGGTCGCGGCGAATCGCGAACGGCGCGAACTGAGGGGGCGGCGTGGCATCGGCTCAGCCATCTTCCAGATGCAGCAACAACGCAAGGGCCAGCAGCAGGCCGGCGACCGCCGGCGCCCAGGCGGCGAGATAGACCGGAATGGCGCCGGAGGTGCCGAACTGGTCGGCGACTTCGGAGATCATGAACAAGGCAAAGCCGCAGCCGACCCCGCTGACCAGCATTTGCGTGGCGCCGCCGCGGCGCGAGGGCCGCATCGAGAAGCCGGCGGCGACCAGCGCCATGGTGGCGCAGAGCAGCGGCAGGGCCAGCAAGGCCTGGAAGGCCAGCTGATGCTGGATGGCGGAGAAGCCGGAACGTTGCAAAAGCCGGATGAAATCCGGCAGCGCCCAGAAGGACAGCGCGCTCGGCGAGGCGAAGCTCTCCTGCACGCGGTGGACGGTAAGGTCGGTCGGGAAGGACAGTTCCGCCCGGTAGCTGGGGGCGGCGTCCGGCAGCAGGATGGAGACCGCGTGCAATTGCCAGGCGCCGCCGGTCAGGACCGCCTGATGCGCCTCGATGCGCTGCAGCAGGCTGGTATTCTGGTCCAGGCGCAGCACGCTGACCTTGTCGGCGCGCAGAACATCATTGGCCGAGAGGTGGACGTTGCTGGCGTGCAGGACCGCGACGCCGTTGGGGGCAAGGCCGGTATCGCCCTGGCGGACCCAGAGATCGCCGCCGGTGAGCGAGAGCGGGCCGCCGCCGACCGCCAGATAGGCGTTGTACAGGGTCTCGGCGCGGGCGAACATCACCGCCGAGAGCGGGCTGAGCGCGGCGGTGCCGAACGCCCCCAGCAGCGTTGCCAGCAGCACCGGGGTGGCCAGGAACTGCCAGGCTGAAATGCCGCTGGCGCGCGCCACCACCAGCTCCGACGAGCGGGTCAGCCGCCAGAAGGCGAAAATGCCGCCCAGCAGCACCGCGAAGGGCAGGATCTGCATGACGATCCAGGGCACGCGCAAAAACTCCATCTCGACGATGACGCCGAAGGTGGCGTTGGTGGAGCTGACCGATTCGCGCAGCAATTCGAGGAAATCGAACAAGGCGACCAGCGCCGACAAGGCGGCCAGCATGACGGTGACGGCGGCGGCGAACTGGCGGCCGAAATACAGCGACAGGGTGAAGGGAATGGTTGGCGCGTTCATCGACTGGAGCGGCGCCGCGGCCCGGATGATGCAAGGCCGCGCGGCAGCCGGGCCGGCGTGAGGCCGCGCGGCAGGAACAGCAGCAGGCCGGCGGCGAGGCCGGGCAGCAGCGTGGTCAGCCAGATCAGCGGCAGCAGCGCCAGATGCTTGGCGACGAAATTATTCACCCCGAGGCCGGCGGCCACCAGCAGGGTGACGACGGCCACCGCCAGAAACGGCCGCAGCAGGCCGCCATGGCGGCGGAAGGCGCCGCCGAGGACCGCGAACAGGCCGATCAGGGTGAAACCGATGACGGTGAGCGGCGCGGTCAGGCGCCGATGCGCCTCGACCAGCCATTTCGACTGCTCGGCCGCACTCAGCAGCGGATCCGGGTGCAGCAGATCGAACAGCGAGGCGACCGAGGCGTCGGGCCGGTCGATCGCGCTGTTTTGCCGGGTGCCGGCCAGGTTGACGATGTTGCGCTCGAAGGTCAGCAGGTCGAGCCGGCCGGTTTTCGGGTCGAGCTGCTCGCGCGAGCCGTGCAGCAGCTCGACGATCGGGCCGGCCGGGGTGACGGTGAGCTGGCCGGATTGCGCCAGAATGGTCGCCGGCGAGTCGGGCTGGCGGCCATCCTCGATCAGGATGCCGCGCAGGCTGTTATCGCTGCCGCGCGACTGCACATAGACGGTGACGTTGCTGGAAACCTGGGTGAAGACCCCCGGCTCCAGCAGGAAGGCGGCGATCTGGTTGCGGATTTCGAATTCATAGGCGCGGAACTGGTTGAGGCTGGCCGGCACCAGAAAAATATTCAGGAAATAGCAGAACAGCATGGCGGCGGCAGCGACCAGCAAGGCCGGCCGGGCGAGGGCCAGGTCCGACATGCCGGCG
>Ga0116226_10004091_pt1 | contig 12872 bp, 10 predicted proteins | sample S1TSphfallax_FD_89692 | JGI IMG/M metagenome (GOLD analysis project Ga0116226, IMG submission 89692) | Host-associated microbial communities from peat moss isolated from Minnesota, USA - S1T2_Fa - Sphagnum fallax MG | ecosystem: Host-associated > Plants > Peat moss > Unclassified | place: USA... | reverse complement strand
GCCGATCTTGTGGGCGGACAAGGACAGACTGTCGAGACCGAACGCTTCCATATCGACGGGGATCTTGCCAAAAGCCTGGATTGCGTCGGCATGCACCCAGGCACCATACCGATGGGCGAGGGCGGCGGCCTCGGCGACCGGCTGGATCACGCCGGTCTCGTTATTGGCCAGCATCAGCGCCACCAGCGCCGGCCGGTCGTCTCCGGCCAGCAAGTCATCGAGCGCGGCGAGATCGATCACGCCATGGCGATCGACCAGCACCACAGCATCGATCTTGCCCTTGAGGATCGAAGGATGTTCGACGGCGGAGGCCAGAACGCGGCGATCGGGAAAAGCAGTCAGGGCCAGATTGTTGGCCTCGGTGCCGCCCGAGGTGAAGACCAGCCCGGCGGGTGCTGCATTCAGCGCGCCGGCGACGATTTCCCGCGCCTCTTCGACGCGTCGGCGGGCCTGGCGGCCCTGACGATGCACCGAGGATGGATTGCCGGGCGCCCTCAGCACCTCGGCCATGGCGGCAAAGGCGGTTTCGCGCAGCGGCGCGGTGGCATTGTAATCGAGATAAATCATGATCGGCCCCGCTTCAGGCGGCGACCGACGGACCGCCGCCGGTGCCCACCTTCTGGTCCTTGCCGCGCCCGATGACATTGCGCTCGACGACGTCGGCCAGGGTCACGGAATTGAGGAACAGATAGATGTGATTGGAGAGTTCCTCCCACAGATCGTGGGTCAGACAGCGGCCCCGCTTGCTGTGGCAGCCATGCTCGTCGCCGACATTGCAGCCGGTTGCCTTCAAGGGCTCGTCGACCGCCATGATGATATCGGCGACGCGGGTCTGGGCGGCGGACCGGCTCAGGCGATAGCCGCCGCCGGGACCGCGCACGCTTTTCACCAGCCCGCCCTTGCGGAGCTTGCAGAACAGCTGTTCGAGATAGGATAGCGAGATTTCCTGGCGCTCGGCGATATCGGCCAGGGTGACCGGCTCGCCCTTGCTATGGGCGGCGAGATCGGTCATGGCAGTGACGGCATAGCGTCCCTTGGTGCTGAGCTTCACGGCGCCTCTCCCTTGGCCGCCTCGGCGCCGGCCGGCCATCTTTCGGCTTCCAGCTCGTCGATCCGGGCCTGCAGCCGGTTCAGTTCATTGCGCACCGTCTCGACCGCGCGCAGCACCGGATCGGGCAGATCCTCGTCGCAGCCATAGGCGTGGAAACCGTCGCTCTTGCGCTTGGCGAGCGCGATGCGGGCGGGAATCCCCACCATGGTGACACCGGCCGGCACGTCGGACAGCACCACGGCATTGGCGCCGATACGGGCATTGGTACCGACCAGCACGGGGCCGAGGATCTTGGCGCCGGCGCCGACGATCACGCCGTTTTGCAGGGTCGGATGGCGCTTACCGGTATCGAGCGACGTGCCGCCCAAAGTGACCCCATGATAGAGCGTGACATCGTCGCCGATCTCGGCGGTTTCGCCGATCACCACGCCTGAACCATGGTCGATGAACAGGCGCCGGCCGATGGTGGCCGCCGGATGAATCTCGATGCCGGTGAGAAACCGGCCGAACTGCGACACCAGGCGCGCGACCAGATGCAGCCGCGCGCGCCAGGCGACATGGGCGGCGCGATGGAACATCAGGACATGAAGGCCGGGATAGCAAAGCAGGATCTCGAGACCGGAGCGCGCAGCCGGGTCGCGGGCACGAATCGAGTCGATTTCTTCCCGAAGTCTCTTGAAAATCATGACCCACAATATGTTATGGTACGCGGCCCTCGAAAGGGGCCCCCTGTTCGTACAGGCTATATAGGATTTCCGACTCCGCCGGTCAAGAATAGCCCGGCCCTGTCTATGAACGCACATCATAAGTAAACCGGCCCGTCGCTCGGTGCGGCCGGAACAACGCAATCAAAGAGTCCGACACCAAACATGCCAGAAGTCATCTTTAATGGCCCGGATGGACGGCTGGAAGGCCGCTACCAACACGGCAAGCTCCCCAATGCGCCCGTAGCTCTTCTGCTTCATCCCCACCCGCAGCATGGCGGGACGATGAATCACAAGGTGGTTTATGCGCTCTATCATGCCTTCGTGCGGCGTGGCTTCTCGACCCTGCGGTTCAATTTCCGCGGCGTGGGCCGGTCCCAGGGCAAATTCGACAACGGCCAGGGCGAGCTGTCCGACGCCGCCTCCGCGCTGGATTGGATGCAGTCCTTCAACCCCAATGCCTCGAGCTGCTGGGTTGGCGGATTTTCCTTCGGCGCCTGGATCGGCATGCAACTCCTGATGCGCCGCCCGGAGATCGACGGCTTCATCTCGGTGGCGCCCCCGGCCAACGCCTATGATTTCACCTTCCTGGCCCCCTGCCCGTCTTCCGGCCTGATCGTTCATGGCGGCCAGGACGAGCTGGTACCCGAGCCTTCGGTGGCCAAGTTGGCGCACAAGCTGTCGACCCAGCGCAACATCAAGGTGGACTACACCCTGATCCCCGAAGCCAACCACACTTTCACCAACACGCTGGATCCCTTGACCCGCGTGGTCGACGACTATCTGGCCGATCTCCCGATGGAGATGCCGGTCATGGAAACCGCCGCGGCGGTCTGATCCGATCAGGCGGGAGGGTGATGAACCTTCCCGCCTTTCATCGGTTCCGGCGCGCCGGTCGTGCCGGGCCAGCTCAAGGGCAGATTCAACAAACTCCGCACCGCCAGATAGGCGAAGCCCTGGGCCTCCAGCGCGTCGCCGTCCCAGCCGCGCGTCTCCACCGCCTCGACGGCGGTATGCAGCGAGCGCCGCAGCCCATTCATCAGAGTCGTATTGTACCGTCCGCCGCCGCATACCAGCCAGGTCCCGGGCGCCTCGGGCAGCCATTGGCGCGCCGCGGCCACTGCGGCGATGGTGAAGGCCGCCAGGGTGGCGGCGCCGTCGGCGACACCCTTGCCGGCGATCAGACTGTCCGCCCAGACGCGAAAATCGTCGCGGTCGAGCGATTTGGGCGGCTTTTTCGCAAAATAGGGATGGGCCAGGAAGCGGTCGACGGCGGCGGTGTCGGCCACGCCCTGCGCGGCGACGGCGCCGTCCTTGTCATAAAGCTCGCCGGTATGATGCAGGATCCAGTCATCGACCAGCGCATTGCCGGGCCCGGTATCGAAGGCCAGCATCGATCCATCCGCACCGATCCAGGTGACATTGGCGACGCCGCCGATATTGAGCACCGCCAGCGGCCGCTCGGCGCCGGTCGCCAAGGCAGCATGGAAGGCCGGCAGTAAGGGCGCACCATGGCCGCCCGCGGCGACGTCGGCGCTGCGGAAATCATTGACCACCGGGATGCCCAACTGCTCGGCCAGCAGAGCGCCGTCGCCGATCTGCCAGGTCCGGCGCTTGTCGGGCTGGTGCAGGATGGTATGTCCATGAAAACCGACCACCGCCACCTCGGGCGATCCGGCGCGGGCGATCAGGGTTTTCGCCACCTCGGCATGGAACAGGGTGAGGTCGCGCTCGACCTCGGCCACCGGCCCGTGTCCGCCCAAGCTCGCGCGGATGGCGCGGCGCAGTTCGTCGGGATAGGGAACCGTCAGCGCAGCCCCAGCCGAGCCGGCCGTTTCGCCATCGGTCGACAGCAGAGCCGCATCGACACCATCAAGCGAAGTCCCCGACATCAGCCCGAGACTCAAGACCGTCCGTTGTGCCCCATCCCCGATCATGCTAAAGCCTCGAAAATCATGACCCAATATCGCTCCGACTTCCTGCGCATCCTAGCCGAACGCGGCTTCATCCACCAGGGCACCGACCTCGAAGGGCTCGACCAGCAGCTCTCCTCGAAGGTGGTCAGCGCCTATATCGGCTTCGATTGCACGGCCGATAGCCTGCATGTCGGCAGCCTGATGCAGATCATGGCGCTGCGGCATCTGCAGAAAAGCGGGCATCGCCCCATCGTGCTGATGGGCGGGGGCACCACCAAGGTCGGGGATCCTTCGGGCAAGGACGAGGCGCGCAAGCTGCTGACCGTCGACGATATCAACGCCAACATGGCCGGCATCAAAAAGGTGTTCGCCAAATTTCTGACGTTCGGCGAAGGCCCCACCGATGCGGTGATGGACAACAATGCCGACTGGCTCGATCAGCTCAATTACATCGACTTTCTGCGCGATTATGGCCGGCATTTCTCGGTCAACCGCATGCTGAGCTTCGATTCGGTCAAGCTGCGCCTCGACCGCGAGCAGCCGCTGTCCTTCCTCGAATTCAACTACATGATTCTGCAGGCCTACGATTTTCTCGAACTGGGCCGCCGCCGCGATTGCGCGCTGCAGATGGGCGGCTCGGATCAGTGGGGCAATATCGTCAATGGCGTCGAACTGGGCCGGCGCGTCGACGGCCGCGCGCTGTTCGGCGTCACCACGCCGCTCTTGACCACCGCTTCGGGCGCCAAGATGGGCAAGACCGCCTCCGGCGCCGTGTGGATCAACGAGGACAAGCTGTCGAGCTGGGACTACTGGCAGTTCTGGCGCAACACCGAGGACGCCGATGTCGGTCGTTTCCTCAAGCTGTTCACCGAATTGCCGCTCGACGAGATCGCCCGTCTGGAAGCCTTGCAGGGCGCCGAGATCAACGAGGCGAAGAAGATCCTCGCCAACGAGGTCACCCGCATGGCGCATGGCGACGCCGCCGCCGCGACCGCCGCCGAGACGGCGCGCAAGACCTTCGAGGAAGGGGCGGCCGCCGACACGCTGCCGAGTGTGGATATTCCCGCCGCTGAATTGTCCCCCGGCATTCCCGCTTTCGCGCTGTTCGCCCGCGTCGGGCTGGCCGCGTCGAACGGCGAAGCGCGCCGGCTGATCAAGGGGGGCGGCGCCAAGCTCAACGACCAGACCATCGTCGAGGAAACCCAAGCGATCGGCACCGAGTCTGCCCGCGGCGGGGTCATCAAGCTGACCGCCGGCAAGAAGCGCCACCTACTTGTGCGGGTCACTTCCTGACGACGTCCCCTTATCGGGATTTTCGTCGAACAGATGGAAGAGGTTGCGCAGGAATCCCGGTGTCAAGGCCGAGAGCGGATTGAAGGTGACGTCGGGATCGCTCATCGGACCTTTCATCTGGTAATTGATGCCGATGATGCCGCCGCCCTTCTCGGCCGAGAAGATGCCGCCGACCAGCGGCAGTGAGCCCAGCGCGCTGTTGATCGCATAGGCCGGCACCACGGTGCCTTCCAGACCCAGCGTGTCCCTGTCGAGATCGACGCGGCCGCGCGCGGTGATGCCGAGCGCACTGCCCGATGCCTCGCCGTCTTTGATCTCGAGCAGGCCGTCGACATAGGTATAAGGCATATCGAGTTCGTTGAAATGGATGCCCTGGCCCGAGAGCAGATCACCGATTCCGGTCAGCCCCGCCACGGTGAGCAGCTTGGCCAGCACCGGCGCCTCGGCCAGCTGGAAATTCTTGATCCGCGCCACCCCGGCCAATGGGCGGGCAGGATCTTTGTCGTCATAGATGCCGGTGATCGCCAAGTCGCCGCCCCGCACATTGTCGAATAGATCCATGGCGCGCGACGCCGAGCCCGCGTCAGAGCCCGTGATCGACAGCGCGCTGTGGGTGGCGTCGGTCGGCGCGATGTCGAACTTGACCGAGGCATGGTCGCCGACCTCGCCCGAGACATGGATCGTGCGCCAATCGTGATGGTCGCGCACAAGATCGGCCGCCGCGTTCGAGATCCAGCCTTCGTCGGACAGCCAGACTCGGCCGAAACGCCCCTCGATCACCAGCGGCGTCACCTCGGGCGGCGGATCGGGATGCAGATGAAGCGGTACCGGCTTGGGCGTGGTCGGCATCTTGTCGGTGGCGGGATCGACGGCGCGGCCATGCGCGATCTCGCGGGCATCGAAACTGCCGCCCTCGGCCGTCAAGACCAGCGCGCCGTCGGAGCGGAACAGCAGACTGCCGCTGGCCTGGGTGCGCCCAAAGGCGGCATTGGCGAAGATGACCTTGCGGATCTCGCCCCGCTCGAAGGCGACATCGCCGGCGATATCGAGATTTTTGCCGCCGACATGGAAGCTGCTGACCTTCAGCAGCTTGTCGTCGGCGACCTGGAATTCGGCCGAGGCGTCGGCCGCCACGCCGGCCGGTTTGGTGAAATCGAGTCCCGGGGCGGACAGGAGGGAACCGGTAAGATCGGCGCGGACCGCGACCTCGTAACGCTTATCGCGCGTCAGCACGGCTGTCACCTCTGCCGGGATCACGCCGGTCAGGTAAGGCGGCTGGAACGGCGTCGAGTCCAGTCCGACCAGCTTGCGCCCCTCGTCGGACAGCTGGCCCGTGACCTGGAAGCGGCTGCGAAACGGCGCGGAGTCGGCGAAGTTCTCGCGCCATTTGAGACGGGCCGGGCGATTGTCGATCTGGGCCGGCCCCTCGGCGTCCAGGCCGTCATTGTCGATCGACAGATGCAGATTACCCTCGGCCAGGTCGAGCTGCTGCACCACTTTGGGCAGGAACACTCCCTTGGCGTCGGCCTCGACATGGACCTTGAGCACATCGAAGGTAAGATTTTCCACCAGCGGGAAATGCAAGGTGAGGTCGACCGCCCCGTCGCCCTTCACCACAGCCGGATCGATGCCGAGCCTCCTGGTATAGCCGAGCGGCGGATTGTCGATGAAGCGCAATATGTCGGTCAGGCTGCCGGTGATATGCGCCTCGATGTCGGCCTGCTGCGTCGGCTTGGACAGGCCCGACAACACCACCTTGCCGTCGGGCACGGCGAGATCGGCGGCACTCCCGCCCGACACGGCGATGACAAAAGCGTCGGAATCGAAATTGATGGCGGCGTTGGCATGCTGGAGCGGCGGCATCTGCGGCATGTAGCGGACGGTGGCGTCCACGACACTCATCGCGCCATTGAGCTGATCGACCACGAGATCGCCGAAACCGCGCCCCGCCGGAACGTGGCCGGCCAACGTGGCCTCGACGCCGCCGATCGTTCCCTTGCTCATATTGCCGGTGACCCAGTCCCGCGCATTAGGCGCCAGGGTCTTGGGCCAGATGGCGGCCAGCTGGTCGAGCGGCACACCGTCGAGCTTGGCCTGTAACGCCAGTTTCATCTCGCTGTTGAGGCCCTCGATGCGCCCGGTGGCGCTCAGCACCGGCCCGCCGAGATCGACGCGCAATTCATCGAGCTTGAGACTGTCGCCCTGCTCGGTGACGCGCACCCGTACCGATTGGACCGCCAGGGCAAAGCCCTCGGTCGGGGTCAGATCCAGCACGCCCTCGCCGGCTGCCACGTCGGCCTCCAGCGCGGTGACCCCCTGGCCCAGCTTGTAGCGCAGCTTGACCGAGCCGCCGATCGGCACCTGCACCGCGCTCAATACGTCGAGCTGGGGTGACAGGCGGGCCAGCAGGGCTGGCTTGAGGCCGCCGCCGGATACCGAGAGATCGATGACTTTATCGTCGGTCAGATAAACCCCGCTGGCCACCAGATGCCCCTGCTGCCCGTCGATATCGAGGTCGAGAGCGGCCTGCAGCGCCACGCCGCGATCGTCGCGGCGGAAGGTGAAGTCGGAATTGGGCGCCGTCCAGGACAGGCCATGCAGCCGGTCCTCGACAGTCAGGGAACCGCCAGTGACCTGGATGCGCTGCAGCTGGCCAGCCAGCGTTTCCTTTCCCGGCGGCTCCAGCAACGCATCGAAGCCGGCGGTGGCGATGCCGCCGCTGTCGCCCGCTGCCGCCTCGCTGTCGGCGCCGCCGATGCCGAGCGACAGCGCGCCGGTTTCGTCGCGCAGCAGATGCAGCACTGGATGGATCAGCCGGACCGCGCGCGGCACCAGCTTGCCGCGCAGCAGGGCATGGCCCGACAGGGTGACCGACATTTCCGGAAACACCGCCAACTGCCGCCCGTCCTGGGCGGACATGCGGGTTTCCAGGGCGCGGATCTCGAGCGAGTGGCTATCGCGATTCCAGCTGAGAATGGTCTCGCCAACCTTGACGCGGTAATTGGCGTTCGGGTCGGACAGGGCCTGTTCGATATAGGGCGTGAGGTCGGAAAGCGACATCGGGCCCTGTGACAAGCGGTGGGCCACCCAAGCGGACAGGACCAGCGCCAACATGGCGACAGCGCCCAACAGCTTGAACAACCCACGAACGGTGCCGTGCACCAACTCCCTACACCTTATTATGTGTCCTTGACCCAGGGCGGAGATTTGCCCCAGTCTGCCGCAAAACACAACCGGAATACGCCCTCGTGATTTATGCCACCATGACGGGCCGGCTGCCGCCCCCCGCCGATCCCGCCATGGCCGAGCGCCATTTCGATCGCTGGCGCGACGCCCTGGCCGCCGCCCAACTGCCGTTGCCCGACCACGGACAGGCACTGCTGGCCGCCCTGTTCGGCAATTCTCCCTATCTGTCGCAGCTGGCGACGCGTCATCCCCTGCTGGTCGAGCGTTTTCTGACCGACGGCGCCAATCGGCCATTCGAGCATCTGCTGGCCGAGATTGCCAGCCTGCCGCTGGATATCGAGCGCGCCAGCCTGTGCAAGCGCCTGCGCATCGCCAAGCAGCAGGGCGCGCTGCTGATCGCGCTGGCCGACCTCACCGCGGCCTGGCCGATCGAACAGGTCACCATGGCCCTGTCCCTGCTGGCCGACACCGCCATCCGCGCCTGCTGCCGCTGGCTGCTCCATAGGGCGCATGAGGAGGGAGATCTCGCGCTCGACGACCCGTGCGACCCCGAACGCGGCTCCGGGCTGCTCGTGCTGGGCATGGGCAAGCTCGGCGCCTTCGAGCTCAATTATTCCAGCGATGTCGATCTGATCGTCTTCTATGACGAGGAACGAGTGCGCTATCACGGCCGCCGCTCGCCGCAGGAATTCTTCGTAAGCCTGGCCCGCAGCCTGGCTCAGACCCTCGACGACCGCACCGCCGACGGCTATGTGTTCCGCGTCGATCTGCGCCTGCGCCCCGATCCGGGCTCGACCCCGGCCGCCTTGTCCCTGCTCGCCGCCGAGACCTATTACGAAGGCTTCGGCCAGAATTGGGAGCGCGCGGCGATGATCAAGGCCCGCCCGGTGGCGGGCGACCCGGTGGCCGGCGCCCGCTTCGCCGATTTCATCAAGAGCTTCATCTGGCGCAAGCATCTCGATTTCGCCGCCATCCAGGACATTCACTCGATCAAGCGACAGATCAACGCCCATCGCGGCGGCAGCGAGGTGCGCATCCGCGGCCACAATGTCAAGCTGGGCCGTGGCGGCATCCGCGAGATCGAGTTCTTCGTGCAGACCCAGCAGCTGATCTGGGGCGGACGCCAGCCCTATCTGCGGGTGCGCGGCACGCTGGAGGGACTGGCCGCGCTGGCCTCCGCCGGGCATATCACCCGCGAGGCCTGCGACGATCTCTCCGAAGTCTATCGCGCCTTGCGCTCGCTCGAACACCGGCTGCAGATGGTCGATGACCGTCAGACCCACAGCCTGCCTGACGATGACAAGGGGTTGGCGGCCATCGCCTGCTTCATGGCCGAGCCCGACGCCGCCACCTTTGCCAGCAAGACCGAAGCGCTGTTCCGCCGCGTCGAGCGCCGCTATGCCGCTTTGTTCGAGGATGCCCCGCCCTTGGCCGGGCCCGGCAATCTGGTCTTCACCGGCGAGGACGCCGATCCCGATACGCTGGCCACCCTGACCCAGATGGGGTTCGCCAGCGCCGACACGGTGGTGCGCCAGATTCGCGGCTGGCACCATGGCCGGATCCGCGCCACGCGAAGTGCCAGGGCGCGAGAGATGCTGACCGAGCTGACGCCCCGCCTGTTGCAGGCCCTGGCCGACACCAGCGAGCCCGACGCCGCCTTCCTGCGCTTCGATACGCTGCTGGCCGGCCTGCCGGCCGGCGTGCAGCTGTTCGCCCTGTTCGCCAACAATCCCTCGCTGATCGACCTGCTGGCCGAGATCATCGGCAATGCGCCCTATCTGGCCGAAACCCTGACCGCCAATCCGGCCCTGCTCGAGGACGTGCTGACCGGACAATTCTTCGACCCCCTGCCGCCGCGTGAGGTCCTGGTCGAGAGCCTGGTCCGGCACTTGGCTGAATCCGCCGACACGGAAGACGTGCTCGACGACAGCCGCCGCTGGGTCAATGAGCGTAAATTCCGCGTCGGCGTCCAGACGCTGCAGGGCCGCCTGCCGGCCCCCTCGATCGGCGGGCATCTGTCCGATCTCGCCGATGCCACGCTCGAAGCGCTGCAGAATGAGGTCGAGAACGATTTCGCCCGCCTGCACGGGCGTCTGCCCGGGGATGGCATGGCGGTGGTGGCGCTCGGCAAGCTGGGCGGACGCGAAATGAGCGTCAGTTCCGATCTCGATTTGATCATGGTCTATGATCTGCCCGACGAGGATGTGCTCTCGAACGGCCCCAAGCCACTCGATGGCATGACCTATAGCGGGCGTCTGGCCCAGCGCTTCCTCAATGCGCTCACCGCGCGCACCGCCGAGGGCACTCTCTACACCACCGATCTTCGACTGAGGCCATCCGGCAATAAGGGCCCGATCGCCACCAGTCTCGATGCCTTCGACCGCTATCAGGCGCAGGCGGCCTGGACCTGGGAGCATATGGCGCTGACCCGCGCCCGGGTGGTGACCGGGGCACCCCGCCTGCAGGCCGCGATCCGCCAGGTGATCCGCCGCACCCTGACCGCGAAGCGCGATCCCGCCAAGCTGATTATTGACGTCGCCGACATGCGCGAACGGCTGGCCGCCCATCACCGCGCCCAGTCGGGCTGGGACGTCAAGCATCGCCGCGGCGGGCTGGTCGATATCGAGTTCATCACCCAATATCTTCAGCTGCGCTGGGCGCACGACCATCCCGAGATCCTGCGCACCAATCTCGGCCAGGCCCTGGAACAGGCCGGCGCGCTGGGGCTTTTGACCCTGACCGACGCCGACACGCTGCATCGGGCCTGGCAGCTCTGGTCGAGCCTGCAACAGACCCTGCGCCTGACCTTCGAAGGCGACTTTCGCGAGAAGGCGCTTACCGATAGAGTGCGCCAGCTTCTCGCCGAGGCCGCCCAATGCGGCGATTTCAGCGACTTGAAGGCGATCATGACGGCCCGGGCCGAGGAAGTTTCGGCGCTCTATCGTGATCTGATCGACGGACCGGCCCGTACTTTGCGTAGTGCACAACAAGCTGCAGAGGAACAGAAGAATGAGTCTTGAAGCCGGCACCCCCGCCCCCGCTTTTCCCGCTTTGACGGCGGCAAAGGGCAAGAACGTCATCGTCTATTTCTATCCCAAGGACGACACGCCGGGCTGCACCAAGGAAGCCTGCGCCTTCCAGGAATCGCTGCCGGACTTTTCCGGCGCCGACGCGGTGGTGATCGGCATCTCGAAGGATAGCGAAGCCTCGCACGACAAGTTCAAAAAGAAGTATGGCCTCGACTTCACCTTGGTTTCCGACGGCGATGGCGCGATCTGCGAAGCCTATGGCGTGTGGGTCGAAAAGCTGAATTACGGCAAGAAATATATGGGCATCGAGCGCTCGACCTTCCTGATCGACAAGGCGGGCGTCGTGCGCCAGGCCTGGCACAAGGTCAAGGTCGACGGCCATGCCGGCAAGGTGCTGGAGGCGCTGAAAGCCCTTTGATGAGTCTGGCTCAGCGGGCGGTCGAGGTTCTCCTCACCGCCTCTCCCGACGAGAAAACCAGAAAGTCCGCCGCCCTCGCCGCCGAGTGGCGGGGCGGCGCCATCGCCGAGATCGGCACGGCCGAGCCACCGATGCAGCCGGCGCGGCCCGCCAGGCCCGAGATCCTGCCACCTGGCAAGATGCCGCGCCGAGGGCCGGGCGGTACCGGCAAGGCGACCTTGATGCATGCCCTGGCCCATATCGAGTTCAACGCCATCGACCTGGCCTGGGACATCATCGCGCGTTTCTCGGGGCACGACCTGCCGCGCGCTTTCTATGACGATTGGGTCAAGGTCGCCGCCGACGAGACCGAGCATTTCCTTCTGCTGGTGGGGCTTCTCAAGGATCTCGGCAGCGATTACGGCGCCTTTCCCGCCCATGCCGGCCTGTGGGAAGCCGCCGAAAAAACCGCCCACGATCTCCAGGCCCGCCTCGCCGTGGTGCCGATGACCTTCGAGGCCCGGGCGCTCGATACCGCGCCGCCTTTGATGGCGAAGCTGCGCCAGGCCAAGGACGAGGCCGCTCTGGCGGTGTTGCAGCGCATCTTCGACGACGAGATCGTCCATGTCGCCATCGGCGCCCGCTGGTTCGACCTGGTGTGCGCCCGCGCCGGCGACGATCCGGCGAAAGCCTATCAACGGCTGGTGTCGCCGCATTTCCCGAAAGGCTTGAAGCCGCCCTTCAATCACGAAAGCCGGCAGCAGGCGGGATTGCCGCAAGCGTTCTATGGGCCGCTGGCGTCTTGAATAGCGGCCTATCACGCGCTACAAATGACCAATAATCTAGTCACATTGGTGTATCATGATGATCGTCAAACTGGCTGAAGCGAAGGCCCGTCTCAGCGAACTTATCGACCGAGTCGAATCCGGCGAATCCGTGAGCATTACCAAACATGGAAGGCCCGTGGCGCAGTTGGTGGCCGCGAAGCCCGAGCGTAAGCCCATCAGGATGGCCGATTTGCGAGCCTTGACCGACGGGCAGCCTCGCCAAAGTGAATCGGCAGGCGAGTTCATTCGCAGGATGCGGGACGAAAGCCGATATTGATGGACTATCTGGACACTTCGTTTGTCGTCTCCGTATTGACGGACGAATCAATGACGAAGAAGGCCCAAGACTGGTTGGAGGCCCGTCCGGCTGAGGGCTTATTTGTCAGTGAATGGGTGATCACCGAACTGTCTTCGGCCTTGTCGATGAAAGTAAGAATGGGGACGCTCAGCGTGGATCATCGCGCCGGCG
>Ga0116226_10004089_pt1 | contig 12878 bp, 13 predicted proteins | sample S1TSphfallax_FD_89692 | JGI IMG/M metagenome (GOLD analysis project Ga0116226, IMG submission 89692) | Host-associated microbial communities from peat moss isolated from Minnesota, USA - S1T2_Fa - Sphagnum fallax MG | ecosystem: Host-associated > Plants > Peat moss > Unclassified | place: USA... | reverse complement strand
CGCTTTTCTTCGGTGCGCGGCAGTAACTTAGGGTTCCCTTGGGTTTGCGACACAGCAAGGGCCGCGTCCTCTCGGACGCGGCCCCGCTTTTCAAACACGGATGAGAGATCGGACTTAGAAGTCCATGTCGCCCATGCCGCCCATGCCGCCACCGCCGCCGCCGGCCGGAGCCGACTTCTTCTCGGGCTTCTCGGCGATCAGCGCCTCGGTGGTGATGACCAGACCAGCGACCGACGCGGCGTCCTGCAGAGCGTAGCGCACGACCTTGGTCGGATCGATGATGCCGGCCTTGATCATGTCGACATATTCGCCCTTCTGGGCGTCATAGCCGAAGTTTGTATCCTTGCTTTCCAGGATCTTGCCGGCCACGACGGCGCCATCGGCACCGGCATTTTCGGCGATCTGGCGCACCGGAGTTTGCAGAGCGCGACGAATGATCTCGATTCCGACCTTCTGATCTTCATTGGCCGGCTTCAGATCGTTCAACGAACGAACCGCATGCAGCAGGGCCACGCCGCCACCGGCGACGATGCCTTCCTCGACCGCGGCGCGGGTCGCATGCAGCGCGTCATCGACGCGATCCTTGCGCTCCTTGACCTCGACCTCGGAACCGCCACCGACCTTGATTACAGCGACGCCACCGGCCAGCTTGGCCAGACGTTCCTGCAGCTTCTCACGGTCATAGTCCGAGGTGGTCTCCTCGATCTGCGCCTTGATCTGCTTGATGCGGCCCTCGATGTCCTTCTTCTTACCGGCGCCATCGACGATGACGGTGTCTTCCTTGGTGATGGTGACGCGCTTGGCGGTTCCCAGCATGGCAAGGTTGACGGTTTCCAGCTTGATGCCGAGATCTTCGCTGATCACCTGACCGGCGGTCAGGATCGAGATGTCTTCGAGCATTGCCTTGCGGCGATCACCGAAGCCCGGCGCCTTGACGGCGGCGACCTTCAGGCCACCGCGCAGCTTGTTGACCACCAGAGTCGCCAGGGCTTCGCCCTCGACGTCTTCGGCGATGATCAGCAGCGGACGACCGCTTTGCACGATGGACTCCAGCACCGGCAACAGCGGCTGCAGGCCGGACAGCTTCTTCTCATGGATCAGGATATAGGGATTATCCAGTTCCACGGTCATTTTTTCAGAATTGGTGACGAAATACGGGCTGGTATAGCCGCGGTCGAACTGCATGCCTTCGACGACTTCCAGCTCGGTTTCCATCCCCTTGGCCTCTTCGACGGTGATCACACCCTCGTTACCGACCTTTTCCATCGCCTTGGCGATCATCTCGCCAATTTCCGTCTCGCCATTGGCGGAGATGGTGCCGACCTGGGCGATCTCGTGATTGGTCGAGACCTTCTTGGAGCGCTTCTTGACATCGGCGATCACGGCCAGCACGGCCATGTCGATGCCGCGCTTCAGATCCATCGGGTTCAAGCCGGCGGCAACCGACTTGGCACCCTCACGGACGATGCTCTGCGCCAGAACAGTGGCGGTGGTGGTGCCGTCGCCGGCCAGATCGGCGGTCTTCGAGGCGACTTCACGCACCAGTTGGGCGCCGAGATTCTCGAAACGATCCGAGAGCTCGATTTCCTTGGCGACGGTCACGCCGTCCTTGGTGATGCGCGGAGCGCCGAACGACTTCTCGATGACCACATTACGGCCCTTTGGACCGAGGGTCACCTTCACGGCATCGGCGAGAATATCGACGCCGCGCAGCAAACGCGTGCGGGCATCGGTGGAGAATTTAACTTCTTTAGCAGCCATGGTTCAGTCTTCCCTTAGCTCATAACACCCATAACGTCGGACTCTTTCATGATCAACAGGTCGTCCCCGTCGATCTTGACTTCGGTGCCCGACCATTTGCCGAACAGGACCTTGTCGCCCTTCTTCACGTCGAGGGAGACGAGCTTGCCGTCTTCGCCGCGCGAACCAGGACCGACAGCGACCACTTCACCCTGCTGGGGCTTTTCTTTGGCGGTATCGGGGATGATGATCCCGCCAGCGGTCTTCTCTTCCTGCTCAAGACGCTTGACCACGACGCGGTCATGGAGCGGTCTGAATTTCATGCACAGCCTCCGTTAAAACAATTTCTCAATTTGATGGCTCGGGGAAATGACCCAATCCGCCAGTGGCGGCACTGTTAGCACTCCCCTCGAGTGAGTGCCAGTGAGATAGGTCCAGCGCCTCGGACTGTCAAGCCTTTCATCACCGCCGGACTGGCAGCAATCAGCGGAGATGAGTGCTAAGTATCTGGAATAACTTATCAATTGCACTCTGTTTAGGGACTGTTAAAGTTTGGTGTGCGAGAGTCTTGTGACAGAGTGATGACGTTCTTTACCAGGAGGCAACGCAGATGAGCCTTGCACTGATGCTAAAGGGGTGGCGCCTGACGACGGCGGAAATTCTCTATCGCCTACCGGACCATCCGTCCCTCCTGCAGACCTATGTCTGGCAGGAACTAGACATCACGCCGGATTTCCCGGCGCTGAAACGCTTCCTGGAATTCTGGGAGCGCCATCTCGAGGGACGCCTCCATTCGGTCAAGGTCTGCAGTCAGGGCGTCATCGCGCCGGCGGAACTCCGTCATGTGGAGCAGTTAGGCTTCCTTCAGTGAAGCGAGCAGGTCGGCTCTCCGCAATCGCGGGGTGAGAGTCAGCCCCAGCGGCCGGCCAGCAAGCCGATCACCAGGCAAGCCACACCGATGAGCTGCAGCAGATTGATCATTACCGACGCGCGGTGGGCGAGGTCGAAGCCGCGTCCCGCACTGCGGTCGCCGCTTTGCGCCCGATCGCTGAGATGGTTGATTTTGGGCATCAGCCATTGTCGCGACCAGAAGGTCAGAGACGCCGAAACCAGCATGGCGAAAGCTGCCGCCGGCAAGGCGGTGATAAAAAGAGCCGCCACGACCATGAGGGCTCCGGTATAGGCATAATAGACCGGGAACACGGCGCGAATGAACCCGCCGGCAGTCTTCGCCGGAAGTTTGGCAAAGATCAGCGGCGTCATGACCGCAGCGAAAAACACCATCCCGCCGAGCAGCAGGGTCAGCACAAATTTAGCAAAAATCATCAGGATATCCATCGTAGGATGTTTAAATTCCGGTCAAAGCGATTTGATCACCAACTTGAGCAGCAGGGCGGTAACGGCAAGAGCCGCCACGCTGCCTGCCCATAAACCGACGAACCAAAGATATTTCTTCAATGGTAGCCCGCCTCTTTGACCTTGCCGCGAAAAACCCAATAGCCATAAGCCGTATAGCCCAGGATGACAGGCAATAAAATGCCGGCGCCGATCAGCATGAAGCCTTGACTGCTGGGCGGCGACGCGGCATCCCAGATGCTGAGCCGGCCGGGCAGGATATTGGGGTAAATGCTGATGCCAAGGCCCATGAAACAGAGCGCATAGATCAGCAATACCAGCAGAAACGGACGATATTCGTGCTTCTTCCGTAGGCTGTGGATCAGGGTCGCGCCGGTCAATGCGACCAGAAGCGGCACTTGCGCCGTGGCGATGATATTGGGGAAGCTCAGCCAGCGTTCAAAATAACCGGCATTGAGATAGGGAGTGGCAAGGCTGACCGCACCGATCGCCGCGAAGGTGACGCCGCCGGTGATCCAGGACAAACGATAGGCTTTGGACTGAATCTCGTCTTCGGTTTTCATCACCAGCCAGGTGGCGCCCAGCAGGGCATAGCCGGCGACGACGGAGCATCCGGTCAGCAGAGAAAAAGGCGTCAGCCAATCCCACCAGCCTCCCGCATAGGCCCGCCGGTCGATGGCGACTCCCTGCAGCAGGGCGCCCAGTATGATCCCCTGCGAGAAAGCGGCCATGGTCGAACCGGCGCTGAAGGCAAGATCCCAGGCCCAGCGGCCACTCTCGGTGCGCCAGCGGAATTCAAAAGCGGTGCCGCGAAAGACCAGGCTGAGCAGCATGGCGATGATCGGCGGATACATCGCCGGCATGACGATGGCATAGGCCAGTGGAAAGGCCGCGAAAAGCCCTCCACCGCCCAGGATCAGCCAGGTCTCATTGCCATCCCAAACGGGGGCGACCGAATTCATCAGTGTGTCGCGAGGGCGACCGGCGCCAAACAGGGGGAACAGGATACCGATACCGAGATCGAACCCGTCAAGCACCACATAGGCGAAGACGGCGAAGGCGATCAGGGACGCCCAGATCAGGGGCAGCGTGGTGGCGGCGCTCATTCCGCCGCTCCTTCCGCCAGCACCGGAAAATGCCCCGCCGTGCGGATCGGGCCCAATTCCTCCGGTCCGGTCTCACCTGGGTGCGGCTCTTTGCCCATTAGCCGCAGGATATAGAACACCCCAGCCGAGAACACCGCGAAATAGACCACGGCAAAAGCAGCGAGGGAAATCGCCACGGCTGGCCCGGCGAGGGGCGACGCCGAATGGTCGGTGCGCAGCAGGCCATAAATGGTATAGGGCTGACGGCCGACTTCCGTGGTTATCCAGCCGCAGAGAACAGCCACAAAGCCGGCCGGCCCCATCAGCAGTGCGAGGCGATGCAGCCACGCGCTGTCATAGAGCTTGTCCCGCAAGCGGGCCAGGACGCTCCAGCCGGCCAGCAGCCCCATCGCCATGCCGAGAGCGACCATGATGCGGAAGGACCAGAACAACACCGGCACATAGGGCCAATCGGCGCGGGGAATCGTGTCAAGCCCGGCCATCGGCGCGTCAGGATCATGCTTGAGGACCAGCGAGGACAATTTTGGTATTTCGATCGCGTAATCGACATCACCCTTTTCCTGATTGGGCATCCCGAACAGGATCAGCGGCGCGCCATCGGGATGGCTATGATAATGGCCTTCCATGGCCATGATCTTGACCGGCTGATGTTCCAGCGTGTTGAGCCCGTGGGCATCGCCCGCGAGGATCTGCAGTGGCGCCACGACGGTGATCATCCCCATGGCCATCGAGAACATGATCCGCACGGCTGGATTGCTGCGGCCGCGCAGCATGTGGAATGCGGCCACTGCGCCGACAACCAATGCCGTGGTCAGATAGCAGGCGAGCACCATGTGGACAAGCCGATAGGGGAAAGACGGGTTGAAGATGACCGCCAGCCAATCCAGCGCGATGAACTGACCATTCTCATTGAGGCCATAGCCGGCTGGAGTCTGCATCCAGCTATTGGCGGCCAAAATCCAGAAGGCCGAGATGAAAGTGCCCAATGCCACCGCCAAAGTGGCGATATAGTGCAACCGCTTGCCGACACGATCGAGACCGAACAGCATGACACCGAGAAAGCCCGCCTCAAGGAAGAAGGCCGACATCACCTCATAGGCCATCAAGGGCCCAAGCACCGGGCCGGCCTTGTCGGAGAACACCGACCAGTTGGTGCCGATCTGATAGGACATCACCAGTCCCGAGACGACGCCGGCAGCAAAGCCGACCGCAAATATCTTCAGCCAATATTTGAACAGCTGATGATAAACGTCGCGGCCGGTCTTGAGCCACAGGGTCTCGAGCACGGCGAGATAGCTGGCCAGCCCGATGGAAAAGGCCGGAAAAACGATGTGAAAAGCGATGGTGAAGCCAAATTGGGCTCGCGCCAGGATCAGCGGATCCATCAGAGTACCTCCGTCGTTTCAACAGGTTTACGCCGCCGCCCGAGCTGGACGATCTTGTTTTTGGCTTCCAGTAACTTGGATACTCCCGCGCCAAGCGCCAAGAGGCGCATCAGAGCGGTGTTGTCGAGTTTCTGCACATCGTCGGCCCAACCGGTCAGCAGCTCGATCAAATCATGCATCTCGCGCATGCGATTTTGAGCATGGCGCTCTTCATCATTGGCCGGCACTTCCATCATCACATCGCGCAGCATCGAGAGCGTCGGATCGATCTCTCGCTTGCGGCGCTCCTCGGCCAGGGTGCGAACGATCTGCCAAAGATCATCGGGCGCCTGCCAATATTCGCGCCGGTCGCCGGGGATGTGCCGCTTGCGCACCAGCCGCCAAGCTTCCAGCTCCTTGATCCCCATGCTGACATTGGAACGAGAGATTCCAAGGGTTTCGGTAATATGGTCGGCATTGAGCGGCTGTTCCGACAGGAACAACAGGGCATAAATCTGTCCGACCGTGCGATTGATCCCCCAGCGGCCGCCCATCTCGCCAAAATGCAGGACAAAACTTTGAATCAGGGGAGAGAGGTTCATTGCTGACATTTCTGTATTTTCAGTATTTATTGAAAATACAGGATGAGCCTGACTTCTGTCAAGCCGACGATGCTGATGGCGCATGACGCCATCAATTGGTAGTGGCGGCAAACGCCGATTCCTTAATCGGAACCCCCCTTGCCGAGAATTCATAAATAGTTGATCTGCAGAAATCTGCGCGGGAGTTATAGACGAGAGTAACCGGGCCTGCTATTCTACCTTTGATTGACTCCGTATCCTGCAGCAGGAGCGTCCAAATGACCGAAATTGTAATTACGGGAGATTTTTCCAATAGCGGTACTGTGACTGGCGATACTGGCGACGCGGTATCTGCCAACGGCGCGGTAACCGCCAACATCACTAATTCGGGGACCATTTCTGACGGCAGCGGCGGCGATACTATTCATATCGAGGGCTTGTTGACCGGAACTATCAATAATACCCCGACGGGCATCATTACAAATACTAGTTCCATGCACGATTGTATTTATATTGGTAGCGACGCTAACGGTGTCGGCGGCGTCACGGGCGGACTGGTAAATTCCGGCTTGATCACAGGCTCGGGGACTGCAATAGTCGACATTGCCGCAGGAGCTCTTAATATTACCAACAATTCCGGTGGAATTATTTCTGGTACTGCGCCCGGCGTGGTATTGTTATTAGCGAATACATCGACAACGGGCTCAACGATTACCAATGCCGGAACCATCACCAACAGCGGTGCCGGCGGTCTCGCATTTTTTACCTATCAGCCGGCGTCGGCGACCGACAGCATTATCAATAGCGGCACCATCAATTTGACCGGCGGTGGCGGCGGCGCCGCCTTTGCGATCAACGGTCTAAGCCCGGCAACCCTGGCACAATTCGGCCTCGCCCCACTGTCGGGCGCCGCCACGGTCAACATCACAAATAGCGGCACTATTTCTGCCAATGAAACCGGATCAGAAGCCGGTGACATTGAAGTATTCAATGGTACAGCGACAATTATCAATGAGCGCGGTGGTCATATCACAAACTCTGGCGGCAGCGGCAGTGCCAATGCCATTGCTTTTATCGGCTCTACAGCTTCCGGTAGCATCACCAATGACGGCACTATTGCGCATAAAGGTGGTACAGCCATCGATGACAGCTTGTCGGGAACCAGTCATAGCATCACCAATAGCGGCACGATTAATGGAAATATCGTGCTGTCGCCGCAATCTGACATCGTCACCATCACGGGTGGCGCGATCAATGGTGACATCATTGCAACGGCTGCTGGACACGGCACGGTCGATATCGCACTGGCGGCGGGGAGCAGCTATACCGCCAGTGGTTTCATTGGCAATCCGGCGGGCATCGCTTTGGCTGCTGTCAATCTGGAAAGCGGGACGTTATCGGTCAATGCGGCTGATATAAACGCGAACAGCGTGACCTTCAGCTCAGGCAGCTCGGCAACTCTGATAGTGACGGGTAACTTGGCCAGTTTTCACAATGTCATTGCTGGCTGGTCTGCGAGCGGTGGCATCATCGATCTGGCGAATACCGCTGCAACGGCGGCCAGTGTCAATGCTTCCAATCAATTGGTGGTAACCGACAACGGTGCCATCCTTGCGACTTTCGCTCTTAGCGGCAGCTTCACCGGTGCCACCGTGAGCACGACCAGCGACGGAGCAGGGGGAACCGATCTCAGTGTCAGCTACAGCGCTGCCGCGGCGATCAGCAACGCGCAAGCGATCACAGCGCCGGTTCAAATCACCGATACCAGCGCCGACCTGTCCGCCAATTTCGATGGTCTGCAAACTCTGGCCGCCGCCGGCATGGTGACTGATATCAAGGTCACCGACAGCGGCATTCCGACGATTTCAATTACGGCGTCACAGGTGACCAGCGACGAGGCTGTGATCAAAGCTATTACGGGCTACTTCTCGCTCGATATCGCCGCCAGCGGCAACGATCTGACCATCGCCGGCCCGGCAAATGCGCTGGGCAACACCGTGGTGTTCAGCGGCTCGGCGGCCAGCTACACGATCACGGCAGCGGGCGATGGAGTCGACCTGACGGTTGCCGGTGCAGGCGGCACCGATCACCTGAGCAATATCCAGGCACTGCAATTCAGCGATTACACCGTGATCGTCGCCCAGACCCCCGGCAGCAGTGCCGTCACCTCCGGCAACATCACCGAGCTCTATAGTGCTGTATTCGGCCGGCTGCCGGATGTAGCCGGACTAGCCTATTACGAGAACGAGCTGGCCGCCAATCCGTCGCTGCCGCTCACCCTGTTCGCGCAGGATTTTCTCGCCTCGCCGGAATATACCCTTAACTCGGCACATAATTATGCCCAGACGACGGCCGGCGACACACAGTTCATCACCGATCTTTACGAGAACCTGCTGCATCGTGCGCCTGCCACCGGCGATGCCGCCTGGTACGAAGCAAATGTCATTGCCCCGATCGTCGGCACCGCGGCTCCAGCGTCCGCGGCCTATACAACAGCGCTGGCGCTGGCGCATGCCTATGTCGTGACCGATTTCAGCCAGTCGCCGGAGTTCCTCAATGATGTCCAGGTGACACCAACCAACCCGGCCAGCGCCCAACATTGGCTGGTGCTGATCTGATGGATCGGACCACCAGCGGATCGGGGTATCCCAGTGATCAAGCTCGGCAGCCATAACGCCGCGCGCCGCGTTGCCTCATTGGACAGGCTCATCCAAAGCCTCATCCAGACTGTGACCGTTTCGCAGTCTGCGATAGAGATAGACGCCAAGCAGGGTCGAGGCGAGATAAAGGACGCCACTGAGCGTGGTCCGCCATAGAGGCTGTACATGGATGCCGCTGCCAAGCAGGACAAAGATGAGGGTTTGTGGCAGGTAGCCGATCAGCGAGCCGGCGAGAAAAGGCAGCAGTGGCACTGAGCTTACGCCGGCCAGCAGATTGGTTACCAGGTTATTGCCCGGCAGGAAACGGATCAGCATGGTCATCAACAGCGGGTGGCCGCGCAAGAATCCGTCGAGCTGACCGAGGCGGCGCGCGAAACGGTGGCGCACCAGCGCGCGACCGAAGAAGCGGGCATAGAGAAAACACACCAGGCATCCCGTCAACGACGCGCCCAAGGCCAGCAACAATCCTTCACCCAGACCGAAGGCATAGCCGCCTAAGATGCAGACCGCCTGTCGCGGCACGCCAACCGCCATCGCCAGTGCGCCCAATCCGCCATAGAGCAGCCAGCCGCGGCTGCCCTGGCCCCTGATCTCATGATCAATCCAACCCTGATCGAGATGCTGGATCAGGCCGCTGGCATGGAGCGCCCAGCCGATCACCACCAGCGAGCTCATCAGCAGCAGAGCCTTGATCAGCAGCCTTGATTGGGTGGATCCCATCACTCCGGGCTTTCGATCTGCGGCAGATTGGCGCGACGCTGCAGCCACATTACTCCGCACAGATCGACGATCCCGACCCAAAGCCTGTTCCATACACCATATTTGGAGACGCCGCGTTCACGCGGCCGATGATGGACCGGGACGGAAACCACACGCCCGCCTCGGCGGATCATCAGGGCGGGCAGGAAACGATGCATGTGATCGAAGCGCGGCATGTCGAGAAAGGCGGCGCGGGTAAACACCTTCAAGCCGCAGCCCGTGTCAGGCGTGTCATCCCCCAACAGACCAGCCCGGACGCTGTTGGCGATCTTCGAGGACAGGCGACGGATCTCCGTATCGCGGCGCTTTTGCCGATGCCCGGCGACCAGCAGAAAATCCCGACCTGATTCAGGCTCCTGCAGCAGTCTGGCGAGCAGGGCGGGAATATCGGCCGGGTCATTCTGGCCATCGCCATCAAGGGTGGCAATGATCGGCGCGCGCGCCGCCTTGACGCCGGTCGCCACCGCGGCGCTCTGCCCGCAACTCTGGCGATGGCGCACCACTCGCACCATCGGGAAGGCGGCAACAGCTTGCCGCAGGCTGGCCGGCGTCATGTCACTGCTGCCATCATCGACATAAATGATCTCGAACGCCCCCTGGCCGGCCAGAGCGCGATCGATCTCGGTGATCAGCGGAAGGATATTGTCTGCCTCGTTCTTGACTGGTACGACAACGGCCAAGGTTGGAAGGGCCAGGGTCGGAACGGGGGCGGGACTCGTCTCTGGATTTTGCGGCATGATCATCTTTTGGCCAAAATAGGGCCCTTTCTTACAACGCCTTCCAACCGGGCGGAACCGCTTTGTTATCAGCCACGCCGCGGTTATCATCGCGGGCATTACCAAGGAGCATCGAGATCATGGGAAAATTCATCTCCCTCACCGCCGCAGACGGACAGGTCCTTGCCGCCTGGTTGAGCGAGCCGGCCGGCCCGCCGAAAGGATCAATCGTGGTGCTGCAGGAGATTTTCGGCGTCAACAGCCATATTCGCGATGTCACTGATCGCTGGGCGGCGCTCGGCTATCGCGCCATCGCGCCGGCCTTGTTCGACCGCATCACACCCGGCTTCGACTCCGGCTATGCGGCGGAAGATTTTCAGCATGCGTTGGGCATGATGGGCAAGTTCGACATGGACAAGGCGCTGCTCGATATTCAGGCGGCGATTGCCCTCAGCCCCCCGGCCGGCAAGGTCGGCGTGATCGGCTTTTGTCTCGGCGGGCTGATGAGTTGGCTCGCCGCCTGCCGTCTCACCTGCGATGCCGCAATCGCCTATTATCCCGGGCGGATCGGCCAATTCAAAGACGAGCACCCGAAATGCCCGGTGATGATGAATTTCGGCCTGAAAGACAGTCACATCCCACAAGATCAGGTGGACAGCGTCCGCGCCGCACATCCCGAAATCCCGATCCATCTCTATGATGCCGATCATGGCTTCGCCTGCGATCAGCGCGGCAGCTATGACGCCCCGTCGGCCGATCTGGCGGGACAGCGCAGTATCGATTTCTTCGCAACCAATCTTGCCGGCTAACGCTTCTTTACTGCTCTGGTTGGGCGGCCCGGATCAGAAGCTGGCCGCCCGCTTGACCGAAATCAGCGCGACCGACGCGGCCAGATCGGCGAAGCGTTCGCCCTGAACCCCGACATGGCCGCGCATCTCAGTCGCGGCCAGGGCGCCATCGCCGGCCAGGATCGCCCGAACGACCCGGTCATGTTCCTCGAAGGACTTGGCCATCCGGCCCCGGACCCGCAATTGCAGCCGACGATAAGGCCGCAAGCGGCGCTGCAGCAGACGCGTCTGTTCGATCAGGAAACGGTTCTGGCTGGAGTCGTAGATCGCCAGATGAAACGCCTCATTGAGACGAAAATAAATGTCGGGATCCTGTCCCGCGATGGCCTCGTCACAGGCGGTGTGCGCGGCGGCAATCCGCCGCAGGTCGATCTCGCTGGCCCGGCGCGCCGCCAGCCGGGCGCACATCGACTCGAGCTCCGCCATGACGTCAAACATTTCGCATAGTCGGGCGGCATCGAATTCCGCCACTTCCCAGCCCTTGCGCGGACGCTTCTCGATGAAACCCTCGGCTGACAGCTGGATCAGCGCTTCGCGGGTCGGCGTCCGCGACACGCCGAATGACGCTGCCAGTTCGACCTCATCGAGGCGGGCGCCCGGTGGATAGATCCCGGTCACGATGGAGTCCTCGATTTTTTCCCGCAATTGTTCCGAAAGCCTTGCCGCCGAAGAATTTTCCATCCCCATTACCCCCAATCCCATCCCCTCGACAGCCGCGTTTCCCGGTGGAGTTTTACGTATACAGAAAAAACACGATCGCATACGCTACAGGCCATAAAGGCGGCGCGGCAAGTCAACTTGAGCGCGCAGACACAAAATGGCCAGCAAGGGAGACGCGCATGAATCTCACGTTTTATAGTGATGGCAATCTGTCCCGGCGGGACCTGCCGACATGGTAATCATCGGCACGGCTCTCCTCGCCGCCTGCTATTTGCTCGGCACTGTGTTGGGTGATCTGCTTGGTGTGCTGATCGGCGTCAAGGCTAATGTCGGGGGCGTCGGTATCGCCATGATCCTGCTGGTCGCCGCGCAACATTATCTGCGCGACCGCGGCTGGCTGAGCCCGGTCAGTGAGAAAGGCATCACCTTCTGGGCGGCGATGTATATTCCGGTGGTGGTGGCGATGGCGTCGACCCAGAATGTTTTGGTCGCCTTCAAGAGCGGCCCGGTCGCGCTGTTGGCGGCGGCCGGGTCCGTGGTGATCTGCGCCTGCGTCATTTCCCTGATCAATCGGACGATCCAGCGCAGGAACGGCTTTGCGGTCTGGCAGGGCGAGTCCCTGGACGGGGAGCCGACAGCGTGATGGACATGTTTGAAAAGGCCGTGCAGGCCAATCAGCTGGTGGCGGCCTTCGCCTTTGTCGGCCTTCTGGTGTGGATATCCAATCTGATCGCCAAACATCTCACCGGCGGTCGGATCCATGGCTCGGCGATCGCTGTGCTGGCCGGACTGGCCCTGGCCTATTGGGGTGGTCTGCTGACCGGCAAGACCAAAGGCCTCGCCGATCTCACGCTGTTCGGCGGACTGGCCCTGATGGGCGGCGCGATGATGCGGGATTTTTGCATCGTCGCCACGGCAAGCGAAGTTCAGGTCCATGAGGCCCGCAAGGCCGGCTGGCTGGGCGCCCTGGCGCTGCTGCTGGGGACCTTGATGCCCTTCATCGTCGGCGTCGCCGTCGCCCGCGCCTTTGGCTATACCGACCCGGTCGCCCTGACCACCATTGGCGCCGGCGCCGTGACCTATATTGT
>Ga0116226_10004088_pt1 | contig 12881 bp, 21 predicted proteins | sample S1TSphfallax_FD_89692 | JGI IMG/M metagenome (GOLD analysis project Ga0116226, IMG submission 89692) | Host-associated microbial communities from peat moss isolated from Minnesota, USA - S1T2_Fa - Sphagnum fallax MG | ecosystem: Host-associated > Plants > Peat moss > Unclassified | place: USA... | reverse complement strand
CGTGGTGATCGTCGTGACGCCGCCGCCCGCGATCTGGTACTGGTAGACGTTGCCGCCGGTCGAGAACAGATACAGGTAATCGGTGCCGTTGAGATTGGCGTATTGAACCCAGTAGATCGAATTCGCGCCGAAATTATAAAGCGCCGCCGAGATGTTGTTGACGGTCTGCACATTGCCGTCGCCGATCGGCTGCATGTTCTCAAGGTTCGCCCACGCATCCTCCGGTAGCGTGTTCCTTGAGGAGCGCGTGACGACGCCTTTCCACTGACGGAATACCTTGGTGCCGCGCGGCTCCTCCCCCTTGGCTGGAATAGGCTGTGCCACGGGTTACGGCCAAGCGTAGGGGTTCGGGATCACCCGCGTCATGAATGAACGCAGCGCCATGCGGCCGATCGACGCATATTCGTCCTTGAACATCTTCGCCTCGCCGAAGCTCTGCTCTTTGAACTTCGCCCGGTACGCAGCCCAATACTGCACGGGATCGGTAAACGGCGCGGGGATCGTCTCCACGTCCGTGGTGTTGACCAGCGCGCTCGGAATCACCGCCACATCCCAATCGGTCTGGTACGCCTGATCGGGCACGGGTCCCAAATACACCTGAAGCGCGCCCATGCGCGTGAATATCACCGGCCGCTCTTGCTGTTGACTCCACGAGCGCACCTGCGCGTCGAACGAGGTGAACGGCAGGTAGTTGCACTTATAGCGCGTGCTGCCGTAGTAGACCGAAATACCGAGAATGTCGACGACTTGCGCGGTGACCGCCGGCGTCGCTCCGGCGACGGTCGTCTGGACGTTGTAAAGCTCTTGGCCGGCGGTCAAGTAGATCGAGGTCGCGAGCTGGCGCAGACACTTCGAGTCCATCGCAATGCGATTGCGCCCGTCGTTGATGTAGTCGGTTAGCTCCGCGATGGGCCAGAAAGACGCATTGGTATCATGGAGGAGACGCTGTACTTGCGTAATGTAAGTTTGCAGCGTCGTCGCCATGAATCACCTTAGTTAGAACGTCTCGTCATCCTCCGCGGTTTCAGCGGATTCCAATTCGCCGATGCGCGGCCCATCGGGCGGAGCCTTTAAGGCCCCGCCCTCAGTTCCACTGCCAGCCACGGGGGGCGTAGCAACCGCAGTTCCTTTCTTCGGCCGACCGGCTCGAGGCAAATCGGCCGGCTTCTCGATCATCTCCGGCGGATCGGTGAAAGTGATGTTGTTCATCATCTCCATCCCGACCTGCATCTCGTCACTCGTCTTGACCCACCCCAAGCGATTGAGAGCCTGGGTTTTGTCGTCCTTGCCGAAATCGAATATGTGCCGCGCGACGATTTCCGGGACATCAAGCGGCACCTCGGGCTTGAACACATAGTCCCGGCCCGCGTACCGCCCATGAATCGGTTTCGGGTTTCGATTGATGACCCGAATCAATGTCATCCGATCTTCCATCATCGCGCTCATACATGCCCCCTAGACTAGATTACAGAACCACGGAACAACGGCTCGTGCCGGCGCTCCCCGATGCTTGCAGGATCGTGCTACCGACGCCGTCGAACCAGACCTGCGCGCTCGAGGATGCCGCCACAAGCGTGCGAAACACGGGCGCGGTCGCGGGCGTGTTACCAGTCGTCGAATCGTAAATCAGGCTGGTGTTGTCCGGGTTGTACACCACCGTGCAATTGGCACCGAGCAACATGTTGACGTTGCCGGACTGAACCGGCGTTCCCTGCACCACGGCTCCCGATTGCGACGGCCCGCCCGCGAATGCGGACTGCACATTCGGCTGGAAATTCGGGATGAAGCACGGAATGAACGACGCGGCGGTCATGGTCGCGGCGGTCACGGTCGTGTAGATCGTGATCGTGGTCGTCGATGGAATCGACAGGATACGGAAAATCGGCCCGTTGAGCGTCCCGACCCCGGTCTGTCCGGTCACACCACTGAACGTGCCGAAATAGTTGTTCATCGTGCCGGACGCGGCACCGAAGGTCAGGCCGTGCGCGGCGGTGAACGTGATCGTCGCGATGTTGTTGGACACCGAGAATGCGCCCGATGCGCCGAGCGCGACCGGCACCTGGGTCGTGGTCTGCTCCGCGCTGAACACATACCCTGCGACTGCGACTTTAAGTTCTGACATGGCAGCGCTCCCTTAGATCGTGAGGTAGTTGAAGCCCGTCACGATTCCCGCAGTGCGGGGCTTGGTGAGCACCAACTCGGCGAGCGTCAGGACGATGCCGATGTACCCCAACTGGTAATTGGAGAGCAGCGACTCGAAGCCGGAGAACGCGAACGAGGCCTGGTCATGCACGTACAGGTTCATGTAATTCGTGTTGATGAGATACATGAGCCCTTCGGGGCAATACGGGTCCGCGTAGATCGGCACCCCCGCGACATCCAGCGCCCGGAACGCCGCTCGAGGTCGATCGGCATCGGAGTCGAAGCCGTTGCCGGGCTGAATCTGGTAGGACTCAAGCCCCACGAAATTGGTCGCGAGGTTCGTCCACGTCCCGAATCCCATGATGCCCATCGTGGGCATCTCCGCGCCGTTCTTATTCACGCCCGCAATGTACTGAAGCACATTGAGCCGGGTGGGTGCGACCGCGCCGGCTGCATAGCGCTTCGACTGCCACCACGTATTGGCGGTGCGGTTGATGTTCCCGTAGGTCACCAAATTGGTGCCGTCGTCGACCGCGCCAGGCAGGCCGATGAACTGATTCGCAACCGTGTAATTGTTGTAAAGCGCTTGCGACGCGGCGTCGGCCATGTTGTTGGTCGAGTCGTTCATGCGCGCTTCGATCAGCGGAATCACCGCATGGTCGAGCTGCACCGCGCCTTCCATCCCCAGGAATGGGATCGGCGTGATGAGCGACTTCAGATTGAATTCGCCGACGAATGCGCCTTGCTGCGCGAGCGGCTGCGCGAATGCGCCGGAGTAATCCGACCATTGCGTATTGACGAAGCTCTGTCCCTGCACCGGCACGGTGACCGAGGACACGCCGCCGGACGCGGTTTGCGCATTGGCGAGCAAAGCCGCAAACAGCGGCGACGTGTTGTAAATCTGCACCACCATCTTGGGGATGAACGCGCGACGGGTCACATAGCTAAGCTCTGTGCCGATATTCCCTGACGGGATTATGCCGGTGCCAAAAACGGGCATGGGGGACTCCTAAATTCTGTTGTGTTCCATTGATCTATCGAGTGCCCCCACTCTCAACTATCAGCTTGCGACAGCCCTCTTGGCTAAAATCTCATTCATCGCCTCGTGCGCCGCATTGCGCGCCCACTGCGTTGGATTCTTCTGGATGTCCTTCATGTTGTCGGGCATCCGGATCGGCGTCACGCTCGCGGGCGTCGGCGGAGCGAGCGCCGATTGCCCCTTGATGTACCGGATCGCGGTGTCGTAGTCCGCGATCTTGTCATCGACCATGACGCGCTCGACCTGCTCCAACGTGAGGCCCGCTTGGCGCGCGCGCTCGGCCTTCGACTCGCGTTCGGCCTTGACATCGCGCTCCAGGATTTCTCGGCGCAGCGCGGCCATGTCCGCTTCGTGCTTCTGCGCAAGCTGCTGCTCGCGCTCGTGGGCGTCCAAGTCCGGGAAATTGGCGGTGGGCTCGATTTCCTTCCAGAGCTTCTTCGCCCGCATGCGAATCTGCACGTCCGGGTGATTCATCATCCGGCGCAGCGCCGCCGATTCGCGCTTAAATTCGCTATCGCCTTCGAGTGAGTCGCCGGCCATGTCAGCTTACCGGCACGCGGCGGATGGTGCCCGCGGGCTTCCTGATCGTCATCTTGTTCTTGAACGTCTTGGACGACGAGGACAAGCCGCCTAATTCGGCATAGCGCGGCGGATTGACGATCATGCCGTCGTCCGTGACATTCGACTGCGGGTCGCGGCCGGTCAAGGAATCGGACGGGTTGAATAGGCGTGTACCGGGCATGCTAGCCTCCTGGGGGCGGTGCTTGAGGTGGAGCGCCGCCGGGAGCGCCGCCGGGAGCGGCGGCTTTGGGCGGTGCACCGGGACCGGCGAGACCTTGCAGCATCTGCATTTTCTCAGCCGGCGTCAGTTCTTCGGTCGACGATTCGTCCTTGCCGAATGCCTTGTTGAGCGCGGTCAGCGCCTTCAAAATCGCGGCACCCTTCTCGTCGCTCGAACCGAATGCGGCGAGCGACTTTTCCAGGAGCTTCTTCGCGAGCAGGCAATTGACCGCCGCGCCCTCTTGCTCGCCTTCCTTTTTCTGCGGCGAGAGCATCGGTGCGCCACCTGGGGGCGGCTCGGACGGCTGGCCACCCGCGCCCGCGCCCGCGCCACCCGGAGGTGGGGGCATTTTCGCTTGCATTGCTTGCGGACTCGCGGCCATTGGCGGCAAGCATTATGTTAAATCGTGTAGGAGTCAAGGAAATGCGTTCTCAGAAACGCAAAACCCCCGGCTGTCCGGGGGCTGTTTGGGATCGTACAGTCGAGCTTAACGCTTCGACTTCCGACCACGTCGCTTGCGGCGTGCCATAGCTTCGTCTCCTATGTCGACCAAATGAGCCCCCACTGATGCACCGTAGCATTTACCGTCGCATCTTTCTACGCTTTCGACGCATGATTGCCTACCTCCGTGGTTGTGACTTCGCCTGTATCTCGGCCACCTTCAATTTCATCTCCTCCTCGTGCGCGGCCTTGGCGGCCGGCTCGATTTCGGTCTCCAGATCATAGAGCAGTTGGTCGCGCATCGGTACTGTCACCAATTCCAAGAGCCGGCGCTTCGTGATCGCGCCCGCTTTCAGCAACTCGAATGCGATCTGCGTCTGATCTTCGACGAATATCGGCGAATTGGAGTGCGCGTCGACTTTGACGACATAGTCAGTAGTGAATTGCTCGGCGATGAATTGCACGCCGTTCTCGCCGTCCTCTTTGTACCGGCGCTTGTCGTACTTCTGCTTGATCTGAAGCATCAAGGTCGCGACTTTTTCAAGCGAATCCTCGACGATCATGGCGCGCTTCTTCACGCGCGAGCTGCCCAAGCGGGCGAGCTGGCTCGCGTGGCCGCTCGAGCGCACCCCGGCCTCGCCTTTGCCCTCCATGACGTTGTTGATGCCGGAGATGTCGGCGAACATCTGCTCGATTCGGTCGACATCCTTGAACAGATCGTCGGGGATCGCCGGCGAATACTCCTCGACCTTCGCGCCCGGCATGTCGGTGTTCACCTGCCCGTCCGGGGAGTCGAAGGCCATCGCAATCTCGTCCGTGATCCCTGAAAACCCGGTGAAGGACTTGGGCGGCCGGGCCTGCTTGGCCATCATGTGCCGCAGCTCCTCCCACCGGGCATTCAATAGTTCTTGGGTGGGCACAAGCCGCTCGACTTCGGAGAATCCCCAGAAGTAATCGTAGGCCGGGATCGGGCAGACTTGGACGAATGGCAGCTCGGCCTTCAAGAACAGTTCCTCAAGCGGCCGGTCATAGACCACGACGTAGGGGTCGGCCATCGTGATGACCTGATAGTCATCGTTGCGATCGTTCCACACGTACAATTCCTGCATCTCGATCAGCGGCTCGGTCACCTTCGGCATGTACCGGCTGATAAGCGCCAGGTCGAAATCGAGGTTTCCGACCACCATCGGGCTGGACGCCGAGGTGACAATGCGATCCAGCGGCGAGACATTTGCCGATCGATCCTTCGGACCCGCGATGATCTGCGACAGGATGTCGTTGCGCCGCGGGTGATTGCGTAGCTCCCGCTCCAACTGGCTGCGCGTGATGTAGTAGCTGTGGACGCACGCCTCTTGCTCGGACAGCATCGGCTGATCCTCGCGCAGCACGCCGAAATTATGCGGGTCGACCACGCGCGGGTTGATGGAGCGGCCATTCCAGAACATCTTGATGAACGTCGAGGAATACACCAGCGACCACAAGAGCGCGGACCCGAACGTGATGTCCATGTTGGACATATTCCATTCGTCGTTGATGCCGCGGTTGATCGGCGCGAGCTTCTTGAATTCCAGGTCCGAGACCGACACGCCGATCGAGGTCGCGAATCGCGTCGTTTCCTGGCTGTACAGGAACGAAGTCAACTGATCGAGGTGGGGGTAAATCTTGTTGAAACGCGCCGGGCTCTGCGACGTGCCGTCAGAGCCGTACATATAGTAATTGCGCATCGTCTGATACAGCCGCCGCCGATCGCCGCGGGATGACAAACACGAGCGCGCAACGTCATCGTAAAAAGCCCACCTCTCGTCCCGATCGCCGGGGATGATCATACGTCGGGCAACGGCGAGCGGTCGGTGCCGCCCTTGGGCACGAGCGGAGTCGGCATGGTCAGCGAGGATTGCAGCGGGGCCAATTGATTTTCCGGCACCGCACCATACTGCGCCGCAGAGACGGTCGGCGGTTTCTCGCCCTCGCGCTGGCTCCACCCCGGCGCGGGATGGTCGACATGGCCCCACTGCGGCGCGTACTGGCGCGTATCTCGAGTCCGACGCAATGCCTGCATGACCGACTCATCGCCGCGCGTCGTCGGGATGTCGCTCATGTTGTAGCTCTCGGCGAGCGACCGGGCGGTGCCGTCCGCGACCGTGGTCGAGCCGTGGCGGATGGAGATGGGCGTGCGGAATTCCTGGGTGACGAAGCGGTTGCTACAACCGTGTTTGCATTTGCCGCTCGCGTTCTCGAACGGGCCGTGCGCGAGGCAGCGCCACTCTTTGACGATTCGTGACATCGCCCCTATTTACCATAATACCGGCTTGTCGTCGCGCCACGGGTCCCAAATGGGGATATTCTCGAATGCGGCACGGAACTGGGGAAGTGACGGCGGCCGGGTCGGTTTCACGGGCAAGAACGACAATTTGCCCGGCGCGGCGTGCAGGTGGATCACCCGCTGCTTCGGGACCGGCGGCGGCTCGGGCGGGTCGCAATACACGCCGTCCAAGCGCCTATGCTTGCCGCCGCAAGCGCCCACAACCCACTTGGGCACAATGTAACCGTCGAGAATATCATTGATGCGCGGCGTCAATCTGTACTGTTCTCGCGGCCATATCCACAGTTCGCCGCGCAGTTTATCGTTCGAGAGCCAATTCGTGGTGACGCCGAGCGCCCTCGCCAGCGCCGGCCGACTCGTCCAGCCATAGCGCTTGTCATACCAAAGCTGGTTGATCCAGTAGCGAATCTCGTCGAATGTGTAAATTCCGGGCTTGCGCACCTCGTAGGGATGGTCCTTCGCCTTCCACGCCGTGCGGACGAATATGCGCTCCCTCACGCCGCGCTTTCCTCTGGCGGCTTCTGTAGTGCCTCATACTCGCGGATCACCGCGCAGCGCGAGCACTGCTGCACAAGGACGCTGCCGGTCTGGTCAGCTTCCTTTGATTGGGACCACCTTCGTTGGCAGCGGCACGGCATTGACTTCATCACCGTGTAGAATTTTTCCAGAATCGCTCGGGTCAAGGCCCACCTCCTCCGGTTTCACCATGTGCCAATCGTCGGCTAGCAGGTCGCCAGGACCCGCAATGTACGGCACATGGCCGTGCGGAGACCAGTTGAACCACACCATCGTCGATTCTACACTCAGCCACGCGCGGGCTAATTTCCAAGAATAGCGGCAAACTAGCCCACCATCCTTAACGATCGTCAACGCTGCTGAGAAGTCCATGTCACCTCCGCTGTCCCGGCTGTTGTTTGATTCCGATCTTCTGCAAATAGTTTGCAACCATTTTGTCCACTACACCGGCTGGCCCAGTCGCCTCCGATTTCGTGACCAATTCTTGAGTGGCGTTGATGGTGAGCAATCGTGTGCGCTCTTGGTCATTCCAAGTCACACATGCGAGGGCAGCGGCGATTACCCGATCGTCCTTACTTCGATCCGGTGCAGCCGGTGCTGCTCCCCCTTCGCGCACGATGGACTTCATCTCATCGAGCAGGCCACGCGACTTCACAATGACCATCCCGCGTTCGTAGTAGTCACGAAAGGTGTTCATCATCCGCTCTTTGAAGTCGTGCCCCATGAGGGTATGCACCCCCATCGCGCTGCCGGTGATGCCGTCCAAGCGCCGGTATAGGTACTGGCGGATGTTCTTCGAGACCTGCATCAGCGTGGTGGCGTCTCGCTGCTGCGTGGGGTTGGCGCTCGAGGCGGCGAAAGCTCGACGCATATTCTGCAATTCAGCAAGGACCGATTGACCTGGCCCGTTGATTTCCAGATTGACACGACAAGGCTCATACGCTCCCGCCAGGTAAGCAAGCACCCACGCGAAAGAGTACGTTGCCATGTCGGCGTCGACGAATTCGGCGACCTGGACGATGCCGTCAGCATAGCAACGCCAGACGGAGAGACAGAACCTGTCAGCCCATTCGGAAGAACCATAGGCTGGGTCAGCTCCCATGACATAGATTCCCTTGGGCTTGGGCTCCTCCCAAACTCGAAGGGTCGCCAGTTTTTCCGGGACCGCGAGCAGGACTGTGTCTGAGAAGTTCTGGCCGATTTGTACGCGGAAAAGTCGAGGACGGTCATACGTTCGTTCCTTCTTGTAACCATCGCTGATTGAATTCGCCGTGAAGAATTGCGAGCCGGTCGCGATGAAAGCATGATTCTCGGTCGGCGGGAATTCCTGCATCATAGTCTGCTCATCGCCGATGTCCTCGGACACCTTCCAGCGCCACCACGCCATTTGCGTGTCGTCAATCTCGACGCCATAGAGCGACTTCACCTCGCGTATCCACTCGCGCTCCTCGGAGGATGGCCGGCCGCGATGCCCCCAGTACGCCTTCCACAAGTCCGAGTGTCGCGGCGCGCGGTAGAATTCATTCGCCCAAAATGAGACGAATATGGCTTTTTGCGTGACCGCGCGTTTCGACTCCTCCCACATATCGTAAAAGTGATTGAAGCCTCGAGCGGTCGATTCCCAGTGATAGAACCGATTCGGGTTCGTCTCGGCGAGCGATGCTTTCAGGGACTTCAACCCTTCCGGATCGCCCCACGATGACACCTCGGTCGCATGCAGGAACGGGATCGCGGCCGAGCGGCCGAGTCCGCCGCCGCCGGTTTTGCGCTGGCCCGCGACGCGAAACATGAGCCGCGACTTATTCGCGAAAATCATCGCGTTGCGGTTATTGACTAGGCGTCGTTGCTTATAGGCTTCCGGCAGGCCGTCGTAATACATATCGAGTGTGACCCGGAACTGGTCTCTTGCAGGCTCATCGTGCGTAACCAGCATTCCTGACATGGCTCGATATTTGAAGATCCAGTACAAGTCGAACGCCAGCGAGATAGTAGAGATGCCAATTTGTCGACACTTAAGCGTGACGAAATTTCGCACTCCATCTTCCATTCCCTTTGCGATTTGATCGATGACATACGTCTGCGTCCCCATGAGCGCCTTGCCCAAATAAATTTCGCCGCGCTCCTTCGTGTCGATCTTGAGCGCGTTGCAGAATTTATAGAACCCGCGAAGGTCGAAGCCGGTCACCGCTTTTTCTTACCGGCCATCCACAGCAAAAAAGACGCGACGATAAACACGCCGCACATGATCCATGCAAACGGCCAGTCCCAGTGATTCACGACGACGATGGTGGAATTCGCGGGAATCTCGATTTCCTTGGTGCGCGGCGGGTCCGGGATCACATCCTGCGACGGATCGACGCGGCTCATTGCAGTGCCGGACTTCCCGGCGCGTGCTGAATGCGGGTGACGCAGCGCGCCAGTCGCTCCATCTCGTGAATGGTGATGTCGATTTGCTTCCGCGTCTCGGTCAATGCCTTGGTGATGTCCTCATCGGACACCTCAAGCGAATCGGCATAGACGCCCACGACGACGCCGCGCTTCAGCACCGCATCGAGGTACTGCACCGTGCGAATGAGCGGCGCGACATCGAGCTGGTCGCGCGGCCCATCGCGCTCACTACGGCGCACGGGCGGCCGGAGATCCGGGAGTCGCCGTCGTGCCGCCCGCAGCGGGGTCCGTCACGTCGGGCTTCGATTGGATGAAGGACTGCGGACCCGGACCTGGGTGGATCGACGGGTCGCCCACGTTCTTGGGATCCCCTACCTGCGACGGCGGTGCGCTCGGCGCGCTCTGGGCCGGTGCGTTACTCGGCTCCGTTGCGGGGTCATCATGTTTCGGGACTCCACTGGCGACGAGGTGATTCTTAAGGGCGGTCGCTTGCCAGTGCCAATCGTGGATATCGGCGCGCACGTCGCCGTACCAGCGGATGTACAGGGCCTTGAGCTTGCCCATGAACGTGTGCACGTCGGATTTGAGCGCCAGCTCTGCGGCCTCGAAACGCGCCGCGCCCGTGGTCAGTTCTTTGTGAATAGAATCATTCGTGCCCATCACTGGTCCCCCGCTTCCATGTCCGAATACTGCTTGTCTTTGACCGTGTCGAATACGCTGCGCGTGGTGCGCTTCGGGGGTGGCTCGGCATCGCTCCGCCGGCTCTCGCCTTTCGAGCGCTCGTCATACGCCTTGAGCGCTGCCTTACGATCGGCGTCGCTCGCGGGTTTGGCAACATTGCGCTTGGCCGTGGTCTGTCCCGGCGCTTGGGTGCCCAACGGCGTGCCGTATTCGGGCATCAGCCGGCCCGTCCGCGCGGGATTGAACCCTGCGACGCGCCGCGTCCCGGTACATTGCTGCGCCGCGCCTCGCCCTGCGCCCGCTGATTGACCGCCGCCCGCTGCGCGCGGATCGCCGCGGGCTTGGTCGCCGGCTGTCCGGCCGCTCGAGCGACATTCGATTGGCCTGGCGGCATCACGCCCATCATGTGGCCCACGGTCAGCGGCATCTCACTTCTCCTTCGATTCGGCCTGAATGTACACGGCCTTGGTGCCGGCCGCCAGTTTGAATCCGTAGATGCGCTCGCCGGACGGCCCGCACGCAGCGCAGTATTCGCTGTCGTGCACATTGTGGACGCAGAATTCGGGAACGCGGATCATCCGCATGGCCGGCGGCGGCGCACTCGCGGCCTTTTGACCGACGATGCCGGCGGCGGCTTGCAGCGCCAGGTTCGAGAGGTCGGCGGTCGCGAGAGCCGGGGTCGAGCACAGCCCGCGAAGGTAGTAACCGAATTCCAGCGGATTCACGGCGTCTCGCTCGACGGTAGGGTGAGGGCGGCTTCTAGTGAATCAATGGCGTTGCGCACGTCGTCGTACTCAACGATGTTGCTGCTGATGATACAGGATCGCGATCACCAGTTTGTCATCCATCATGCCCCCTTGAATTATGAATCACCCAGTATCGAAAACTTCAAACACATGCCGCCACTGGCCGGCTCCGTCGACCGCGGACCCCAAGTACTCCATGATGTGGTCCTCCTCGAAGCGCTCGCCGTCGATGTACATCGCGAAGTGGCGCTCCTCGGTCTCGCCGGGCATGGTGGGCACCTGCGCCCACAGCGCCATGTCGACGCCGACCATCGCCACTTTAAGCAAGTCCGCGCCCACCGGCAGCTCAAGTATCGGCGCAAGGATATAGCGCTGCACCTTATTCACGGCTTCTTACTCCGCACGCAATCGGCGCAATCGCCAAATAGCTTCAACTCCGCGCTCGGTACGCGCACCCACTTGTGCGCCACGACGATCCGCCCGCACCGGGTGACATCGCCGTCGAGTCCGCGCGGGCTCACGTGTTTCACATCGCCTCGCGCCGAGCGCACCCACACGAATCGATTGACTCTCGCCATGCACACCTCGGTAAATGAAGATCAACCGTGCCGGGGTTTCGCATTCAAGAGAGGTGGGAGTGCACCATCCCCGGCAACGGCTGATGTTGCCATCATCAACCTATTGCAGCATCGATGTCAAACGATTCATCGCGCCCCCTTGCGCAAATTGCAGATGGGCGCGAGCAATTGCAAATTCTGAGGGTGATTCGACCCCCCATTCGCGAGCGCGACAATGTGATCGATGTGATACCCATTCACCAAAGATCGTCCGCATCCGCAAGCGCAGAGCCCGCGCTGCTTCTTGTAGAGCTTGCCGATGTCGCTCGCTCTAAAGCGGCCTTGAGCCCCGCCGCGTCGTCCTCTTGCTGCATGCGCCCTGGCCCTCTCGCCGGGTGCCCGGCAGTCTCGACAGAGGGCGGTGTAGCGCTGGATGCGGATTCCCGCGCCTTTATCTGCGCCAGCTCCGCGCGCAAGTCCTCCGCAGATCGCACCGGATTCATCGGCCGCTTCATCGCATCCAAGGCCGCGTCGCTCACTTTGTCCAGCCGGGGATCGGGCTCCGTCGACGCGAGCAGGCTCGGCTTGAATAACGCTCGCTCGTGATCGCGCCACTGCTGCGCCGTCCAACCCATCTCGGCCGCCGACTCTATCTCGTACTCCGAGAATGGCTCCTCGGGTATAGGTTCCGGCCTTGCCGAATGCGCCCAAGCCTTTGACTCGGCCACAGCCATGGCATTGGCGCGACGGGCCGCCTCCGAGAGCGGTGCCGCCTGGCTCGTCATCGCTTGTCCGCTTTCCCATCGATTCAGCATAGCGGCCAACAGTTCTGGATACGACAAATTCTCCTGCTCCCTGAGTCGTTCTAGCCGACCCTTCAACCCCTCCGAAATACGCACGTTGAACTGCGCCTGACCCGCTAGATTTGGCATGTAACCCCCTCAATTAGTCCTAGCACGACTTCGTTCTAGCACGACGTCGTTCTAGGAACAATAGACGTGCTAGCAATTTTTTATGGGGGCGGAGACGTTGGGAAGGCCCGCGCTCGCACCTGAACGCCCAATCGACCTGGCGCTCAAGCGGCCAACCGCCGCCGCGCAGCTCCGCCTGGCGTCATCCTAGGACGCAAATCGACCTACCAGCCGCCTAAAACGCCGATTTCCCCGAATTATGCCCGTCCTAGGACGAACCCATCGCCATTTAACATAAGGCTCATTATGCGAAGTACGCTGCTCGGTGCCGGCAACATGGGAAAGGAGGTGTAAGG
>Ga0116226_10004087_pt1 | contig 12881 bp, 12 predicted proteins | sample S1TSphfallax_FD_89692 | JGI IMG/M metagenome (GOLD analysis project Ga0116226, IMG submission 89692) | Host-associated microbial communities from peat moss isolated from Minnesota, USA - S1T2_Fa - Sphagnum fallax MG | ecosystem: Host-associated > Plants > Peat moss > Unclassified | place: USA... | reverse complement strand
TCCCGAAAAGCTGAAACGCCCATCGGCCCGGGCCACCGCGCGCAAGCCGGTCTTATGCCCAGGGTCCAAACGCAGCCCCCACCGTCTTCATAGCCCTGCTCCAACCCGCGCCGTCTTGGGCCCTGCGGACCACATCTGAAATTGCGCCCACTGCATTTGCGCGCCATATCCCCTTCATGGCTCAGCAGAAAACGATTTTGATCGTGGATGATGATGAAGATCTGCGCGGCGCGCTCGCCGAACAGATCGGGCTGGAAGAGGATTTGCAGGCGATCCAGGCGGCGACCGCGGGGGCCGGCGTGGCGGCCGCGCTCTCGGAACGGCCCGACCTTATTCTTTTAGACGTGGATCTGCCCGATATGGATGGCCGCGACGCCTGCTCGGCGATGCGCGATCAGGGCGTGGGCGCGCCTGTGATCATGTTGACCGCCGCGGCGACAGACGCCGACACCATCCGGGGCCTGGAAGCCGGCGCGGACGACTATGTCGCCAAGCCGTTCCGGTTCGCCGTTCTTCTGGCGCGCATCCGCGCCCAATTGCGCAGCCACGAACAGTCCGAAGCCGCGGTGTTTCGAGTCGGGCCCTACGAGTTTCGTCCCGCTCAAAAGCTCCTGATCGACGAGCGCCAGCACAAGATCCGACTGACCGAGAAGGAGACCAACATCTTGAAATACCTCTACCGAGCCGGCGACAAGCCGGTCGCGCGGGAGGAGCTGTTGACCCAGGTCTGGGGCTATAACGCCGGCGTCACCACCCACACGCTGGAAACCCACATCTATCGCCTGCGCCAGAAGATCGAGATCGACCCGACCCTTTCGCGGCTTCTGCTGACCGACGCCGGCGGATATCGGCTGGCGCTTTAGATCGCGAACAGGGACGCGTCGTGTTCACACGGATTGAAGATCGCCGCGCCGCTTCCGTTTGGCCGACCCGCGCCGCGATCGTCGCCCAGCGCCCAAAAATTCGCCGTCGTTTGCATTCCAGAAACGGGCGCCGCCGTAGGTTTGCGTCCGTGCTTAGGCGTTGGGCTTCCTGAGAAGCTGCACGGACCTAAGCGTCCAACGGGGGCGTCTCCATGAAGGTATTCAGATTTACCTGCATCGTAGCTCTCGCAGCGCTTTCACTGGGTCTGGCCGCAAAGGCCCACGCCCAAGCGATGCTGCTCGACAGCGGCAAGCTGTTGCTGACCCAGGGCATCTCCACGATTGAGGGCGCGTCTGGCGGCGGTCTCGCCAGTTGGGCGACCATATCGGGCTACGAGACCGGCGACGGCATCGGCGCCAACGCCCACGAAACCTATGTGGACGTGAACAACTACACGCTTCAGGACTTCGGCGCTTCGGTCGGCCTGTTCAATCGTGTGGAGCTTTCCTACACGCGCGAGGCGTTCGATACCGGCGCGACCGGGGCCAAGCTTGGCCTTGGTCGAAACTTCACCTTCGACCAGGATGTCTATGGCGCCAAGGTTCGGCTGATCGGCGACCTTGTCTATGACCAGGACACGCTCCTGCCCCAGATCGCGGCGGGTGTTCAGTATAAGGTCAACGACCAGGTCGCGATCATCCACGCCGTGGGCGGCAGAAGCGCTCAGGGTGCGGACTATTACGTCTCGGCCACCAAGCTGTTTTTGGCGCAAAGCGTGGTGGTGGATACGACCCTTCGCCTGACCAAGGCCAATCAGACGGGGCTCCTGGGCTTTGGCGGCGACAAGACCAATGCCTATGCACCGGAATTCGAGGGCTCGGTCGGCTACCTTTTAACCCGCCATCTCGTGGTGGGCGGCGAATACCGCACCAAGCCCGACAATCTAAGCTTCGCCAAAGAAGACGACTGGTGGGACCTGTTCGCGGCCTACGCGATCGACAAGCATCTGTCCGTCACCGCCGCCTACACCAACCTCGGCGACATCGCGACGTTCAAGAACCAGAATGGGTTCCTGGCCTCGCTGCAAGCCGGCTTCTGACGCTGCGCCGTCAATTCCCCTCAAGGCCGTGTTTGACCAGCAGCGGCCCGACCTGCGGGTCATGCCCGACCATGTTGCGGAACATCACGTTGTAATCTTGCGTGCGCCCTTTGGAGAGGACGAGGTCGCGGAAACGCTGGCCGTTGGCCCGGGTCATGCCGCCGTGGGTCTCGAACCAATCATAGACGTTTTGCTGCAGCATGTCGGTCCAGATGTAGGCGTAGTAGCCGGCCGCATAGCCCGAACCCCAAATGTGGGCGAAGTAGCTGGTGCGATAGCGCGGCGGCACGTCGACGATATCCAGCCCCGTCTGCGCCAAGGCCTTGGTTTCGAAGACGTCGACATCTTGGCGCGGCGCATCTCCAGGGAGGGAGTGCCAGGCCATGTCCAGTTGGGCGGCGGCCAGGAGCTCTCCAAAGGTGAACCCTTCGTTGAACCGCTCCGCCCGCTTGATCTTATCCACCAAGGCCTGGGGCATGGCTGCTCCGGTTTGATAATGCTTGGCGTAGTGCGCCAGCACTCGCGGTTCCAGCGCCCAGTGCTCGTTGAACTGGGAGGGAAACTCCACGAAGTCCCGCGCCACGGCCGTGCCGGAAAGGCTGGGATAGGTCTGGGCCGCGAACAAACCGTGCAGACCGTGGCCAAATTCGTGGAACATCGTCCGAACGTCGTCAAACGTGATCAGGGCGGGCTGACCGGGCGCGGGCTTGGTGAAGTTCGCCGTGTTGGAAATGACAGGCTTCGTCCCCAACAGGGTCGACTGTCGGACGTAGCTGTTCATCCAGGCGCCGCCCGCCTTGTTGTCACGCTTCCAGTAATCGAAATAGGCGAGCCCGAGCGGCGTCTTGTCGGAGTCGAACACCTCATAGACGCGAATGTCGGGCTGGAAGGTCGGGATGTCCGTGCGGCGCTTGAAGGTGACGCCATACATCTGATTGGCGGCGTAAAACACGCCGTTTTCCAAAACGGTCCAGAGCTCGAGATAAGGCTTGGTCTCGTTCTCATCGAGGTCGTACTTCGCCTTGCGCACCTTTTCGGAGTAGAGCATCCAGTCCCACGGCTTGAGCTTGAAATCGCCGTGGTCGACGGCGATCGCCGCCTGCACCTCCGCCGCCTCGCGCCCCTGTTCCAGCGCCGTGGGGGCGTCCAGCGCATTCAAAAAGCCCTTGGCGGTATCAGCCGTCTTGGCCATCTGGTCGGCCAGGGAATAGTCGGCCCAGGTCTTGAAGCCGAGCAAATTGGCCTTTTGGGTGCGAAGCTGGATCAGTTCCGAAATCGTCTCGCGCGTATCGTTCGCATCGCCCTTCTCAGCCCGATCCCAGCTGTGCTCGAACAGGGCTTGGCGTGTCGCTCGGTTGGTCAGCGCCTGCAAAGCCGGCTGCGTCGTGGTGTTCTGCAAGGCCAGCACATAACCGCCAGCCAAGCCGCGGTCGTGAGCATCGCGCGCGGCGGCGTCGATGTCCGCGGCGCTGAGACCGGCCAGTTTCGCCTGGTCGTCGACCACGAGGGCCCCGGCCTTGGTCGCCGCCAAGAGCTTCTGGCGAAAGGCGATGCTGAGCGAGGAGATCCGCTTGTTCAGATCCCGAAGCCTAGCCTGGTCGGCGACGGAGAGCTGCGCGCCCGCGCGCACGAAGCGCTTGTAATACTCCTCAAGCAGCATCGACTGCTCTTGATTGAGGTTCAAGGAGGCCCGGGCGTCGTACAGCGTCTTGACGCGCGCGAAGAGTTTAGCATCCAGAAAGATGGCGTCGTTGTAGGCCGCGAGCTTTGGGCCGATCGCGGCCTGGGTCTTTTGGAGCGTCGGGTTGGTGTTCGCCTCGTTGACCTGGCCAAAGGCGAGTTGGGCGCGAGACAGCATCTGCCCCTGGCGCTCCATGGCGACGAGGGTGTTGTCAAACGTCGGCGGCGCGGGATTGTCCGCGATCGCGCGGATTTCCGCGAGGCTTTGCGCGATCCCCGCCTCGATAGCCGGCTGATAGTCGGCGTCGGCGATCTTGTCGAACGGCGGCGCCTGGAAAGGCAGGGTGCTCGGCTGACTGAACGGATTGGGCGAGGCTATCGCTGGAGACACCGCCGCGAGCACGGCGGCCACGGCCAAAAGATGGAACGACACCATCAAAAATCCCTGTACTGCGTTGAGAGAGTTAACAGTCCTTCCCAAGGGTTGTCGACCCAGACGCGGGCTGGGCTCTGACGTCGCGACGTGTGGACCGTTGATGGCCGCCCAGGGATTTCAGCGGCCTGACGGTCTGGAGGACCTGTCGGCTCGTCTTAAGGTTTCCCAACGCGGCTTTCGGCCACGTGCCATAGGACGCCAGAGGGATCGACCAGGTACGCGACGCGAAGCCCCCAGGGCTGCAAAACGGGTGGGCGCGGCGGCTGAACGTCGAACGCCGTCGCCAGATTCAGCGACTCTATATGCGCCCACCAGGCGTCCAAATCGTCGACCATCAACTGCATCATAAAATTCCCAGCCCACTCAGGTTGGTAATAGTCCTGCAAGATGAATGCGCTGGAGCCCACTTGAAAAGTGGCCACCTCAGAGTCGAGGATCTTATTGAAGCCGAGTGTTTCGTAGAAACTTTTGCAAATGGCGAAGTTTTTTGCCGGCAGGAATGGGCGCGCCGACTCTGTGCCCGCTGGAATCGCCATTGCTCTCAGCCTACGCTGTGCCCCAATTATGAACAGAGTTGACGCAGTTCCATCGTCGCTGCAAGGGCCGCCTACGTCGGCCGCGGCTGGAAGCTTGCTGTCCCCAACCCAACCTGCGGCCTCGATTGACGGCCCCAAGTCGCCAAAAGCCCAGGACGGCGGGTCGGCCGGCCCTTTGCTAGAACTTCGCAGGCTTCTCAAGCTCGTGAAGGGCATCGGTCAGCGCCTCCATCTTAGCGCTCAAGTGGGCCTCAGCGTCAAAAAGCGCCTGATTATAAAATGCGGGCCAAATCTCTCAGAAATAAAGTCGATAAGCAGCATGGCCTCCATGCCGCCGATCTCGAGATCGAAGTCATCCTGCAGGCGCCTTCTAAGTGCGCGACCGAGCGCATCCCGCGCGGGCTTCGCAAGCTCGATTTTCACGGTATGTCGTCCTCTTCTGCCGCTCCATAGTCCTTCCTATCATGCCCGTGGCGACGTCCGCGTCGGACCGTGGCCCAAACCCTAGATCGCCAGGCTTAAAAATATATATTTTCAAGGGCGCGCCTCCGCCAGAGCGTTCAAGGCTTCGCGCACCAGCCGGGCGGTGAGGCCTATGTGGTGGACCATGGCGGCGACGGCGACGTCGGGCTGGCGGGAGAGCGCGGCGGCGGCGATGGCGGCGTGCTCGTCGGCGACCGGACGCCGGTTGGGAGCGCCGAAAAGTGCGAAAGCCCGATAGCGCTCCGCCAGATCGTATAGCCCGGCCCGCACCCGCATCAGGCTGGGGCTGCCGCAACCCGCCACCAGGGCGTCGTGAAACTGGGCATGGCGCAGCGCGCCGTCCCAGGCGTCGAGGTTTTGGGGAACCGCTTCCAAAGCCCGATGGGCGGCCCGCAACTCCGACTCCCACCCTTCGCCGCCCCGCTCAATGGATTGGCGAAGGGCTAAGGTCTCGATCTGGATGCGGGTTTGGGTGAGATCATCCAGCTCCTCCAAAGAAATCGGGGCGACGCGAAAGCCGCGCTGTTCCTGCGCCTGCACCAGGTTGTCGGTGGTGAGTTGCGATAGCGCCTCTCGGACCGCGCCAGGGCTGACGTCGAGCTCGGCGGCCAGATCGACGATCTTCAAGCGGGCCAGCGGTGGCAAGGCGCCGACCAGGATGCGGTCGCGCAGCGCCAAATAAGCCCGCCGAGCCTGGGTGCGGGCTTGCGCGCGGGCTTGTGTGGGGACTGGGGCGGGGTCGGAGGGCCAGTCCGCCGCGCCGAGCGGCTCCGAAGCGATGGCGGCGTCGATACCCATGACCCAATCCTATCCCAACATGACCCGTCCAGAAAATATATTTTTTGGATGACTCGGGTTCCCGCTTGGCCTATTGCGCAGCCCATGACCCAGGCCGATCCCAGCGCCGCGACGCCCCCGCTTCAAAACCGGCAAGTCCGTGTGCTGCGCCGCGCTTTGGGCGTGCCGACGCCGGAGATATTCGAGGTGATCGACGGCCCCGTGCCCGACCCGCCGCCGGGCGGCGTTCTGGTCCGCGTCATCAACGCCGCCGTCGATCCGGCCATGCGGGGCTGGCTGAGCGCGGAGCCCAACTATCTGACAGTGCCCGATGGGGCGGTGATGCGCGCCCATGGGATCGGTGAGGTGATCGCCAGCGACTGTGCCGACTGGCCGGTGGGGGCCGCGGCCTATGGCTGGTTCGGCTGGCAGAGGTTCGCCGCCGTACCCGCATCCGACATGCTGTGGCCGGTCGATCTGGCGGTCGCGCCGCCGGAGGCCTGGCTCAGCATCTTCGGCCTGAACGGCCTGACCGCCTGGCTGGGGCTAATTCACCTGGCGCGCCCCAAGGCTGGCGAGACGGTGCTGGTCACCACCGCGGCCGGAGGCGTGGGCGGCGTGGTCGGCCAACTGGCGGCGGCGGAGGGGCTTTACGCCGTGGGTCTGGCCGGGGGGCCAGACAAGGTGGCTCGCGCCACGTCGGAGCTCGGCTATGCCCGCGCCATCGATTACCGCGCGGCGGGCGAGGCGCTCGGCGCAAGAGTCGCCGAGGCCTGCCCGGCGGGCATCGATATCTTTTTCGACAATACCGCCGGCGCCCTGGCCGACGGGGTGTTTCCGAGCCTGAACGTCGGCGCCCGGGTGATCCAATGCGGCACGGCGGCGGTGGCGAGCTGGCTCCCGCCCCCCCAAGGCCCCCGGCGCGAACGCGACATCCTGGTGAAGCGGCTGAGCTGGCGGGGCTTTGTCGCCTTCGACCATCAGGCGCTGTTTCCAGAGGCGCAGGCGCGGCTTCGCGCCCTTCACGCCGCCGGCAGGCTCCAAGCTCATGACGAAGTCCTGGACGGCCTCGACCAGGCGCCTGGGGCCATCCAGCGCCTCTACCGCGGCGAGAACCACGGCCGCCTAAGCCTGCGCCCTTAACCGCGTGCGCATCCGCCAAACTCAAGAAGGAACCGTCCAATGAAACTTTGCCGCTTCACCCAAGCCGGCGTTACCCGTATCGGCAAGGTCGTCGTCGACCAGGTGGTGGACCTCAGCGGCGTCGACGGCGTCACAGGCTCCATGCGCGCCCTCATCGCCGATCTCGACGCGTTGAAGCCCGCGCTGGACGCCGCGAGCGCGCCCGGCTACCCGCTCGCCGCGGTGAAGCTTGAAGCGCCGATCGTAGACCCCCAGAAGTATCTGGCCATTGGAATGAACTATCAGGCCCACGCCGACGAAGCCGCCGCCGCCGGCATCCCCATGCCCACCAGCCAGCTCTGGTTCAACAAACAGGTGAGCTGCATCACCGGCCCGTACGACGCCATAGATCTGCCTAAAGTGTCAGAAATGGTCGATTACGAGGCCGAAATGGGCTTTGTCATCGGCAAGCGGGCGCACGATGTGAGCGAGGCCGACGCCCTTTCCATCGTCGCCGGCTATCTGGTTTGCAACGACGTCACCGCCAGGGACTGGCAGTTTCGCTCCCCCACGTACACGCTGGGCAAGAGCTTCGACACTCACGGTCCCATCGGCCCTTGGATCACCACGGCGGACGAGGTGGCCGATCCCCAGGCGCTCACCCTGCATCTCAGCGTCAACGGGGTGGAGCGCCAGCGCAGCTCGACGGGCGACATGATCTATAACATCGCCGCCCAGATCGCCTACCTGTCCACGGTCATGACGCTGGAGCCGGGCGACGTCATCGCCACGGGCACGCCGTCCGGCGTCGGCATCGCGTCGCGGAGCTTCCTGAAGGACGGCGACGTGGTGCGGGTGGAGGTCGATGGGCTGGGCGCCATCGAGAACCCATTTGTGGCGGAGGGTTAGAGCCGTCACAGCCTCAAGAGTACGCGTTGCGGTCTGGGAAGCGCCGCCGATCGCCTGAAGATAGGCCCGCGGTCTGCTCCGGTTCAGCGCGGCCGTGCACTCACGCCCTTTCGGCGGTAGCGATCGTTTGATCTAGGTCGCGGCCTTCGCCGGGATGAGCGGAATAGATGGAACGGTGCAGAGGTGGCTCAGCATCAATCTGGCCCAGCCCTTAGCGCCCGAGCACGGCGGCAGGCCCTGATCAAGCTTTCGTCCCCAGCAGGTCGACGGCGGCGGCCTCGGCCAGGGCGTCGCCCTGATCGACGCCGAGCGCCCGCAGCAGGGCCGCCCCCACTGCCGAGGCGAATGGGACAGGCGGCGTAGGCGTGCCCGACGTCAAGAGGTGGCGGGTCGCAACATTGATCACACCGAGCACGAGAATCACCCCGACCTCCAGATCGACGCCCCGCATGCGCCCCTCGGCCAGCCCGTCCGTGATGTCCGCGGAGAGGCCTGCATTGAGCGGCGACTGGGCCACGGTCTTTCGCGCCGACAGGCTGATCATGGCCTGCAGCCGCTCAGGGTGATCGAGGGCGTAGCGCAGCATCACGCAGAGCGCCCGCGCCATCCGTACAGCGGGATCGGGGATGTCACGGTTGGCGGACATGATGTGGAATTCACAGTCGCCCTGAATCAGCTCGAAGATGGCCCCCGCCAGCTCGCTCTTGTCGCCGAAGTGGTTGTAAAAACTGCCCTTCGCCACATCAGCCATCTCGACGATCTCATCGATCGACACATCGTCGACGGAGCGGGCCGCAAAGAGGTGTTGCCCGGCCGACATGAGCGCGCTTCGGGTCTGCTGGCGCCGGCGAGCCTGGCGAGGTTGGGCGGTGTTGACTCCGGACATGCGGTCTCCAAATCCTCAATTTGACTAGACAGTCAATAATGGTCGGTCTAGTCAATACTAAAGCGGGTCGGCTGAGAAGGCCCGATGGGAGGTCTCTCTAATGTCGCGTTCGGTCATCATCAGCTGCGCGGTGACGGGCTCGCTGCACACGCCCAGCATGTCGCCCTACCTGCCGATTACACCCGATCAGATCGCCGAGGAGTCCGTCGCCGCGGCGCAGGCCGGCGCGGCCATTTTGCACCTGCACGCCCGCGACCCCGTGGACGGTCGACCAAGCGCCGATCCCGACGTCTTCATGCAATTCCTGCCGCGCATTCGTCAAGCGACCGACGCGGTGGTGAACATCACCACGGGCGGGGCGCCTGGCATGACCATGGATCAGCGCCTCGCCGCGCCCGAGCGGGCCAGCCCGGAGATGACCTCGCTCAACATGGGCAGCATCAACATCGGCCTGTTCGCCGCGGCCGGCCGCATCACGGAGTGGCGCCACCCCTGGGAGCAGCCCTTCCTAGAGGGCACCCGCGACGGCGTGTTCCGCAACACCTTCGCCGACATCGCCCAGATTCTCGAGCGGATGGGCAAGGGCCACGGCTGCCGCTTCGAGTTCGAATGCTACGATGTGGCCCACCTCTATAACCTCGCCTGGTTCCTGGACCAGAAACTGTATGAGCCGCCGCTGTTTCTGCAATTCTGCCTCGGCATCCTGGGCGGTATCGGCGCGGACGTCGACAATCTGCTGCATATGCTACGCACCGCCCAGCGTCTATTCGGGACGGAGATCGAATGGTCGGTGCTAGCGGCGGGGCGCCATCAGATGCCGATCGCCACCCACAACGCCCTTCTCGGCGGCAATGTGCGTGTAGGACTGGAGGACAGCCTCTTCCTCGAACGCGGCCGCCTGGCCCACTCCAACGCGGACCAAGTCGCTAAGATCGTACGCATCCTGGCCGAGCTGGGCCTGACGCCCGCGACGCCGGCGGAGGCGCGCCAGCGGCTGGCGCTCAAGGGCGGGGACCGCGTTACGTTTTAGGCCAATTGGGGCGATCCTGCAGCGCCAGCGCCAAGACCGCCGGCGTCGCCACAAGGCCCAGTACGGCGCCGAAGGCCAGCTTGAACAGCATCAGCCGCAGCGGTGTGAGGGCGTTGGCCGAGCCCAGTCCGTGCAGGGCCAGGGTCGCCGGGGCGCCCAGGACGACGACAGCGACCGCCGCCAGCATCAGCAACCGCAGCGCCAAGTTACGCGGCGCCCAGACGGGGGCCGGGATCGCGAGCGGCGCCACCGCGCCGGTTCCAAGCCGCTTGCGCGTGACAAGCGTCAGGCCCGTTCCAAAGGCGAGTATAGGGATGACCGTGGCCTTGGCCATGTCGGATGCGACGTAGGCCAGGGAGGCGCCGTTGAAGGCTTCGGCGCGGTTGATCAAGGCGGTGACGGCGCCGGCCATCAAGATGTTGATCACGATGCCCAAAAGCGTTTCGGCGGCGATATAGCGCGCGACCGGCGTGGCGACCCTGGGCGAAATGGATTGAACCGTCATGGTGCGTTCCTCATGGATCAGGTGTCGAGCCCTGACCTCACAAACACGGTAGCAATTTCTGACGAAATCGTCAGTATTTTTTTGGGCCGGCGGCGATTTTTGTCGCGAGCTTGTTGACGACCATGGCGCGCGCGGCGGCGATCGCGCTGGCGATTGGCGCACGCCTATACGCCCACTGAGGAGACGAGTCCGGCGGCACGATCGTCATCACGGCGTTGGCCTCGAACAGGACCAGCTCGCCGCAGTCGTTGAGGCCGAAGTCGATGCCTGCGTAGTCCAGGCCCAACACCGACTGGATGGTGTTCACGGCCGCCATCGCGCCAGGCCCCAAGACGCCCGCCATGTCGTTGAGGAAGCGCGCCTCTTCGGCTTGGAGCTTGGACTCGTCGCGCATCGCGGCGCTGAAATAGTGCACCTTCCAATCCAGGGACGCCGCCATATGCAGGGGATAGAGGCGCCCCCCGATCATCATGACGCGGTACTTGCGGGCCAAGCCGTCGGCGCCTCGGCAGTCGATATAGTCCATCACCATCAGCTCGCCGCCTGGCAGGGCTTGGGCGTTCACGGCCAACTCGTCGGGCGTCTCGACCCGGCGAAAATGGCGCCCTGTGTGGAACCCTGGACTTCGCAAGAGCAGCGGGAAGCTAAAACCCTGGGCCGTCAGATTTTCGGCGCCATCGGCGTCGCAAAGCCTGGCTTTGGCCGTGAGCGCGATCCTTGGGGTCCGAACGCCCGGGACGTGTGCAAGTCGCGCCGCGTTCGCCGCCCGGGTCGTCGCCAAGACGTTCGCCGGCGCATTGATCACCGGCGCGTCGGATTGCGCGACGAGCGCTGCTGCGGCCTTCAGATCGACCGGAGACAGGTCCGCATCTCCGATCGCGTTGAAGATCAGCCGATGGGGCGGAAGCGGCTGGGAGGGATAATAAAATTCGGCGACGAGGGTCGTGGACGCAAAGACCGTGTCGTCCACCAGCTTTCGCCACCCCACATCGGCCGCCGGGGTCGAGGTCAGCACTAGGAGCGGCACAGACTCGCCCCGCCCCATATAGGGAAACTGGCCGGTAGGCCTGGGCGCGAACCCCAGCTTTCGATGGCGGCGCATCCCCTCCAGATCGCCCAGGTCCCGCAACAGCTCGCTCAATTGCTGATGGGCGAACAGATGGCCGGGATCCAACGCCAAGGCCCGCTCGTAATGGACACGCGCCAAGTCTAGCTCGCGGTCGTACATCAAGAGCTTGGCCAGATTGACATGGGCCATCGGCTCGTGAGGATGGTGGCGCACGGCCTGGCGGAAGACGGTCTTGGCGGCGGTGCGAAAATCGGTCTCGTCGAGCAGGGCGCCGAAGTTGTTCAGGGTGGCGTAGTGGGTGGGATCGCAGGCCAAGACCGCCATGTAGGCCGCCTTCGCCTCGTCCTTGCGTCCCACAGCGGCCAAAAGCCCCGCCCTGGCGCTTTGAAGATCAAGGTTGTCGGGCTCGGAGCGCAGACGCGCTTCCAGGGCGTTCAGGGCAGCCTCGATCCCCGGCAGGGTTGTATCGTCGGCGGCCAATATCATCGGTTCCTTAACCCGGGTCGGTCGTTTGATTTAGAGCGCGATCGGGAAAAGAGCGAAGTGGTTTTGCGGCCGGGCAAGGCCGGTTCCGGACTTCAGGCTGGTCCCAGACCTAGCTGGCCCATGTTAGGTTAGGTCATGACTGACGCCGAGCTGATCCCCTACGCCTATGTTCTCGCTGTTCGCGATCTTACGGGCATATCGGCCTATTTCCGCGAGGTGCTGGGCTTCACGCTGGAGTGGAAGGATGGGGACCGCTGGCAAGCGCCCAGGCGAGGGCAAGTCCGGGTTAACCCAGGGCGATGCCCGGACGCGCCGCCACCGGCCGCACTCGGCGACCATAACGACTTCGGACTTTTGATGACTCAGGACGTTGACGATCTGCATAGAGAATTTATGACGACGGGAGCGATCATGCGTCGCAGCCCGCCGATAAGCCATTGGGATTTCGGGAGATGGGTGTGGCCACCCCCGGAGGCCATCGCATGATGTTCGCGCAGGTCATCTAATGGCCGCCCGCCGCCAACTCGCCCGAAGGACAGGCGCTGGGGAAGTCAGAGATAAGTTCATGACACGCTTTTTAAGCCTCGCTGGCTCCCTGTTAGTGTCTACGCTCTGGATTGGCTCAGCATTCGCCGACCCCGTAACGCCAAGCTGGCCGCCGGTTGGTATCCAGCATGGAGCTATCGACCCGGCGCGCATCGCCCTCGCACACAAGATTTTTGATGTCGCGGGCAAAAATTATATCGAAATTCTCGCGCCGAATGCGTCCCGCAGTTTCCGTATGAGCCTGTCGCATTTTCTGAACGCACAAGATGAGGTGAGGCGCAAGGCCCTCGCAGAGTCGATAGACGCCGTCTTCGCGCGTGTCCGGCCATGGACGGAAAATGAAGTCGTCGCCACCATCGCCGAGAATTTCTCGGTTGATCAGTTGAAGGATATTCTCGCCTTCGCCACCACGCCGACCGGCAAGGTTTTGATCGAACGGATGCCTTGGATCGT
>Ga0116226_10004086_pt1 | contig 12885 bp, 11 predicted proteins | sample S1TSphfallax_FD_89692 | JGI IMG/M metagenome (GOLD analysis project Ga0116226, IMG submission 89692) | Host-associated microbial communities from peat moss isolated from Minnesota, USA - S1T2_Fa - Sphagnum fallax MG | ecosystem: Host-associated > Plants > Peat moss > Unclassified | place: USA... | reverse complement strand
TGTAGACAAAACAATATCGTAGTTACATACTCTGTTTAGTTTCCCACCATTCAATTTGTTGACACCTGCAGTACATCAGTAATCTTGGCCTTTGTGTATGGGTCAAGTTCCCTCATTAGTTGATGTGCATTGTTTGTGGATCATGCAAAGCAGTCTTTCAGGTTGTCCATTTTTATCGGGTCTTTCAAAGTTTCAATTCAAAACTAAATATCAACATTGCTGTATCGGCCAATTCTTCTACACCCCTTCAAGGAGAACACCATGATGCGCAAATTGTCGTCTATCTTTTTGGCCCTTCTAGTGTCTTCGCTCTGTGTGCAGGTATTTGCGCAGACCGTTGATACAGCCATAACCGGCACTGTGACTGACAGCACCGGCTCTGTTATTCCCGGAGCAACGGTTACAGCCAAATCTGCCAGTACCGGAATCGAGAAAAAGATTACAACCACGTCCGCAGGGGAATACAACATCAACTATCTTATTCCCGGCACTTATGACCTTGCTGTAGCAGCCAGGGGTTTTGGTTCGACTGTACAGAAGGGCATTGTTCTACAGATCAATCAGCAGGCAAATATCAACGTAACGCTAAAGGTAAGCGGCGGTCAGCAAGTAGTTCAAGTAGAGGCAGCCCAGCCATTGCTACAGAGTCAGGACGCCAGCCTTGGTGCGGTCATTGGTCCAGAGAGCGCAGAAAACCTGCCACTAAACGGGCGCAAATTCGACGATCTCGCAGTGCTTACACCCGGTGTTACGGTCTCCGACCCTGACAACCATTCATCCAGTACGGCAGGTTCCAGCATCAATTCCTATGGATCGCAAGTGACTTGGGCGCAGGTGAACCTTGATGGCGTGACCATGGTGAACAATCGTCATGCCTATGTAAATATCTTTCCTTCAGTGGATGCAATCCAGGAATTCAAAGTACTAACTGGTAATTATTCAGCGGAATATGGCGGTGGTGCTGGCTCCATCACCAATGTCCAGTTGAAGTCTGGCACCAATGCCATGCACGGCGACATCTTTGAATTTATTCGCAATACCGCAGTGGATGCCCGCAACTACTTTCGCCCGCCACCGCTTGCGAAACAAATTCTTAAGCAAAATCAGTTTGGCGCAACCCTTGGTGGCCCGGTCATCAAAGACCGTACCTTCTTCTTCTTCAGTTATGAAGGTCTCCGCTCGATTGAGCAGACGCCTTCACTTACAAACGTGCTGACTACTGCACAGCGCAATGGTGATTTTTCAGCGCTGCTTCCGGGAAAGCAGCTGAAGAGTCCATACACCGGAGCAAACTACACCAACAATCAAATTCCCGTGGATTCGGTGTCCCAAAATATTGTGAACACGTACATGCCACTGCCCAATTACACCTCAACATCTAACAACTACTCTGGTGTGACTTCAGGCAATGAGACGGTCAACCAGTACATCGGGCGGATCGACCACAAGGTCAACGATAAGAACCAACTGGCATTGCACTATGTTTATGCGTATCGCAACTTTCCCTATACCGCCATCGACCCCAACTTTACCTTCACAGGCACGTATCCCATGCAGAATGTAGCCTTGCAATACATTCATATTTTTACCCCAAGTCTGGTCAATGAGCTGCGTTTGGGCACGGACTTAGAACATGTCAAGCCACTAAGCACGCGGGCCTATACCAGCTTTACGGCTGCCTCTATTGGCATCAATGGCTTCACAGTAAACGGCGTTGCGCTACCACCACCGAATGAAGGCTTTCCGACTTTATCGATTTCCGGTTTCATCGGCATGGGTGATGGCACCGCTGCATCCAACTTGGATGACAGCCGCACGTATCAGCTCGTCGATAACCTTACCTGGTCGAAAGGGAAGCACTCTGTGATATTTGGCGGAGACATCCGCCACAATCAGGATGATGCCACAACAGACAACACACCTTATGGTTCCATTAGCTTCAACGGGGGTGAAACTGGCAATGCTGCTGCGGACTTTATACTCGGTGTGCCCTCAAGCTTAATTACGCCAGAAGGCGTGCCGCTCAGTGCGACCCGTCAATGGCGAGACGGACTGTATATTCAGGACAACTGGCGCATCAAGTCGAACCTGACCCTGAATCTTGGCTTGCGCTGGGACATTTGGGTGCCGCCGCATAACGATCTAAATACCTCACGTAGCCTCAACTTCACCACATCGCCACCCACGATAGTGAACCTTCCCGACCCTCTATGGAAGATCACTCATAAGGACTTCTCCCCCAGACTTGGTTTTGCCTACAGTCTTCCCAAGCAGACTGTGGTGCGTGGTGCTTATGGCATCACTTTCTATGGCGGACAGTTCGACAACATCAATATCCTACAACTGAACCCGCCGGCTGATCCTAGCTTCTCGCTAACCAACGGCACTACACCGGCGAACCCGCCCACTGCTACCATTAACTATCCAGTCTCAGCCTCCATCACGCCAGCCAATGCGAATGTGGCAACACTGCCATTCAATGATGCGCACCCCGACTTGTATTTGCAGACATGGAACCTGACAATTTCCAAGCAATTCTGGTCAAATGTGCTGGATGTTTCCTATGTTGGTGTCAAAGGCACTCATCAGGATACATCAGTGAAAAACTTCAACTCCGGCCCGCCGCAGGGTTCAAGCGGTACAGTCAATGGCGACCGGCCTTACCCAACATTCGGCACCATCCGCTTGTTGGACTTTGAGGGTGCTTCCATCTATGAAGGACTCAATGTGCGCTTTGAGCACAGGTTCACTCACGGTCTGGAATTTACAACGGCATACTCGCTCTCGCACTTTATGGACAACCAAGGGGCGGATGTTAATGCTGGAAGCAGTGAAACCCAGGTGCCTGCTTCCAAGGAGTGGGCCAATGGGCTTACTGACCAAAGGCACTATTTGACGATTGCGGGTGTCTATAGTCTGCCAAAATTAAATGACGGAAATATCGCTCTGCGTGAAGTCTTGAACGGCTGGGGCATCAATGGCATCTTCCAGGTCATCAGTGGCAGCCCAATCTGGGTGACGCAGAGCTTGGATGGTGAAAACAATGGCAATGCAAATGAGCGTCCAGACTTGGTCGCTGGGCAGTCTGAAACTGTCTCACACCGCACCATCGCGGAGTGGTTCAACACCGCCGCATTTACTGAGGCGGTGGCCCACTATGGCAGTACTCCTCGCAACCCATCACCGCTGATTGGGCCAACACTCAATCCTCTCACCCTTGCTATCAAGAGGAGTTTTGCCCTGCCATTCCAGAAACAGCATATTGATTTCCGCCTAGAAGTATTCAATGCGCTAAATCATCCCCAGTTTAGTGCTCCCGGCGGAACCCAGGGGTCGAGCAGCTTCGGTGTGATTTCCTCAACGAAAATAGATAACCGCGAATTGCAATTGGCTGTTAAGTACTTTTTCTAACACCATTGGCAAAACAAGTGATTTGGATTTTGTCTCCTCTATCAATTGAAAGGTCATTCAAGTTGGCCTTTCCGTCTTTTTTCTCTTTGAACTGACAAATTTATTTTCCAATGCAGAAAGTCGAAAAAATCAGGTTCAACACGTCGTCTGCTGTTGTCGCCCCAGTCAGCGAGTCCAGCGCCCTCAGCGCAGAGTAAAGATCAAGCAGCAACATTTCATGTGGGGTACGCACCGCAAGCGCTGCGGTCGCTGCGTCCAGCGCACTGATGGAACCCGTAATGGCCTGCTGCTGCCGCAGGTTCGTGATTAGCCCATTTTCCTCGTTCGCCCCACCCTGAATGCGCGCCAGAATCCGGCCCCGCAGTGCATCCATGCCGTCCCCAGTAAGCGCCGAGGTGCGGATAGCATCCACCATCCCAAAGTCGTTCGCATGTTCCTCAGGCAAATCACATTTATTCACCACAACAATCCCATCGCGTTCAGCAACAATCTTCAGCAGCGTTCTGTCCTCATCTTCAATCTGCTGTGTCCCGTCCAGCACCAGCAGCACAATGTCTGCGGCGGTAACAGCCTCGCGCGTTTTATTTATGCCGATGACCTCGGCCTCATTCTCAGCCTCGCGCAGCCCTGCGGTGTCGACTAGCTCCAGCGGTATCCCCCCCAGCGAAATGCGCTCAGAGACAAGGTCGCGCGTCGTGCCTGGCTGGTCAGTCACAATGGCGCGTTCCCGCTGTACCAGCCGATTGAACAGCGAGCTTTTCCCCACATTAGGCCGACCACACAGCGCCAGCGTCAGGCCGTCGCGCACCAGTCGACCATAGGCAAAGCTTTCGGCCATCTGCGTCAGCGGCTTATGCAGCGCGGCAATGCGCTCGCGGATCGCATCTGCGGGCATCACGTCGATGTCGTCCTCAGCGAAGTCGATACCCGCTTCGAGCGCAGCGATCAACTCCACCAGCGACTTCTTGATCGGCTGAATGCGGCGGCTCACTGCGCCGTCCAATTGCTCCGCGGCGATGCGCGCTTGATGCAGCGTTTGTGCCGCGATCATGTCATGCACCGCCTCGGCCTGCGTCAGATCGAGCCGGCCATTCAAAAAGGCGCGGCGGGTGAACTCGCCCGGTCCCGCCAGTCGCGCACCGCTACTCAGCGCATTATGCACAATGGCTTTCAGCACAACCGGTGCACCGTGCGCGGCGATTTCGACGATGTCTTCTCCGGTATAGCTGTGCGGTGCAGCAAAATATGTCACCACTGCTTCGTCGAGTTTTGCCTTGCTTGCCACATCAATCACTTCCCCAAGTCGTGCCTGCGCGGACGCTAGCGCATGGCGAAGCCGCAGCATCTGTCCAGCGATGGCCACAGCCTGTGGGCCAGAAAGACGCACTATGCCTATCGCCCCGCGACCCGGCGGGGTCGAGATGGCCACAATTGTTGTGTCTGTCATCACGTCTGTTTGAATGTCGTCAGAAGCCACACTCTAATTGTATGCAGCCGCTTTTCATCTCCGTTCATCAAACTGGTGTATTCTGTCGGCTCAGAAAAATTTATTTGGAATTGGGGCGACTATGGACGGTTTAACGACGGCAGGACTGGTATTTTTTCTTGTGGTGGGTTTGTTTGTATTGGTTACGGCCCTGAAGACGGCATACACCGTCCGCACCTCCACGGCAGCCATTGTCGAGCGCTTTGGCAAATTCAATCGCGTCGAGCAGGCCGGCTTGCATCTCCTACTGCCCTTTGCCGAGCGCGTATTCTTTGTCGACCTGCAAGTCCAGCAGGCGCAGGTGCAGGTGGAGACCAAAACCCGCGATAACGTCTTTGTGCAGATTCCCGTCAGCGTGCAATATCAAGTGCTCGATAGCAAAATTTTTGAGAGCTTTTACCGCCTCAGCCGCCCGCAGAAGCAGATTGAGAGCTTCGTCTTCAACTCCATCCTCGGCCACGTACCCAAGCTTTCACTGGATGAGACCTTTGAGCAGCAAGGCTCCATTTCCGTCGCGGTGAAGACCGACCTAGACACCCTCATGAGCGGCTTTGGCTACAATATTCTCACCGCGCTGGTCACAGACATCGTGCCTGATGAAAAAGTGAAGGCTGCCATGAATGACATTAACGCAGCCCAGCGCAGTCAGGTGGCGGCACAGGCGCGCGGCGAGGCGGAAAAAATCCTCAAAGTAAAACAGGCAGAGGCCGACGCCGAATCCAAGGCACTCGCTGGCAAAGGTATCGCTGCCGAACGTCAGGCCATCATCGAAGGCCTTCGCAGCTCGATTGAGAATTTTCGTGACTCCGTTCCCGGTGCCACGCCCGAGGACGTGATGGCCCTAGTTCTGCTCACCCAATACTTTGACACTCTCAAAGAGATTGGTACCCGGACCGGCTCAAGCACCGTTTTTCTGCCCAATTCTCCTGGTGCTGCCAATGACTATCTCACCCAAATACTTGCTGGTCTCCGCAGCGTAAAAAACGCGTCGCCCGGCTCCACACCCTCAGCTCCTGTAAGTTAACTCATATTTGTCTATCTCAAATTTTAGAAAGCCATTTGATGTTGGGCGCAATGGCAAAGTTTAGTTGTGCCAGTACAATCACTCCTATGCTGATCCACGGATCAACAAAGCAAAGTGCCGCAGCGCCCGCATAAATTAGTTGCCCAACAATGATGCGCCGCTCCATGGCGCAGCTCAATTCATGCGTCACAGTGTCTTTGTATAGCCCCACCTTGCCCGCATAGCGCCATCCCGCGAACAATATCCAGCCCAGCAGTGCATTATTCAGCCAGTAAACTAGCAGTGCCGTGCGGTAGTGAATATACTGCGCCAGCAATAATGTTGAGAACGGCATCAATGAAACCGGGCACAGAAACGCCAGATGGATCCAGGTGAGGTGTCGGTCACTGTAGCTAAGGTGGTTCAACTGCGTTTGCTGTCCTGACCAGAAAAGTCCCAGCGAAAGAAAACTCATCAGAAACGTAACCAGTTGTGGCGTGATGCTCAGCACCGAATGCAGCAGTCCCAACTCACTGTGGATGCTGGATTTTACTGGCTCATGCAGACTAAGCACCAACAGCGTCATCGCCACTGAGAAGATGTTGTCGCTCAGCGCGGCCAACCGCCCCAAACTTTGTCCGGCAACCTGGTTGTAAACAGTCGGCATAGTGATGACAAGTGTACGGGAGCGGGAAGAGCCTTAGTGTCCCACTCAATCGCAGTTTAAGATTAGGGTTGAATGATTACTCGCACACGCCCGGTTTGGGCTGAAATTTCCCGCTCACGACTCATATCCAACTACCGCGTGCTTGTCTCCGCCGTGGGCGGGGAGTCTTCCGTATTGGCCGTCGTTAAGGCGAATGCCTACGGGCATGGCTCCGATCAATGTGCCCCAATACTGGCCGAGGCTGGCGCAGAATGGCTTGGAGTCACCAGTGTCGATGAGGGCATCCGTGTTCGCACTGCCTGCAAGGCCGCCAGCCACTCGCCATTCATCCTTGTCATGTGCAGCTTATGGCGTGGCGAAGCCGCAGCGGTGCTCGATCACGGCCTCACGCCAGTGGTGTGGGAACCTTATCACCTAGACTTGCTTGAGGCCGAGGCCACCAGAAGAGGGCTGCCTTCCCAGTCAATCAATGTCCATCTTGAAATTGATACCGGCATGTCCCGCCAGGGAGTCAAAGAGGGTGCAGCGCTCACCAACCTTCTCGAGCGATTTAAAAATAGCCCCTTGCACCTCACCGGCGTCATGATGCACTTCGCCTCAGCCGAAGTGGCCGATGCCGCCATGAATGCCGATCAAGTCCGGCGATTCAAAACAGCAATGCAGCAGATCGCCGCCGCTGGCCTCACTCCCCAATGGGCCCATGCTGGCAATTCATCCACTGTCGATGTCGGCGTTGAGCTTCCCGGCCTCGCCGCGCTTGCCAGCCAGTACGGCGCACGCGCCATGTACCGCACCGGCAAGGCGCTCTATGGATATTGCCTTCCGGTGATCGAAGCCGGAGTTGGTCACCTCGGCCGTGTCGCCCGCGAGCTGCACCCCGTGCTTTCATGGCGCACCCGCGTTGTTGGCTTGCGTGATGTGCCGCCCGGCGTCACCGTCGGCTATAGCGCCACCTTCACCGCACCGCGCAAAATGCGTCTGGCCTTGCTGCCCGTGGGCTATGCGGATGGCTACCGGCGCGAGCTTTCTGGCAGTGATGTCCGGCCCGGCGGAGCAGTGCTGGTTCGCGGCAAACGCGCTCCCATTACCGGGCGAGTCTCCATGGACCTCACCGTGGTCGACGTGACCCACATTGATGGCGTTGAGATTGGCGATGAGGTGGTTCTGCTGGGCGAACAGGGTACAGAACACATCGGCGCGGAGGAACATGCCCGGCTTGCAGAAACCATCACCTATGAAATTCTTTGCGGCATCAGCGACCGCGTTCCCCGCCATATCGTGGAATAAGCCTTTAGCCAGGTGAATTTCGCATTAATTCTTCGCGAATCTCAGGCCCAGAAACGCGGTAGAATTAATCCATGTCGAACCCCATTAACCCGCGCATGGGCTTGTCTTTAGAGCAGGCAGACCCGGACATCTTCCACGAGATTGAACATGAAGTCCTTCGTCAGCATGAAGGTCTTGAAATGATTGCTTCAGAGAATTTTGTCAGTCGCGCCGTTCTTGAGGCCGCTGGCAGCATTTTCACCAACAAATATGCTGAGGGCTACCCAGGCAAGCGTTATTACGGTGGATGCGAATTCACTGATGTCGTCGAGACCCTGGCGCGTGACCGCGCGAAAGAGCTCTTCGGCGCCGAGTATGCCAACGTCCAGCCGCATTCCGGCTCTCAGGCCAATGCCGCCGCCTACATGTCCCTGTTGGAGCCGGGCGAAACCATTCTCGGCCTCGACCTCGCACACGGCGGCCACCTCACCCACGGACACAAGCTCAACTTTTCCGGCAAGCTGTACCGCATTGTCGGATACGGCGTTCGCAAAGACACTGAAACTCTGGACTATGACGAAATTGAGTCGATTGCCCTCCGCGAGAAGCCCAAAGTGCTGGTTGGTGGTGGCAGCGCCTATTCCCGCATATTAGATTTTCCCAGACTGCGCCAAATTGCCGATAAGGCCGGTGCCAGCCTGATGGTCGACATGGCCCACATCTCTGGCCTCGTCGCTGGCGGTGCGCATCCATCCCCTGTTCCCTATGCCCACGTCGTCACCACCACCACCCACAAGACGCTGCGTGGACCCCGCTCCGGCCTCATATTGTCCGGCACTACTGAGCTGGAGGCATCGCTCAACCGGTCAGTCTTCCCCGGTCAGCAGGGTGGCCCTCTGGTTCATATTGTTGCAGCTAAAGCAGTCGCTTTCCGCGAAGCCCTACAGCCAGAGTTCAAGAAATATGCCCAGCAGGTCATCACCAACGCCCAAGCCCTTGCTGAGTCACTCTCTGAGGCTGGCTACCGCATCATCTCCGGCGGCACGGACACGCACTTAGTTCTAGTCGATGTCTTCTCTAAGGGCATGTTTGGCTCTGAAGCCGAAGCGGCCTTGGGCGCTGCTGGCATTACCGTTAACAAGAACGCCATCCCGTATGACACCAATCCACCCATGAAGCCCAGTGGCATTCGTCTTGGCACCCCTGCTCTCACCACACGTGGCATGGGTACCGAAGAGATGAAGGTCATCGGTCGTTGGATTGCCGACGCACTTGAGCACCGCAACGACCCTGCCTATCTGGCCAGCATCCGCGGCTCAGTGCTCGAACTCGCAGAGTCCTTCCCGCTCTACAACTGGCTGCGTGAGCCGGTGGCTGTCTAACCACTCTTACCGTTGTTCAGAATCACTCATTACGGCCTGCCTTCTGGCGGGTCGTTTTGCGTTAGGCCAACAACCCCGGTAACGTTACCCTCAAATCGCATCCGCTAAAAAGTTGCCTTAAAAATCCAATAAAATCAGCTTTTTTTGTGTATTCACCAGCAAAATTCCCCTGTGTTTGCCTCATTTTCTCGCATCAGCCACGCCCCAGCTGCATCTAAATAAAGGTATGGGCAAGCGGCATTTGCCCAAATAAGGAGCAATATGGCTCCGTTGCATCGTAGGAAAGCAGAACATCGCTTCACCGCGGAAAGTGAAAGTATTTAGGAGCAAGAATATGGCATGCAGTGTTGCATATAGTTGTGATGTTTGCGGTAATCCCAAGCGCGAAACAAACCACTGGTGGATGATTATCACCAATGAAAAGAAATCTGAAGATGCGCTATCCCAAGTTGACGTTCAGCATAGTTTGCGCAATCGTAGTTTTCTAGTTGTCCCCTGGAAGGCAGAGCTGGCCTCCATTGAAGGCGTCCATCACGCCTGTGGTCAGATGTGTGTTCAACAGGCAGTCGAGCGGTTTATGTCCGGCACGGAAATCTTTCAGGAAGCGGCCCCTTCGGTTGACGCTTCGCCGTTGCCAGATAATCGCCACTTGCACGGTATGTTGTTAGACCAACCCATTTCCGACATGGATTTGGACGCAATCGTTAACAAGGTCGCAGAGTCTGCCGTGCAGTCTGTGGTCGACTCCGAATTCATGCATCTGGACCATGAATACATGAATTCTGATTTTGGCCCGCTGGCGTTTGATGTTGATGAGGAGGGGGAACTCTCCGCTGTTTTGTCGCCCGCCCGCCCGAAGTCCCCATCTGCAATCAAACCAAGGCCAGAGGGTTCCTCCCACGCAGCTGCGTAATTGACCCATGACAGGCATTGGGCGGCAGCTTTCTTGCTGCTGCCCTGTCCTGCACCAGAAATCTCACAATCTTGACCCAATATGAAACAAATAAGCAGTATTTTTTACTGTTAGAGCACTCGCGGCGCAAGTCCGCTTCGCTTACGCCGATACCTACTGTGAGCAACAAGCTCAATAGTAGTCGGAGGTTATGAGTATGAGCCTGCAAATGCAGGTCTGTTGCGACGTTTGTGAGCGACAGAAGCGTGAGATTAATCATTGGTGGGTCCTGCTGCCCAGTCGGTTAACTGGCACGCGGAACTCGAATAGATGGTCACGGCTGTCCGTTATGCCGTGGAATGATGAGGATGCCGCAGACCCTCAGGCACAACATATCTGCGGTCAGGCCTGCATGTTGAAAGCCATGGAACGCTTCATGCAATGTCATGAGGTTGTCCGTGATGACATGCCACCCGGGGCAATTAGAAAAGAGCCGTATCAGGAGGAGGCTGCGATTGTGTACGACTATTCTCGCGGCTACCAGAATTAATTGTGCTGACAACTGGGTTGGGCGGTCCACTCAGTTGAAGCAACAGAGCACGCAGGTCCTGCCGAATGCGATTTATTTTCGCTTCGGCGGGGCTGAGCGTAGTTGTAACAAATTTTAGTGGTTGCTGTTTTACAGTCTCATCTGTACTAGTTGGGTCAGGTTGCTTGCCTTCCTGCTTTAGGGCCTGCCGTGCACCGGGTATGGTGTATCCCTCTTCATACAGCAGGTGCCGAATACGCAGGGCCATTTCCACATCTTTACGCCGGTACAGTCGCTGTCCTGTGCCACTTTTGTTGGGCCGTAGCGCTGGAAACTCTGACTGCCAGAACCGCAGTACATAGGCCTCTACGCCGCACAGTTGTGCCACTTCCCCAATCCTAAAATACAGCTTGTCTGGAATGCTCGCATCTGCGACGCTATTGGCCAGCTTGCGGGCGCTTCTTCGGCTTGTCGAGGATTGGTTCATGCAGTCCTATATCTCTTCTGAAACGCTTCTTCTAGAAATATAGGTCAATTACAGCCCCATCAGCGCAATTATTTTGCATCCTTCGTTGTGCAGTTGGATTCGCTTTGGAACAGACTTGAATTCCTATAACCCCAAAAAATACACCGGGGCCAAAGCACCCAGCGCAGCCCCTACTTGCAGCCCAAGCACCGGCAGCGACAAGCTCCTTGTGCGCGGCAACCACTTAATCGCAAAAAACGCCATGATCGGTAGCTGCCCAGCCATCAGCAATTGCCAGATGTGCGCAATCGCACCTTCATCTTCCTGCCGCACAATGCCGCCAGTATTATGCCAGTCGCTCACCAAAGCGCCGACAACCAGCGCAATCGCAATGATCGACATCGCCACTGGAAGGTAGGCGCTCGGGTGTTTCATCATCCTGCTTAACGAAATTGGCTTTTGCTCCATGTCGGTTCCTCCACTCGGCATTACATCGCCAGACTAGCATTATCTATAATCCAACCAGCGAAAATTTCCAACCAATTGGTCTCAAATATACTGATCGTCAATAATTGTTCGCCACTAACTTGAGGACGAATTTCCAATGCGATTTGAAAAACTCCGCCGTGACGTGCTCGAAGCCAATCTCGAACTGGTGCGGCGCGGCCTGGTCCTCTACACTTTCGGCAATGCCAGCGGCATTGACCGCGATGCCGGCATCATCGCCATCAAGCCCAGTGGTGTGCCCTACGACCAAATGGCACCCGAGCACATCGTCATCACCGACCTCGATGGCAATACGCTTGATAGCAAGCTAAAGCCCTCTTCTGACCTTGCCACCCACGTTCTGCTCTACAAGGAATTCAGCACCATCGGCGGGGTCGTCCACACCCACTCTGAATACGCAACCGCATGGGCGCAGGCGGGCATGGAGATTCCACCGTACGGCACCACCCATGCCGACTACTTCCACGGCCCCGTCCCAGTCACCGCGGAGCTGACCGCAGACCAGATCAACATCGAGTATGTGCATGAAACCGGCGTAGCCATAGTTGAGCGCTTCCGCACCTTAGACCCAGTCGCCGTCCCCGGAGTCCTCGTCGCCGGCCATGCCCCATTTGCCTGGGGGAAAGATGTGGCCGCCGCAGCGTATCATGCTGTGGTGCTGGAGGCAGTGGCACGCATGGCGTTCTACACCCATACCCTGCGCCCAGACTGCAAAGGTGTTTCGCAAACCCTGCTCGACCGGCACTACTTCCGCAAGCATGGTGCAAAAGCAACCTACGGACAATAAGTGAGAGAAGAAACATGGCGATTGTAGCTGGCGTAGATTTTGGCACACTCAGTGTTCGCGTAACACTGCTCCATAGCGCTCGTGGCCGCTTGGGTACTGCCACTGCCGAGTACCCCCTGCACCGCAAGCGTGACGACCCAGACCATGCCACCCAGTCTCATGATGACCAGATGCGCGCACTCGTCCAGGCCACGCGCAAAGTCATTGCAGAGACCGCCGTCGACCCCAGCAACATCATCGCCATGGCGCTCGATACCACCGGATCAAGCGTTGTCCCAGTCGATGCTCACATGCAGCCGCTCGACGATTACTACCTCTGGTGCGACCATCGCGCCCATGCTGAGGCGCAGGAAATCACCGCACTCGCCCATCGCGAGCACCTTGAGGCAATCGAATGGTGCGGCGGCGTCTATTCCCATGAGTGGGGATTTGCCAAAGTCCTTCACTGGTTGCGCCACAATCCAGAAAAGCGCGCCCAGTTCGCCACAG
>Ga0116226_10004084_pt1 | contig 12893 bp, 15 predicted proteins | sample S1TSphfallax_FD_89692 | JGI IMG/M metagenome (GOLD analysis project Ga0116226, IMG submission 89692) | Host-associated microbial communities from peat moss isolated from Minnesota, USA - S1T2_Fa - Sphagnum fallax MG | ecosystem: Host-associated > Plants > Peat moss > Unclassified | place: USA... | reverse complement strand
TGGGCTGGGGCGCGGTGAACGGGCGTTGGCCGAGGGCCGAGAGGGGCCCGACGATCTCTTTTGCCGGATCGCGCGGCAGGATGTCGGCGGCTCGGTAGCTGGAGACGATGAACTCATAGGGCGTCTTGAACTTGCGCGCCGCCGGCTCCCACGCCTCGGGCGCGGCGATCAGGACGGCGGCCACCACGGAAAGATCGCCTCGGCTCTGCAGGAAGGCGGCGCGCAGGCGCGCCACCAGGGCGGGAGGCGGATCGTCGGCGACGAAGTGGGCGGCGATCTTGCGCGAGAGGTGGCTCGCCGTGTGCGGATCGACGGCCAGGGTCTTCAGGATCGCCAGCGCCTGCGCGCCGCCGTCATCGGCATAGGTGCGGCCCATCAACGTGCGGGGACCGGGCTCATGGAAGTTGGCGCGATAAACGAAGGCGCCTTCTTCGTTGGGCGGGCCGTTCGCCCCGCCCATGGACCAGCCGGTGAGGGCCTTGGCGAACTCCACCACGTCCGCCTGGGTGTAACCGGCGTCGGCGCCGACGGTATGCAGTTCCAGGATCTCCCGCCCGAGGTTCTCGTTCAGCCCCGCCTTGCCGCCGCGCCTGGCCGCCGCCGCACTGTTCGGGCCGATGGATTGGGCCTGGTCGAGATAGAGCAGCATGCCGGGATGGCTGGAGGCGGCGATCAGCATGTCCTCGAAACGGCCGAACACGTGAGGACGGATCGCCTCGCGCTCGAACGGTCCCACCGCCGCCGTCACCGGCAGATCCTTGGCCGCGGTGGTGAAGTGGTTGGACCAGAACAGCGTCCATCGCTCGCGAAAGCCGGCGGGCGTCGAGGCGGCGAGGCGGGCGCGGGCCAGGATCTCTTCGCCCGCCGACTCGTAGATCGGCGCGATCGCCTGGCGGCGCAGCATGGGATCGTCCTTCACCAGCTTCTGCTGTTGCTGATAGTCGCCGAAGGTGCGGAAGGCCGCCTGCATGGTCGGCAGCCGATCGCCGGGGTCGTAGGTCATCACCTGGGGCGCGGGCGTCGGCGTCTCCACCATCGCCTGCATCATCGGCGGGCTCAGCATGGAGACATCGGTGGCGCCGCCCGCGCCGGGCTTTTTGACCATGCCGGCGAGGGCGCGGATCGGCGCCCGGGGCTGGATGGGATAGGCGACGGGCTGCGGCTGGTCGGCCCCCGAACGGGTGATCTGGGCGGTGAGCCAGCCTTTGGGATCGCGGCGGGCGTCGTCGATCTCGCCCGGCCGCGCGCCGAGGCCAAAGCGGGTGACGGCGATGGCCGCATCCAGACTGCGCGTGTCGGCGGTCATGCGAAGGCTCCTGACAATTGGCGTCCAAACCTTTTAAGAGGCGTTAGATGAACCTGATCTGACATCGCTCCGATCGATTTCGCGCCGATCTGGCTTCGACCTAATTCGACTTCGCCTCAATTCGACTAAGCCAAGGACCTGAATGGCCGACTCTAAAGACCAAGGCGGCAAGCCCCGCCGTTTCTACAAGGACGCTGACATAAGCCGGGAGGAGGGCGGTTTTGCGGTCGTCCTGGACGGCCGCGTCGCCAAGACGGCGCAAGGGGCGCGGCTGATCGTCCCGACCGAGGCGCTGGCCCGCCTTCTCGCCGCCGAATGGCAGGCGCAGGCGCCGGTGATCGACTTTGCGCGCATGCCGGCCACGCGCCTCGCCTTCACCGCCATCGACCGGATCGCGGCGACGCGTGAGGCGGTGGCGGGGGAGATCGCCCGCTTCGCCGAGGCGGACCTGCTCTGTTATTTCGCCGACGGACCGGAAACCCTGATCCGGCGCCAGGAAGAAACCTGGGGGCCGTGGCTTGCTTGGGCGGAGCGGGAACTGGGTCTGATCCTGATCCGCGCCAAGGGTTTGTCGCATCAGGCCCAGCCGCCTGAGACGCCGGCGCGGGCCAGGGCGGAGGCCTTGGCGGTCGACGATTTCGTCCTCGCCGGCCTCGCCTTCGCCGCCGCGCTCTACGGATCGGTGGTGCTGGCGTTCGCCGTCGAACGGCGGGCGCTATCGGGGGAGGAGGCCTTCGACCTCTCGCGCCTCGACGAGGCGTTTCAAGAGGAGCGCTGGGGCGTGGACGACGAAGCGGCGGCGCGCACGGCGCGGCTCAGGCATGACGCCCGCATGATCGGGGACTGGTTCGCCGCCCTGGAGCCGACAGCCGCGTCCTAGGCGACCGTGTAAAGGCGCTTCAGATACTGCCGACGGAGCCGGTTCTTCACGCTCATGCGGAAGACCCGGTTGAGGAAGGCGAACAGACGTTTGATCGACCTCAGCATGGCGTCATGGTCTCCCTACACTCATCGTCCGTCAACCCACGCGAATCAGGCGCTGTTCTGACGATACCCCGCTCGCGTAACGCATCCGTGACGGTATGGCTCCCGCGCCCGGCGCCCGCCGGCCGTTGCGGAAACTTGCGGCGGATCAAAGGCTCCCCTACCAACGGCGCCGACAGACTTGGACCAGGACACTTGGGGTCGGAGACGCGCGGTGCAGCACATCCTCGAAGAACTCGACCGTCGGCGCGAGCAGGCGCGGGCCGGCGGCGGTGAGAAACGGATCGCCTCGCAGCACGCCAAGGGCAAGCTGACGGCGCGCGAGCGCATCGGCCTGCTCCTCGACGAAGGCTCCTTTGAGGAGTTCGACATGTTCGTCGAACACCGCAGCCACGACTTCGGCATGGCCGAGCAGCGCATTCCCGGCGACGGGGTGGTCACCGGCTGGGGCACCATCAACGGGCGCGTGGTGTTCGTCTTCTCCAAGGACTTCACCGTCTTCGGCGGCTCGCTCTCCGGCGCCCAGGCGCAGAAGATCATCAAGGTGCAGACCCAGGCCCTGAAGGTCGGAGCGCCGATCATCGGCCTCTACGACGCGGGCGGCGCGCGCATCCAGGAAGGCGTGGAGAGCCTCGCCGGCTACGCCGACATCTTCCTGCAGAACACCTTGGCCTCGGGCGTCATCCCGCAGATCAGCGTGATCATGGGGCCCTGCGCGGGGGGCGACGTCTATTCCCCCGCCATCACCGACTTCATCTTCATGGTGAAGGATACGAGCTACATGTACGTCACCGGCCCGGACGTGGTGAAGACGGTGACCAACGAGGCGGTCAGCCACGACGATCTCGGCGGCTGGCGGGTGCATGCGGGCAAGTCGGGGGTGGCGGACGGCGCCTTCGACAACGACCTTGAGGCGATGACGCAGATCCGCCGGCTGGTGGACTTCCTGCCCTCGTCCAACCGCGCGCCTGCGCCAGTGCGGGAAAGCTACGACGATCCGGAGCGGGGCGAGCCGTCTCTCGACACCCTTGTCCCCGCCAACCCCAACAAGCCCTACGACATGAAGGAGTTGATCCTCAAAGTCCTGGACGAAGAGGATTTCTTCGAGATTTCAGCGGACTACGCCAAGAACATCGTCGTCGGCTTCGGCCGCATGGACGGGGCGAGCGTCGGGGTGATCGCCAACCAGCCCCAGGTGCTGGCCGGGGTGCTGGATATCGACTCCAGCCGCAAGGCGGCGCGTTTCGTCCGCTTCTGCGACGCTTTCAACATCCCGATCATCACCTTCGTCGACGTGCCGGGCTTCATGCCGGGGACCAAGCAGGAGTACGGCGGCCTGATCAAGCACGGCGCCAAGCTGTTGTTCGCCTACGCGGAGGCCACCGTGCCGAAGATCACCGTCATCACCCGCAAGGCCTACGGCGGCGCCTACGACGTGATGAGCTCAAAGCACCTGCGCGGCGATTTCAACTACGCCTGGCCCACCGCCGAGATCGCGGTGATGGGCGCCAAGGGGGCGGTGGAGATCATCTTCCGCGCCGAGGCCAAGGACCCAGAGGCGCTGGCGGCGCGGGAGGCGGAATACAAGGCCCGCTTCGCCAACCCCTTCGTGGCGGCCTCCCGCGGCTACATCGACGACGTGATCATGCCCCACGGCACCCGCAGGCGCCTGATCCGCGCCCTGAAATCGCTGAAGGGCAAGGAACTGGCCAACCCCTGGAAGAAGCACGACAACATTCCGCTCTAGCTTAGGGAACCTAAAGGCCTTTTCCGTGTTTCGGGAGCTTGGCCGTAGCAAAATGCCGGTCAGGGAGGCTTTTGCGATGAAAAAGATGTTGGCGGCCGCGGCCGCAGTGTTGGCGCTTGGCGCGGCCGGCACGGCTTCGGCGACGCATAAGGGCGTTGTCGCCGGCGCGGCCACCGGCGCGGTCGCCGGCGCCGTGGTGGGCGGCCCTGTGGGCGCGGTGGTCGGCGCGGGCGTCGGCGCGGTCACGGGTCACGAGATGACCCGCCATGGCCGGCATTATCGGCGTCACATGCGGCATTACTACCGCCATCATCCCCACGGCTGATGAATGAGGCGGGGAGCGCTCCGGCGCTCCACTTGCCTTTGGTTTAGTTCGACGGGGCGGCCGGCAGGCCGTCGCCTGTGCGGTTATCACCGCCATGGGCGTTGCCGCAGGCGGCCAGGGCCAGGGCCACCATGACGGCAGACAACACGATACGCATGAAGCCCCCAAACTGATGGTCTGTTTCTAGCAACAGGTGCGCGCCGATCCAAGCGTGGCCTTGGCCATTGTCCAAAGCCGGCGCGATGTGAGCGAATAGCGGCTGGTATTGAGCGTGATACCTTCGATTTCGGCGGCTTTGAGGGGTATGGGCGTGCCGCCGTGCTCGTTCGGATCAAGGGACGCTTCGCTCTTCGCCCTTGACCCGCCCTGCGCGCGACGGCGGTTCTGATGGCGTCGGGACGCAGGGCGTCCCGGTGGTTTGAGTGTCGACGGCCTACGGCGCGTCGAACACAGGGCTATCGCTGAGGAGTGCCTTGGCTGAGAGACGCCGCTGAAATTCCAAGAGCGGCTTTATCGTCAGCCCGGTGTTCGACCCTCCCGGAGGGTCGAACTTTTTGCGGGACGCCCGGCGTCCCGACCATTTCAGTCGGCCGTCGCGCGCAGGACGGGTCAAGGGCGAAGAGCGTAGCGGCCCTTGATGCGGCCGAGCACGGCGGCATCGCCCCAAGCGCAAAACCCATCGGCACGAACCGGTTATCGGTCAAGGTCACGGGACGGTCTAAGACGCCAGCTTATCGCCGCGATGCAGGGGATCAGGCAGCGCCTCGCCCGTGCCGACGAAACTCAGCGAGACCGAATTGATGCAATAGCGCAGGCGGGTCGGCGCCGGCCCGTCCGGGAATACGTGCCCCTGGTGGGAATCGCAGCGGGCGCAGCGGGTTTCGATCCGCACCATGCCGTAGGAGGTGTCGCGGATCCCCACCACATGCGCGTCGTCATAGGGCGCATAGAAGCTCGGCCAGCCTGTGCCGCTCTCGAACTTGGTGTGCGCTTGGAACAAGGGCAGGCCGCAGAGGCGGCAGCAATAGACCCCGTCGGTCTTGTTGTTCAAAAGGCCGCCGCAAAAGGGCGCCTCGGTGCCGTGATGCAGCAGCACCTCCGCCTCTTCCCGCGTCAGGTCGGCCTCAAGCCTTGCGCGCTCCAAGGGCGTGGGCGGGGTCAGATCGAACCCCGAGGGCGAAAGCTTGGCGTCGTCGGCTTCTGCGAGATTTGTCATTGGGCGCTCCTCTGGCCTTTTATAGGGCCTGTGATCTTTCATAAGGTAGGATGCCGCGTCGGGTTCTGCACCCGATATACCCGCTACACTGGCAGAGCCTTACCCTGCTCGCCGGCGAGGTCACGGATGAACTGGAACGCCACTCGGCCCGAACGCGCCCCGCGAAGCTGCGCCCATTGCAAGGCGCGTCTGTCGAGGTCTGCGGTGGTCAGCCCGAACCGGTCGGCGTAACCCTTCACAGCGGCGAGATAGGTGGCCTGGTCCATGGGCGGGAAGCCGATCCAGAGGCCGAAGCGGTCGGAGACCGACACCGTCTCCTCCGCCTGCTCCGCCGCCGCCAGCATGCCCTTCGCCTCGTCGTGGGTCTGGGGCGAGAGGTGGCGGCGATTGGAGGTGGCGATGAACAGGACATTCTCCGGCGGTCCGGCCACCCCGCCCTCCAGCGCCGACTTCAGGGATTTGGCCGCGGCGGCGCCCTCATCGAAGGAAAGGTCGTCGCAGAACACCACGAAGCGCTCGGGGCGCCCGCGCAGCCGTTCGAACAAGGCGGGGAGGGCGGCGATGTGGTCCCGGTCGATCTCCACCAGCATCAGGGCGCCCTCGGCCATGACCGCCGCCTTGACGATGGAGCTCTTGCCCGTGCCGCGCACGCCCCAGAGCAGGGCGTGGTTCGACGGCAGGCCTGAGGCGAAACGGCGAAGCGCCTCGGTCAACCGGGCCTTCTGGCTCTCGACCCCGAGCAGCAGGTCCAGCGGCAGGCGATAGTCCGGCGCGGGCGTGAAAAGGCCCGCTTCGGGCGCGTAGTGGTAAAGGCGGCCGGAAAAATCCGGTTCCGGCGCGGGCGGCGGGGCCAGGCGCTCCAGCGCCTCGGCGATGCGGGTCAAGAGGGCGGTGGGGAGGGCGGCGTCGGTCATGGCGGGGTTCTAAGGGGCGCGTTCAATATTGTCATCCTCGGGCGCAGCGAAGCGCAGACCCGAGGATGACCAGCTCGGATGAAAAGCCCGCATTGCAAATCTCGCGCATCGCGCATAGCTTCCGCGCCCATTGCGCCGACGGGGTCTCTCCGCCGGCCGATCCCCCGTTCTTGTTTATCCTCGGAGCCTTCATGTTCGCGACCCCGGCCTTCGCCCAGGCCCCCGGCGCCCCCGCGGGCGGCGCCCCCACGGACATGCTGCTGCAGTTCGCGCCCCTGGTGGTGCTGTTCGTGCTGTTCTACTTCCTCCTGATCCGCCCGCAGCAGCAGCGCGCCAAGAAGCACGCGGAAGACATCAAGGCGGTGAAGCGCGGCGACAACGTGGTCCTGACCTCCGGCGTGCTCGGCAAGGTGACCAGCGTCGGCGACGCGGAAGTCACCGTCGAGATCGCGCCCAAGATCGAGGTGAAGGTGGTCAAGTCGATGATCTCCGACATCCGCACCCGCGGCGCGCCCACAGCCGCGAACGACGCCAAGTCGTAAGGGCGTCTCCACGTCATGATCCAGCTTCGCCCGTGGAAGATCGCGCTGGTCGTGGCCGCGCTGGTCTTCGGCATCCTGTTCACCCTGCCGAATCTGGTCCCGGCCGGGTCCTTGCCGGGGTTCTTGCCCAACGCGCGACTGAACCTCGGTCTGGACCTGCAGGGCGGCTCTTATCTGCTCTATGAGATCGATACGGCGGCCCTGAAAAAAGAGCAGATGAACAACCTGATGGAAGAGGCGCGCGGCGCGCTCCAGCAGGACCACATCCTCTTCACCGGCTTGGCGCAGCAGCCCAACAATGTGGTCACCGTGCGCATCAGCGACCCGACCAAGCTCGACGCCGCGATGCAGGACCTTAACAAGCTGGCGACGCCGATCCCCAATACGGGGAGCCGGGACGTGGTGTTCACGCAAGGGCCGGATCAGACCATCCAGGCGGCTCAGACCCCGCAGGAGGCGCAGTACGCCGCCAGCCGCGCGGCGGAGCAGACCATCGAGATCATCCGTCGCCGTATCGACGCCCTCGGCACCCGCGAACCCTCCATCACCCAGCAGGGTTCCAACCGCATCGTTATCGAGGCGGCGGGCCTGAACGATCCGGAGAAGCTGAAGGCGGTGATCGGCAAGACCGCCAAGCTGACCTTCCAGATGGTGGACGACGGCGTCTCTCAGGCCGACCTACAGGCCGGCCATATCCCGCCGGAAGATATCGCCCTGCCGAGCGACGATCACATCGCCCCTTATTATGTGCTTCAGCGCCGGGCGGTGGTGACGGGGGAGATGCTGACCTCCGCGCAGCAGACCTTCGATCCCCAGTCCGGCGCGCCGGACGTGTTCTTCCGCTTCAACGGCGACGGCGCGCGCCGCTTCGGCGACACCACCAGCCAGAACATCGGCAAGCGGTTCGCCATCGTCCTCGACAACCGGGTGATTTCGGCGCCGGTGATCCAGGGCGCCATCAACGGCGGTTCGGGCTCCATCACCGGCAATTTCACCGAGGAGAGCGCGGGCCAGCTCGCCCTGCTGCTCCGCTCCGGCGCCTTGCCCGCGCCGCTGAATGTGATCTCCCAGCGCACCGTCGGGGCCGAACTCGGCGCGGACGCGGTGCGGTCGGGCACGATCGCCCTCCTGATCGGGGCTGTGGCCATCGTCGTCTTCATCGTCCTGGCTTACGGCCTGTTCGGCGTCTTCGCCGCCGCGGCGCTCTTGCTGAACGTGCTCATGATCGTCGCCACCATGTCCCTGACCCAGGCGACCCTCACCCTGCCGGGCATCGCCGGCCTGATTCTGACCCTGGCGGTGGCGGTGGACGCCAACGTCTTGATTTATGAGCGGATGCGCGACGAGGCGCGGGCGGGACGCTCGCTGATCCTCTCCATCGACAGCGGCTATCGCCTGGCTTGGCCCTCGATCCTCGACGCCAACGTCACCACCCTGATTTCCGCCGCCATCATGTTCCAGTTCGGCTCCGGCCCGGTGAAGGGCTTCGCCTGGACCCTGGCCATCGGCGTCATCGCCTCGGTGTTCACCGCGATCCTGGTGACCCAGGTCTTGATCGGCTGGTGGTTCAAGCTGGCCAAGCCCAAACAACTCCCGATTTGAGGACGCCGACATGCGCTGGCCTCTAGCCCGTCTCCTGCCCGAACACTCGCACATCGACTTCGTGCGCCTGTCCCCCTTCGCCGCCATCCTGTCGGTGCTGGCGGTGATCGGCTCCATCGCCTCCTTCGCCACCCTCGGCCTGAACCTCGGCATCGACTTCAAGGGCGGCACGGTGCTGGAGGCGGTGACGCCCGGCCCCGCGCCCTTCGCGCAATATCGCGCGGCGCTGGAGCATATGGGCCTGCGGGACGCCGGCGCGCAGGGCTTCGGCTCGCCCAACGACGCGCTGTTGAAGTTCCAGCCCCTCGCGGGCTCCGACCCCACGGCCGCGGTGAACGACATCAAGGCCAAGCTGACTCAGCAATTTCCCGGCGTGCAGTTCCGCTCCACCGAAGTGGTGGGGCCGAAGGTCTCGGGCGAGTTGTTCCGCTCGGGCTTCATGGCCCTCGGCATCGCCATGGTCCTGATGCTCGCCTACATCGGCTTCCGCTTCGGCCTGCAGCAGGGCCTCGGCGCCATCCTCGCCATCCTGCACGATGTCTTGCTCACTATCGGCCTGTTGTCGGCTATGCAGGTGGAGTTCTCCATGACCTCCATCGCCGCGCTGCTCACGGTGATCGGCTATTCCATGAACGAGAAGGTGATCACCTTCGACCGACTGCGCGAGAACCTGCGCAAATATCGCCGCACGCCGCTCGCCGAGGTGATCAACCTTTCGGAAAACGAGCGTCTGTCGCGCACCATCATCACCGGCGCCACCGCGCTTCTGGCCTTGGCCGGCATGTTGTTCCTGGCTGGTCCCGCCTTGTTTCCCCTGGCCTTCACCATGGTGTTCGGCATCCTGATCGGCACCTACTCCTCGATCTACGTCGCTCTGCCGGTGCTGTTGATCTGGGGCGTGAAGCGGGGCGAGGACGAGGCGCCCGCGCGGGCGGGCAAGGCGCAGCCGTCGCGGCCTTGATCCGATGCGCATAGCCCCCGGCGTCGAGGCCTACGGCGAGGGCGGCTTCCGTGTCGCGGGCGAGCGCTTCGAGGGCTCGATCCTGATCCTCGACGACGCCGTCTCGCTCTGGCCGGTTGCGGCTCTGAAGGCGCTGACGCCGAACGATTTCGCCGCTATCGTCGCCGCCGACCGGGCGGTGGTGGAGTTCGTCCTCCTGGGAACCGGGACCACCGTGTCGCCTGCGCCGCGACCCGTGCGCGAGGCCTTGCAGGCGAAAGGGATCGGCCTCGAAGTCATGTCCACCCCGGAAGCCTGCCGGCTCTACAATGTCTTGGCCACCGAAGGCCGGCGGATCGCTTGCGCCCTCATCGCCGTCTGAATTTTCCGGCTGCATCGCCTGGGGAATAAGCTTAAGCTTGGCCTTACGAAACGACCTCAGGGGCAGGCTCTATGGCTGGACTACTCGCAAATCTTCGCAACACGATCATCCTCAGCAGCGTCCTGGCGCTGGTGTTCCTGGTCGGCTACGCTATGCACTACGCCAAGACCAACGGCGGCGTCATCGACGCCATTTACTGGCAGGCGGTGCTGCGCTTCCTCCATGTGCTTTCGGGCATCATGTGGATCGGCCTGCTCTACTACTTCAACTTCGTGCAGATCCCGCAGATGGCGCTGATCCCGGCGGAACAGAAGCCGGCGATCTCCAAGTTCATCGCCCCGGCGGCCCTGTTCTGGTTCCGCTGGGCGGCGCTGTCCACCTGGGTGTTCGGCGTATTGCTGGCCATCAACCGTGGCTATCTCCTGGGCGCCGTCACCCTCGGCGCTACGGACGGCTTCAAGGTGCCGCAGCACACCTTCATCGGCATCGGCATGTGGCTGGCGACCATCATGTTCCTGAACGTCTGGGGCATCATCTGGCCGAACCAGAAACGGGCGCTGGGCATCATCGAGGTGGACGCGGACAAGAAGGCCAAGGCGGCGCGCATCGCCATGCTCGCCTCGCGCACCAACACGCTGCTGTCGATCCCCATGCTGACCACCATGGCGATGAACCAGACGCTGTTCGGCTAGGACGAGGCTATTTTCGGAGAAAGGCTCGCCGTCGGCGGGCCTTTTTTCGTTAGAGCTCTATGAGCGATCCCGATCACAGCCTTGACGCCGAGGTGCGTCGCGCGGAACCGGACTTTTGGCTCGCGAGCCGCCTTGTGGCCGACCCCGCCCGGCGCGCGAGCTTGGTCGCCCTCCTTGCCGTCCACGCCGAGCTTGCCAAGGTCGCCGGGGTCGCCGCCAATCCCCTGGCCGGCGAAATCCGCCTCGCCTGGTGGCGCGAGGAGATCGACGCGCTGTTCGCCGGCGATCGGCCCCTCGGCCATCCAGCCTTGCAGGCGCTGAGAGGGGCAGAGGGACTGGATAGGGCGGCCCTCGAGGCCATGGTGGAGGCGCGCCACGCCGAACTCGAAGCGCGCCCTTTCGAGGACGAGGCCGGGCTCCTCGCCTATCTTGACGGGATCTATGGCGCCTTGATGGGCCAGGCCGCGGCGCTTCTGGCGCCGGCTGGAGAGGCTGAGGCGGCGCAAGCCGCTCGCGCCTACGGCTGGGCGCGTCTTTGGCGGGTCCGATCCCTTTGGCGCGGGCGCGGGCGGGATTGGACGCCCGTCGCCTGGGACGAAACCGGCGATGACCACATCGCCGCCCACCTGCATCATCGCGTCGTAAACGCTTTGAGTTTAGCGCAGGCGGAAACCATCGCCCTGCCCGTCGCCGCCTTTCCCGCTATCGCCCCTGCCGCTTTTGCGCGCATCTATGTCGAAGGCCGCCAGCCCAACGACTTGGAAAAACGGCTGCGGCTGCTCTGGGCTTCCTTTCGCGGCAAGGTCTAGGGTGGGGCGGGGCGCACGGTTGTAAAATCCTTTCCCCGTCACCAGATCGAAGCTTTACGGAGGTCTCCTTGGCGTCGCCATTCAGTGATCTGGAAGTTGAAGAAGCCCTGCGTCCGCGCCCGCAGTCGGTGGCGTTCGATCTGAACCGGGCGCTCTCCTCCGTCCTGGTTCTGGAGGCGCGCATCAGCGAAGACGCCTTCACCGCCGACACCCTCGGCACGGAGCGGATCGGCAACGCCGTGGTCATCAGTCCCGACGGGCTGGTGCTCACCATCGGCTATCTCATCACCGAGGCGGAAGAGGTGGTCTTGACAACCACTGAGGGCCGCCGGGTCCACGCGCACGGGCTCGGGGTCGATCCGGCGACGGGTCTTGGCCTGGTTCACGCGTTGGAGCCCTTGACTCTGCCTGTCATGCCCATCGGCGATTCCCGCCGGTTGCGCCCGGAAGACGCCATCGTCGCCGCCGGCGGGGGCGGGCGCGCCCATGCTTTGTCGGGACGCCTGCTCACCCGCGCGCCCTTCGCCGGCTATTGGGAATACCACCTCGACGACGCCCTGTTCGTGGAGCCCGCGCATCCCCATTGGAGCGGCGCGGCCTTGATCGACGACGGCGGGGCGCTGGTGGGGATCGGATCGCTGCGCATGGAGCGAGAGGCGGCGGACGGGATCGTGCGTCCCTTCAACATGTTCGTGCCGGCGGAGCTTTTGCCGCCGATCCTCGACGATCTGGCGCGCGGTCGCCCCGCAGCGGGCTCTCGCCCCTGGCTCGGCGTCTTCACCCAGGAGCTGGAGTCTCACGTGGTGGTTCTCGACGTGGCCAAGGGCGGACCTGCCGCGCGGGCTGAGCTTCGGCGCGGCGACGTGATCTGGAAGGTCGGCCCACACAGGGTCACCGACCTTGCAAGTTTTTACGCCCGTCTTTGGGCCTTGGGCGAGGCCGGCGTCACCGTGCCCCTGACCCTGCAGCGGGATGGCGATGTGTTCGACGTGGAAATCCGCTCCATGGACCGCGCCTCGAAGCTGAAGAAGCCGCGCCTCAACTAAGCCTTCAGGTGATGTGCTTGGCGGAGACGGGATCGCTGGCGGGAAAGGTTTCCTCCAGCCCCTCGTCCAACCGGTCGCTTTCGTTGGGGTCGGTCTCCTCCAGGGTGATCGCAATCGCCGCGTCCGCCGAAAGGCACACCCGCCCGTCCTCCGTCACCGACGCGATCAGCGTGCCGTCGATGTAATGGTGGTGATTGTCGGCGGAATCCATCCGGGTCAGCTTCAGGCGGTCGCCGGCCACATGGTCCACCGTGCCCACATGCACACCGTCCGCGCCGACAACTTCGGCGTGTCGGCGAATCTGGCTGAGATCGATCATGCTTTGGTCCTCCACCCCTAGAACGCCGCTCGTGCGTTTAGGTGGCGCCGACCGTTCCCCCTCAACCGT
>Ga0116226_10004083_pt1 | contig 12895 bp, 12 predicted proteins | sample S1TSphfallax_FD_89692 | JGI IMG/M metagenome (GOLD analysis project Ga0116226, IMG submission 89692) | Host-associated microbial communities from peat moss isolated from Minnesota, USA - S1T2_Fa - Sphagnum fallax MG | ecosystem: Host-associated > Plants > Peat moss > Unclassified | place: USA... | reverse complement strand
GCGGGTCTGAAGCCGATCAAGGCCGATGCCGCCGATTTGTCGCTCGAGTGGTACTACCAGCCGCATTCGGCGCTCAATGGCGCGTTCTTTTATAAGAAGGTCATCGACGACATTTACACCGCCTACTCGACCAACGTCGATCTCGGCACCAAGGAATACGTCGGCGGCCCACCGGGTACCCCCGGCGTGGTGGGAACGGCGTACCCGTGGACCATCACCGCACCGGCCAATGGCGCCAAATCGATCTATACCGGCGTCGAGCTGTCCTGGCAGCATTTCCTCGAGAACGGTCTCGGCACCCACACGCAGGTCACCCATACCTGGAGCAAGGGGTACGATCAATTCGGCAATCCCACGGGCGCGGTCAATTCTGCACCGCCGACCACGTTCTCAATCAGCTTGATCTACGACAAGGGACCGTTCAACGCCGACATCAACTGGGACTACACCGCGCGCTACGTCTACGCTTGCTCGCAGTGCACAGAGGTTCCCGGCTGGCCGGCCATCGCCGATCCTTTCTCGTGGGTGACCGCCAGCGCGCACTACAAGATCTGGAAGGGATTCGACGTGTATGTCGAGGGTAAGAATCTGACCAACTCGATCGCGCGCACCTATTTGAACGGCAATCCGCTCCTGCCTTGGGCGCCCGGTCAGTCGGTCGGCCAGAGCGCGAGCGGCGTGGGTGCCGGCTACAGTGCCTACGGACGAAGCTTCGTGGTCGGGGCCTCGTACCGGTTCTGACATGAAGAAACCTTGGCTCATGTATGCGTTGGTCACCACCGGATTCTGGGGTGTCTGGGGCGCATTCGCCGAAGTGCCGACGCACCACGGCTTTCCGGAAACCTTGGTCTATGTGGTGTGGGCGCTCACCATGATTCCGCCGGCGTTGTATGCCATGCGGCGGGTGGGTTGGCGCGTCATGCGCGATGGGAAGTCCATCCTGCTGGGATCCCTCATTGGATTCACGGGTGCGGGGGGGCAGATGTTGCTGTTCCATGCAGTACACACCGGGCCCACGTATTTGATCTTTCCCATCATCGCCTTGTCGCCAGTGGTGACCATCGCGTTGTCCATGCTGTTTTTGAAGGAGCGGGTGAGTAAGGTTGGCGCGATCGGCGTGGTGCTCGCGCTGATTGCATTGCCATTGTTCAACTACTCGCCGGGCGGTGAGTCGGATGCGGCATCCGCCGGTGCCGCGCACGCGATCACCTGGTTCATTTATGCATTGATCATTCTCCTAGCCTGGGGCGTGCAGGGCTATTTCATGAAGCTCGCCAACGGCTCCATGGATGCCGAGAATATTTTTCTCTATATGACGCTCTCGGGTCTGCTGCTCATTCCATTCGCTTTATGGATGACCGATTTTTCGATACCCGTCGATTACGGGTGGCAGGGACCCGGGCTCGCGGCGATCACGCAGATCTTGAATGCAGTCGGGGCGCTCACCCTGGTGTATGCATTTCGCTATGGCCGGGCATTGGTCGTCGCGCCACTGGCCAACGCCGGCGCACCGATGATGACCGCGGTCATCTCCATGATCGTTCTAAGCGCCGTGCCGACCAACGTCACCGTCATCGCCATCGTACTGGCCTTTCTGGCCGCGGCGCTTCTCGCCGTGGAACCGGAAGAAAAGCTCATCGAGCAACCGGTATGAATGCTCTGTTGGATCTCGTGCGTCGCCACAAGTCCGGTGAGTCCGTCGGTATTTACTCGGTCTGCTCCGCGCATCCCTTGGTGCTGGAAGCGGCGCTACGTTTCGCGCAGCGTAGCGACAGCGTGGCGCTCATCGAGGCCACGTCGAATCAAGTCAACCAGGATGGTGGCTACACCGGCATGCGTCCCGCTGCCTTTCGCGAGCGCGTGCTGGCCCTCGCGACCCAAGTCGGCTTGCCGCATGAGCGCGTGGTGCTTGGGGGCGATCATCTAGGGCCCAATTGTTGGCAGCACCTGCCTGCCGGAACGGCGCTCGAGAAAGCCGGGGTGATGGTCGCGGAATACGTGACCGCGGGCTTCCGTAAGATTCATCTCGACTGCTCCATGTCCTGTGCCGACGACCCGCGCGCGTTGGGGGATGAGGTGATCGCGGAGCGAAATGCAAGCTTGTGTGAAATCACCGAGGCGGCCTGGCGCCGCAGCGGCGGTGAGCCGCCCGGGTACATCATCGGCTCCGAGGTGCCGGTGCCTGGCGGAGCGCACGAAACGCTCGAGGGCCTTCACGTCACGACTCCGCAGGCGGCTCAAGATACGATAGAGGCGCATCGCGAGGCGTTTTCGCGCCACGGCGTCGATGCCGCTTGGGAGCGGGTGATAGGGCTCGTCGTGCAGCCCGGTGTCGAGTTCGACCATCATCAAGTCATCGATTACGTGCCTGCCAAGGCTGAGGCGCTGAGCCAGAGCATTGAGCCTGTGGCCGGTATGGTTTTCGAAGCGCATTCGACGGATTATCAGACGCCTGACGCCCTTCAGGCGTTGGTCGAAGATCACTTCGCCATCCTCAAGGTGGGCCCGGGGGTGACTTTCGCGCTGCGCGAAGCCTTCTGGGCACTATCGGACATTGGCGAGCAACTCGGTCTCATGCCGGAGGAGTCGCTCAAGGATGCGATGCTCTCGCAAATGGAGCGGGATCCTCGGTACTGGCGCGCTTATTACCTGGAGGCAGAGCGGCGGCTCTTCGACCTCCAATTCAGCTTGAGCGACCGGATCCGTTACTACTGGACGGCGCCGGTAGTCGAACGGGCGTGCGCGCAATTGCTGCAGGGCCTTAGCGCGAGGGGAATACCGCTCACGCTCATCAGCCAGTATCTGCCCACACAATATGCCGCAATTCGCGAGGGCCGCTTGAACAACCATCCGCGCGAACTCGTGCTCGACGCCGTCGAGCAGGTTCTGCGCCATTACGATCGGGCATGCCGGCCGGGCGCTTGAGTCCGCCGCCGCTGTCATTGATTGAGGACACCGATGAACCACTTGGGATATCCGCAAGCGACGCTGGAGGCGGCCGGCGGCATTTGGACCGCGCGGGAGATCGCGCAACAACCGGGTGTCTGGACGCGGATCGGTCGCGACATGGTGCAGGAGGCCGCAGCATTGCGTGGCTTTTTGGAGCCGCTGCTTGCACGGCGGGACCTGCGCATCGTGTTGACCGGCGCCGGCACCTCGGCGTTTGTCGGCGAATGCCTGGCGCCAGCCTTGAAGCGGCGAACGCGGTGTCGCGTGGATGCGGTCGCGACCACCGATCTCGTCGGATCCCCGCACAGCTGGCTGGAGCCCACGGTACCGACGCTGCTGGTCTCCTTCGCGAGGTCGGGTAACAGCCCTGAGAGTGTGGCGGCCGTCACTATCTTGGAGAAGGGGGTGTCGGATTGTCATCACTTGATTGTTACCTGTAATGCCGAGGGCGGCCTTTACCAACAGGCGCAACGGTTGCGCAATGCGCACGCGGTGCTGTTGCCCGAGGAGACCAACGACCGCGGCTTCGCCATGACCTCGAGCTTCACCGGTATGTTGCTCGCCGTTGCGTTGGCCTTCGATCTCGCACTCGAAGTGACGCCGACCGAAATCGCCGGCTGGGCGAATGGCGTGCTCGAGACAAAATTGCCCATGCTCGGCAACCTCGCGCGCGCGGGGTTCGAGCGCGTAGTGTATCTGGGCAGCCAAGCGTTCAAGGGGTTGGCGCGCGAGGCCGCGCTCAAGATGCTGGAACTCAGCGACGGCCATATCGTTGCGCTAGCCGATACTCCGCTGGGTTTTCGCCACGGGCCGAAGACCATCGTCAACGCACGGACACTGGTGATAGTCCTGGTGAGTAATGATGTTTACACCCGGCGATATGACGTCGATCTACTCAACGAACTTCGCGCCGATGGTGTGGCAGGGCGGGTCTTGGCTTTGACTGCGCACTCGATGGACGCACCGCATCCGGACGACGTCGTGCTTTCTTCCGCTGGCGCGGTATCCGATCTCGCCTTGTGTCTGCCGTATGCCGTATTCGCGCAAGTGCTGGCATTTCTGCAGTCCCTCGCGCTCGGGTTGCGTCCCGACGTTCCCAATGCCGGCGGCACCGTCAGCCGGGTGGTGCGCGGCGTCACCATTTATCCATGGGATGGAGCCAGCCCGGCATGAAAACCTATCTCGGCGTCGACGGCGGGGGCACCAAGACCGAGTTTTTGCTCGTCAATGAATCGGGCCGTGTGCTCGCCCGCCAGAGTGCGGGGTCCGCGTATTACCTGGAAACCGGTGTCGACGGGCTGCGGACCCTTTTAGCGACGGGCATTGCCGCGACCCTGGAGCAGGGGTCGGTCACACCCGAGAAGCTGGAGTTTGCGTTCGTTGGTTTGCCGGCCTATGGAGAAGACAGCACCCTTGTGAATGTTCTCGATGCAGCGCCGTCGCCAACGCTGTCCCGCGAGCGCTACCGATGCGGCAACGACATGGTATGCGGTTGGGCCGGCGCGCTGGCGGGGCGCGACGGCATCAACATCGTCGCAGGCACTGGCTCCATCGCGTATGGAGAATATGCTAAGCGTACGGCGCGCGGTGGCGGATGGGGCGAATTGTTCAGCGACGAGGGGTCGGCTTACTGGCTGGCGCGTGCCAGCTTGAGCTTGTTTTCGCGCATGAGCGACGGACGCGCTCCGAAAGGACCTCTGTACGACTTGCTGCGAGGACACTTTCGATTGCAGCATGACTTGGATCTGTGTGCCGCCGTCTACGGACCGCCGCCTTTGACCCGAAGCGGCATCGCGGGCCTCGCGCCCTTGGTGGCTCAGGCGGCGCGTTCCGGGGATGCACAGGCGCGCGACCTTTTCGAGGCGGCGGCGCAGGAACTTGCCGCCATGGTGCATGTCGTGCGCGATCGACTCCATGCACCGGCGGGCCACGCGCTGCCAGTCTCCTATTCGGGCGGCATGTTTCACTTTGCGGATCTGTTGCTAGAGCCATTTCGTTCGGCGTTGCACGGCACGGACCGTGTCTATGAGTTCACCACGCCGCGCCTATCGCCTGGCGCGGGGGCCGTGCTATACGCGGCGCGACTTGGCGGCTCCCCATTCACGCCGGGAGCCATCGAGGAGTTGTCGCGGCAATTGGGCTCTAGATGCGGCGAAACGTGAAATCATGGCTAGTTGCCGGGTGCTTGCTTGGTATCGCGGCCGCCGCTCGCCCCGCCCCGGCGCCGGCCCTAGCTCCGGTGACATACTCAGACGCGGACTTCGTTCAGGTACGTAAGTTCGATGCACACGTTCACGCGAACGCGGATGACGACGTTTTCTTGAATGTGGCGCGGCAGGACGGATTCGAAATCCTTTCCATCAATGTCGATTATCCCGACTTTCCGCCGCTCAACGTGCAGGCACGGATCGCGCATGCGCTGCAAGCCGCCGACCCCGCGCACTTTCACTTTGCCACCACCTTCTCCATGAAGGGCTTCGGCGATGCAGGTTGGACAGCGCGCACCAATCGGCGGATCGATGCCGAAATTCGCAAGGGCGCAGTGGCGGTCAAGGTCTGGAAGAACATCGGCATGGTCGAGAAGAATCGCGCGGGGCAACTCATCATGCTCGACGATCCGGGCTTTGATGGCGTGATGGCGCATCTCGAGGCTCGTCGCGTCCCGCTGATCGCGCATCAGGGAGAGCCCAAGAACTGCTGGCTACCGCTCGAGGCCATGACCACGGAGAACGATCGCAGCTACTTTCGCGACCATCCCGAATATCATATGTATCTTCATCCGAAAGAACCCCGCTACGAGACCCTGATGGCCGTACGCGATCGTTTCGTTGCGCATCATCCCAAATTACTTTTTGTTGGCGCACATATGGCGAGTCTGGAATGGAGCGTGGATAGGCTCGCGACTTTCCTCGATACCTACCCGAACGCCGTGGTAGATCTCGCGGCACGCATGACGCAGGTTCAGTATCAATCCAACGCCGACTACGAGAAGGTGCGCCAATTTTTCATCAGGTATCAGGATCGAATTCTGTACGGTACCGATTTGACGGAAGAGCCGCCGACGGCCGTCGAGCGGGCACAGAATCCTCCCGTCGCAGCGGGCGCGTTTCGGCGCGAAGCCGATGCCTTCTGGCGCTCGGATTGGACTTACCTTGCGACCACCGGCGTGCAATACGTCGACGCCATCAAAGCAGACTCTCGGGGCCTATCCCTGCCGAAGTCGGTCATAGACAAGATCTATTACAGTAATGCCAAAAGGGTTTTCAAGCGCATCGAACCTTGATTTGCGCGTGCATTTTGCGTGCGCACAGTTGTGCACCTGCCGTCCGCCCCGCTACGGCGACAGCCGCGGCAGAGGTTCATTTTTCATTGCCTCTTGCACCTTGCTCAGATTTTGCTTGTGCGGGTCGTGGTAGGCCCACCAGATCGAGACCCAACCCTTGCGGACGGAGTCGCCGACGTAGTCCTCCAGTGACCCCTGCAGATAATTCGGATCGTGCGAGCGCAGGATCACCTTTCGCAGATAGCCGAGCGTGGCATCGATGAGGGTTTTTTGATAGCCGCCTCGGGAGATGACGTCCGGGTTGCCATGGTTTGGAAGTATACGGTCGATATCCCACTGCTGCAGCTTCTGCATGTTGCGGTATTCGGTAACGAGGTTGTCGGGCTCCGCGATGAACGTGACGGTGTCCTCGAGCGTGTCGCCCGCCAGCAGAATGCGGTCACCCGGAAGATAGATCACCAGACCATCTTCCGAGTGAATATTCACCGGGCGCAATTCAACCTTGATGTCTTCCAGGTAGTAGTTGGTATCGTGAGCGATTCCGATATTCGGTAGCAACAACGGCTTGATCGCAGGTGGACCCCACTTGGTCCCCGCTTCGATGTCAACCCTATTGGTGCTCAGCGACTGGATGGTCTTGTCGGTTGCGATTCGGTCGACATCAGCATAAACCGCATTGCCGCCGACATGGTCGAGATGCCAGTGACTGTTGACGAGCGTGAAATGCCTGATACCGGCCTTGACCAGATAATCGCGAACACGCTGCGCATCCTGCACGTCAGGAAAAGTGTCGTAAACCAATGCCTGATCACCGCGATAGATTGCGTAGGTGGCTACGCCGACATCGTATGCCCCGAAATCCGCCCAGTTGTTCAAGCCGGATGGGTGAAGGGACTGCGCCGGGCGGCCATCGTAGAAACCAATCAGATGGTCGTTGATCTTGAACACGCGCATGTTCATGTCACGAGCGTTAGCGTGGCCTGTCGCCAGTATGAGCGCAGCAAGAGCTAACAATATCGTGCGCAGCTTCCGGCTCCGCGGGTTTGCCGTCCACCGGCAACTAGGCAGATCTTGGGCATTAAACGCTGCCTTCGGATGACTCGTGGCCGTCAACGTGGTATTGCGATGCGACGGGCGAACGCGGTGAAGGCGGTGAGTTGGCCGGATATAAAGTCTCGCGTCACCGTATCGGTCAGCTCCAGAGATTCTGCGTTCACCTTCCCCTTTACCTGCCCGATCATCACTTCGGGTTTATTGAGAACCTGAGCATCGAGGAAGACCAGAATTTGGCGCAGGTGGTATTGAGCGCGAGCGCCGCCGATCGCACCAAGTGATGCCGTCTGGATCGCGACCGGTTTGCCCGCAAAAGGTTGTGGTGACAACCGCGACAGCCAATCGAGCGCATTTTTCAATGTGCCGGGAACGGAATAGTTGTATTCCGGCGTCACGATGATGACGCCGTCCGCGGCGGCGATCGCGGCGGCCATGCCGAGGACGGAAGGGGGGATGCCCACCGCCTGCAAGTCCGCGTCATAGTGTGGAAACTCGGCGATGGAGCCCAGCGCCGTGATGGTTACGCCGTCTGGAGCGAGTGAGGGTAGGGCGCGCGCCACGGCCGCATTGTAAGAACCCTGGCGTAAGCTGCCGAGCAGTGTGACGAAATGAAGCGGATTGTTCAGGGGCATTTCAATTCCTCGATTTGGAAGATCCTTGAATCATGCGGTCAACGAGCGGCCGGGCGCCATTCGACCTGTACGATACACCCCGGAATAGCGAATTACCGTACACGAACCCCTCGCGCGATGCCGCAGCTGAGAACCCGCACTGGCGAACCACCGTCAATTGGAGTCACAATCGAGCACCACCCGATGCGGAAGGCGGCTTAAATCCTATCGATTTATGGTAGGTCATTGAACATGGATAGAAATCCACAACAAGTTACAGATGGCGAACAGGCATGGGAAGCAAAGATTTGACGGCATTTTATCGGAACTCGAAGCCGTTACCGGCTGGCAGACGGAACGCGTGAACCGACCGGTTCAAATACTAGGATCTCTCGACGGCGTGGAAACCGGACTGAGGCAGTTACGCCGTAGCCGTCCGCTTGAGACCACGACCATGGAGGTCGGGGGACATTCGGTTCTTTTGCCTACTCTCCCTGAAGTGCTGCGCATCAAGGCATTTTTGGTTGTCGATCGTAATGCCGCCCGAGATTACCTCGATCTGGGCGCGCTCAGTTCTCATATAGGTATCGATAAAGCTGCTCTTTCGCTATGGCGCATGGACGAGCTGTATCCACAAAAGAATGACGATGCATGGGCTGTCCGCTCGCAACTGATCATGCAGCTGGCAGCGCCCCGCCCTTACGATCTCGACAAGGTCAATCTAGCGGAATATAAAGGCGTTAAGGCTCCATTCGACCGCTGGGAGAGCATTGCTGCGCTCTGTGGCAAGGTTTCCGACAGTCTTCTAGAGCTTTGTCGTGAGAACCTGACCGCAACGCCGTCGGCTGGAGCACAACATGCAATCACCAAGATTGTGTCCTGGCGAGAAGCGCAGGGGTCGCCGCAGCCTCTCCCGTTGCCGAAATTGCCGGGTCTAAAATCATGAAGCATCGGCATCTGGTTCATGAGGATTTCACCCATGCCGCCATCGAGGACATTTTGGCGCGAGGAAAATTGCCCGATTGGATCCCTCTTATGGATGCGATTAATCAAGATCCGTTTGGGGAAGTTGCGACAAAGACCGAAGCCCTTTGCGACCGTCCGCTGTTCGCCGCTCCCGTCTTTCGGCGGTTCTTACACAACGCGCGAAATCGCTGAGGAAAGTGGTTCAGGAAAAGAGCCACGGCGATGGTGATACCCAGAGGCCTGCTGATCGCGAGCATGATGGGCGGACTCGCGCTCATTGCGGCGGTCACTAATGTGATCGCCGCGGATCCCACAGCCCCGCCCTCTGCACCCATGGAATCCGTGGTCGTTACGGCTCAGAAGATTCGGGTGCAGACTTTCATTGACCGTAAAGTCTACACAGTGACGGACGATCTGCATTCCAGCTTCGGCACCTTGAGTGATGTACTCACCGATATCCCGTCGGTGAATGTGGACCCGGATGGCATCGTCACCTTGCGCGGTGACAGCCATGTCCTGATCCTGATTGACGGCAAACCGTCCGCGCTTTTTTCGGGCTCCAATGCTGGCGACAATCTCCAATCGTTCCCTGCCGCGAACATTGAGCGCATCGAGGTCATCACCACCCCACCGCCACAGTACCAGGCTGCCGGCGCCGCCGGCGTGATCAACATCATTACGCGCAAAGGGCAAGAGGAGGCCATCAATGGCTCCGTGCGCGCCAGCCAGGGGAACGACGGACGCTCCGTGGCCAGCGCGGACTTGAGCTACCGGTCAGAAAAGCTGACCATATCCACGGACTTGGGTTTCCGCCACGACGTGCGCCAGAAGCTCCTGAAATCGGATATTCGTGCGCCGTTGACGCCGGCCGCTAGCACGCTTGAGACCGGAAGTTCGCTACTGGAGCACAGCTGGCGCGAAGTCCCGAGCGCCAGCGCCGATGCGGAGTACGCGCTGGATGAAACGGATTCCATCAATGGTGCCTTCAGTTGGCTGAGAACGGGCGGCCCACGGGACTACTCGGAGTTGACTAAGACAACCGATGGGTCCGGTGCGGCCGTCGGCGCCTTGGCGCATGTGAGCCGCGGGCATAATCCGGAAGCGACCTACGATGAGCGGCTGGGATACGTCAGGAAACTGGCTCGGGCCGGCGAGGAGTTGGAAATCTCTGTGCATCGATCCACCTCACACGAGGTGACCCGCTACGACTACTCCAACGACTCCCTCATTCCTGCGTCGCTCCCCTATGATAGCTATCTGACCCAGAACGAGCAGGATACGACCACCGAGGTCGGACTGGACTACATTGTGCCGATATCCACCGGCCGGGAGTTCAAGCTCGGCTATCTTTTTGCGCAGGACGACTACGGGTTCAGCAGCAACGCGGGAGAGGATAATCCGGTAACTCACGATGAGACCATCGACCCCGCATCAACCGATGATTTCAAATACTCGCAGCGGGTCGATGCGGGCTACGTCAGCTACAAGGTCAGTGCCGGCAAGTGGAGTCTATTGGGTGGTCTGCGTCTGGAGGACACGACCACTCACGCGCGGGTGCCGACGGACGACATCGCGAGCCGTGATCATTACCTGGGACTCTTTCCGAGCCTGCATGTGGAGCGGAGCCTCCCGGACGCAGGCACTCTATCCTTCGGCGCGAGCCGCCGCGTGTCGCGCCCCGACCCACAGCAGCTGGACCCTAACATCAACCCGGAATACAGCCTGATCTTGCGCGCGGGAAATTTGCACCTCCTGCCGGAATACACGCAGTCGTATGAGCTGGGCTACGGTGGATCGCAAGGCCACGACCTCAGTTACCAGGTCACAGGTTACTACCGCCGCAACCATGACAGCACGAGCGCCGTGATCGACTACTTGGGGGACGGTGTCTCGCTGTCCACTCTGGAGAACCTGCGCCGTGATGATTTTGCTGGGCTCGAGCTGACCACCGACGGACACGTCGGGTCGCAGATCGCCTACGGCGTGAGCGCCAACCTGTTCGAGGGCCAGGTTGACGCGAGCTCTCTGGGTAATCCAGGGCTTCGGTCAACCAGGGGAGTCGATGCCAAGCTCAAGCTTGACTTTAGTCCCACCGAGCGCGACTTGGCCCAGCTTAATATCAGCCGCACTGACCGTCGGCTTACGTCTCAAGGGTATATAAGTGCGATGAACGTTGTTAACTTGGGCTACCGGCACCGAGTGCGCGGAAATGTCTCCGCGCTCGCCACCGTCTCCGATGTCTTCAACGGCCAACGCACGCAAACCACCGTCAGCACGGCGGGCTTCAGTGGTGACTTTGTTCGGGCCATACGCGGCCCCATCATGTACGTCGGCGTCAATTGCTCCTTTGGATCTCGGAACGTAAAGGACGCGGACTTTCGATACGAACCCTGAGCGGCCGGTGTCTGAGCCGGGAAATCAGCGAACGATTTCCCATCCGCCGGGTGTCCAGCGCAACAAGATCTCTGAGAGCACATGCGGGGCGCGGCCCATGACATTGCGGGCCAGCGTGCGTAACGCGTCGATGGCAACCGGCGAGTCATCACCCACATAAAATACCGCATCGGTGGCTGGCGCCACCACGATCAGCTTACCCCTTTTGCGCCCGCGCAAGGGGTTCCCAGGTGTCGTGCAGCGCGAGGCGGCTAGGGTTTAACGAGTCTCCCACGAGAGAGCCGATTTGTCCGGATCGAGTAACCTTGGCGACATCCATCAGCGGTTTCAGCGCGAGTGCCGCGCGTAGATTCGTCAATGCCAGCTGTTGCACCTCCGGTTCACTCAAACTGAGCGTCTTCAGATCCGCCTGGTAGAGCAATCTGAACGTCGTGGGTGTATCGAGCACCGGAAGAAGGACGAGGCCTTCGACGAAGGGTGTTGGCAACAGGGTCGGGGCAGCAGGTCCAAGCGAATTTTGTACCTGCTGTGCATACTGGTTAGTGCGAACCACGATACGAATCGCGTCGCGCGAGATGGGCGCCGTCTGAGATTGGTAGGTTTCCGCGACTCCCTTGGCGAACATGGCTACCTCGGTTGAACATCCGCCTGCGTTTCTCTGACAGAACGAGAAGAGACGGTCGAGATTGGCTTGGACGTCGCCGACCTTCACGGTCAAGGGGCCTTGAACGACTACTGGAGCATCACTGATCCGCGTACGGATCTGACCGGCGACGTATTGCGCGAAGGCGTCTGGCTCCTGGGGTATGTCCTGCGCAATCACTGGCCATGCAGGCACCGCTGCCAACGCCATCGAGAAGAGGCAATTACCGATCACTATGAGAGATTTCACAGCTCGGCCTCTTTTCTGTGTGTGATCGCCGAGTTGCGGCGTGGGCATCCAACACTCCTTTCGAACGACTTGCGGCTGCCAAAATGATATCGCGAAGCGACGTGTAACGGTTTCCTGATGATATCTGTCAAGCTACCATCGTGCCCGTGACTCAAGCTACAAACTCCGTTGCCGCCGCGCCGCCGGAATCTTCGCCTGTCGCCACCGAGGTAGAGCCATGAGGCAAGGGACGCGACCTTGGATTGGTCTGCTTCTTGTGTCCGCGACCATTTCCGGTTGTCTATTGAATTCTGTGCACTCGATCACTAAGGCGCGGTGGACTAAACCCGACTCAACTCACGCAATCGTGGTGATTGGTGTGGGTCTTGATGCGCCGTGGAAGTCCCAGCAAACACTTATGTATTTCTGAATGGTGTGAATCTCGTGGTCAAAACAGCAGCAGCGTCCTCAATGGGAAATGCATTCCGAGCGCCTCCGGGAGCCGTGGTCTATTTCGGCGACTACGTTCTTGTCAGCGATAAGACCGTGGAATTTCAACGCGACATCGATGCGGCTCGAGCTGGCGCAAGGGCGATCATTCCGCGTGGCAGCGTATTGGAACCGGCTGAGTCGACCGCAGCGCCAGACGCGCGTATGTTCATATGTACTCCATGATACAAATGTCGTCGATCCGCCAAGCCAACATGCCGAAGCGCCGGCGACAGTGCCTGGGCACGAGGAACCGATGACCGCCGCCGAACCTACCGG
>Ga0116226_10004082_pt1 | contig 12895 bp, 6 predicted proteins | sample S1TSphfallax_FD_89692 | JGI IMG/M metagenome (GOLD analysis project Ga0116226, IMG submission 89692) | Host-associated microbial communities from peat moss isolated from Minnesota, USA - S1T2_Fa - Sphagnum fallax MG | ecosystem: Host-associated > Plants > Peat moss > Unclassified | place: USA... | reverse complement strand
TTCGCCAGCCGCGCAAGTCCAAAATTGAGTCCGCTGCGCCGAGCCCGCGATGGCTCGACGGGCCGATTCGAGCCGTGCTCGCCAAAGACCTGCTCTATCTCTCCCGCAGCGGAGTCATGCTCTTCAGCATGGTCGCGCCGCTGGTCATCATGTTCGGGCTGGGAGGACAAATCCGCTCCGAACACAGCCCGGTCGCCCAATTCGCCTTCCCCTTCGCGGTGGCCTACGGCTTTCTGCCGCTCACTCGCCAGGTTTGCAACAGCCTCGGCGGCGAGGGCGCGGGCATTCAGCTTTACTTCCTCTCCCCGACGCCGTTTCGCACCATCATGCTGGCGAAAAACCTCTTTCAGGTCTCGCTGTTCCTGGTCGAACTGACGCTCGTCTGCCTGATTGTCTTCTCGAAATACGGACCGCCGGGAGCGAGGATCGCCTTGCTCACCCTCTGCTGGCTGCTCTTCGCGCTACCCGCCAATCTGGCCGTCGGGAACATCCTTTCGATCGCGTTGGCGTATCGCATGACGATGACCAGGGTTTCGCGGGAGCAAGGCTCGATCGGCAACGGGCTGCTCAGCCTGCTAACCCAGATCGTCATCTTCGCAGTCGGAGCGGTCGTATATTTGCCGCTGGCCTACTTCGGCCATAGCGAACTGGCCGGCCCGATCCTGCTCATGTTTGCCGCCGGAGCCGTATTCTTTTGGCTGCGCGGCCTCAGCAATGTCGATCGCATGGCCGCCCATCGCCGGGAATCGCTGATCGCCAACCTGACCCGGCAAGCCTAGACCTCAGCGGATTTTCCATCCGGCAGCGGGCAGCCGAAGGTCAGCAGGTTGCCGTCCGGGTCGCGCATCACAAAGTCCCGCATGCCGTATTGCTGGTCCGCCGGCTCGCCTTCGATCTTCGCTCCCCGCTGCCGGATTTCCGCGCAATACGCGTCCACTTCGTCGGCGAAGACGCCCGCCATGGCGCCCCCCACCGGCCGCGACCAGATCGTGTGGGCGCAGAGATGAAGGCAAAATTCGCCGAGATGAACCCCGGCGTAGGTTTCGTAGCGAAAGTCCTGCTCGAAGCCCAGTACGTCGCAGTAGAACTTCAGAGCGGCGTCCAGGTCGCTCACCTGGAAGACAGTCGCCGAGGCGGAAACTTTCATGGACGAAGTATAGCGCGGCCATCGCCTGCCAGGAGAAACTAGCGCCCGCGGCTCGAATCTAGCGCCCGCGGTTCGAATGTAGAGCACATTCCGTATCGGTGTAAGGGGACGGAAGACGCTCGGCTGGTTTTTTTCTCAAGAAAAGGCCAACATAACCTCAGCTGTATCCTTCCCCTCAATACGGGAAATGCTCTAGCTATGCTGATCTTCGGATATCCAAACCCATAGATTTTGCTTCTTCGCGAGGTCGACCATGCCCAATCGCCCCCTCTTGTCGTTGTGGTTCGCGATTCTCCCCGGCTGTTTCGTTCTGAGCGCGACTGCTCTGGCGCAGATCCAGGCCGCGCAGCCCGACGATGCCGGCAGGCCGGTCTTCAAGACGAACGCGCGCACCGTCGTGGTCGATGTCGTGGTCACCGGCAAAAATGGCCGCCCGGTGGAAGGGCTGCGCCGGGAAGACTTTCTCGCCGAGGAGGACCGCAAGCCGCAGGCCATCAGCTACTTCGAGGAGCATTCCGTTGCGCCGCCCGCGCCGGTCGAGCTGCCTAAGCTGCCGCCCAACGTCTTCACCAACGTTCCCCCCGCGCCGCCGACCGACTCGGTGACGGTCCTGCTCCTGGATTCGCTGAACACGCCGATAGAGGATCAGAGCTTTGTGCGCGCCCAGATGCTCAAGTATCTCAAGGCGCTCCCGCCGGGCCGGCGCATGGCGATCTTCGCCCTGGGAATGCGGTTGCGGTACATCCAGGGCTTCACCGACGACGCCTCGCTGCTGATCGCCGTGCTCGAAAACAAGAAGAGCGGAGCCAGCCCGCAGAGGTCGCCGCTGCTGCGGTCGCCCGACGATATGGCGGCCGAGGCCCAGGCCAGCGACCTGGGCGCGGAACACGCCGCCGCCGCCGCCGCCTTCCAGCAGTTCCAGGGCGAACAGGCCGACTTCCAGTTCGGCCAGCGGGTCGGGTTGACGCTCGAGGCATTCCAGCAGCTCGCGAACTATCTCGCCGGGGTCCCAGGCCGCAAGAATGTCGTCTGGTTTTCGACCGCCTTCCCGGTCGTCGTCTCCCCGTCGCCCGACATGAATGACGCCATGCCCCGCGACTATCAAGACACGGTCAAGAAGACCGACGACCTCTTCGCCGCTGCCGACGTGGCCGTCTACCCGATCGCCGCCGGAGGCCTGGCGCCCGACGCGACCTATGGCGCCTCGCGCCAAGGCCCCAGCAGCTTGCTGGGCGACTCGATCCGGCGCAACGCCAACTTCGCGACCATGGACGAGATTGCCCGGGACACCGGCGGCGAGGCCATCTACAACACCAACGGCCTCAACGAGGCCCTGGCCAAGGTCGACGAGCACGGATCGCACTTCTACACAATCGCCTACACGCCGACGAACGCGGCGGCGGACGGCCGCTACCGCAAAATCGAGGTGAAACTCGCGCCGTCCGTTGCCGCGGGCTACAAGCTTGCCTACCGGCGCGGCTACTACGCCGCCTCGGCGAAGGTGATCCAGGCGCGGGCCTCGCGGCCGCCGGCCGATCCGCTGCACCCCTCGATGGGGCCCGGCATTCCCGCCTCCACCCAGATCCCGTTTGCGTTGCGAGTGCAGCGCGCAGCAAACCCGGCCGGCTCCGGCCCGTCCGCTGGCGGCAACGCTAAGCTGAAAGGGCCGACGACGCGATATACGGTGGATTTCGTGATCGCCGCGCGAGGACTGCGGCTGGATCCCGACCCCGCCCACCCCGGCGACCGCTTGGGCGGAGCGGAGGCCGCCATGGTCCTCTACGATCGCGAGGGCGCGCCGGTCAACTGGCTGGAGAAGGTCGTCGATCTGGGCATGAACGCCACCCAATACGCCGACGTTCAGGCCAACGGCGTCCACCTTCGCCTGGAGATCGACGCTCCCAAAGAGGCCGCAACCCTGCGCGCCGGCGTCTACGACATCCACTCCCAACTCGCCGGCACACTGGAGATTCCGCTCTCCGCGGTCACAGCGCCAGCGTCGACGAAGTCTCCGTAAAGGCTCTACTGGTCGCGCAGCGTCTTCATCGGGTCGAGGCTTGCCGCTCGCGCCGCTGGCACCAGGCTGGCTATTGCGGAAACCGCCAGCAAAATCGAGGCCACCGAGACGAACGTCGCCGCATCGAGCGGCTTCACGCCGTACAGCAGGCTGGCTAGGAAGCGCGTGAGCAGCGCCGAGACTCCAAGCCCCAGCGCGACTCCCGCGACCGCCAGCGACATCCCGCGATTCAGAATCAGCTTCAGCACCTTCCCGCGCTGCGCGCCGAGAGCCATCCGCAAACCGATCTCATGCGTTCGCTGCGAGACCATATAAGACAGCACCGCATACAGTCCGATCGCGGCCAGCAGCAGGGCGATGGCCGCGAAGGCGCTCAGCAACAGCGTCTGAAAACGCGACTGCGCCGACGCGTTCGATACGTTTTCCTCCAGCGTCCGGATCCGATACACGGGCACTTCCTTGTCGAGCGAGGCAACGGCTCGCGAGACCTCGCTCGCGTAGGAAGCGGGATCGCCTTCGACGCGCAGCGCCAGATAAGGAGCCGTGATGACCGCCTGTCCAAAGGGTATGTAATACTCCGGCCGCGGCGCCTCGGAGACGCTCAGCCGATTCACATCGGCGACGACGCCGACGATCTCCCGCCACTGGGCCGGCTTGCCGTCCGGGTGGTCGAATCCCGTCTGCAGACGCTTGCCGATGGGGTCTTCATCGGGGAAGTATCGTTTCGCCAAGGCTTCGTTGACGACCATGGTCGGCGGCGCTTCGGCGCGGTTGTCCCGCGGAGTCAGGAGCCGCCCGCGCAGCAGCGGAATCTCCAGCGTCCGAAAGTAGTCCGGCTCGACGACTCCCGCTCGCGCGTCGGGAGTCTCGCCGACCTTCGTGGGGCGCCCTTGGATATCGAAGCTGATCGTCATGTCGCCGCCGCTGAACGGCAGCGGGAAGGCGGCGGTCGCCGATTTCGCTCCGGGGAGAGCATCGAGCTTCGCCAGCAATTGGTCGTAGAACTGCACCCGTTTCTCGTCTGGATAGCTCTTGTCGGTCAGGCCCACCCGGAAAGTGAGAACATGCTGCGGGTTGAATCCCGGATCAGTCGCCAGCAGATGCAGGAAGCTGCGAATCAGCAGTCCCGCGCCGACCAGCAGCACCAGGCCCAACGCCGTTTCGCCGACCACCAGCGCGGAGTGCAGCCGATGCTGCTTGCGACCGCCGGTCGACGTGCGGGTGCCGTCGCGCAGCGCCAGCGCCGGGTCGAGCCGCGCCAGCCGCCGCGCCGGAAGCAGGCCGAACAGGATACCGGTCAGCAAAGAAACCCCGATGGCGAAGGCCAGAACCGGCCCGTTGAGGGCGATATTGTCCAGGCGAGGCAGATTTTTCGGGACGAAGCGCAGTACGCCTTGCAGCGTCGCGCTCGCCACCAGAATTCCCGCGACCCCGCCCAGCGAAGAGAGCAGCAGCGACTCGGCCAGCAGCTGAAGCGTGATCTCCCCGCGGCTCGCCCCCAGCGCGGCGCGGACCGCAAGCTCCGGCTGCCGACTGGCACCGCGCGCCAGCAGCAGGCCCGCGACATTGGCGCACGCGATCAGCAGCAGCGCGGCCACAGCGGCGAACAGTATCCGCAGCGCCGGCTTCACATTGCCCACCAGGCCCTCCAAAGCCGGCGTCACCCGCGCCGCGTCCGAACGCAGGTTGTCGTCGGGATATTTCGCGGCGAGGTTCCGCTGGATCGCGCTCATCTCCGCCTGCGCCTGGGCGACGGTCGCTCCCGGCCTGAGCCGCGCGATCACGCCGAGCTGGCCCCAGCCGCGCTGCTCCGTCGAAGGATTCTTGCCCACGTCGTCGATCGCCGGGGTCGTCCACAGGTCGGTCGCCGAGGGCGCGACAAACGGCGACGAAAAGGAAGCCGGCAACACCCCGGCCACCGTGTACAACTCGTCGTCGAGCTTGATGGTCTTGCCGACGATCTCTGGAGAAGAGTCAAAGTCGGAGGCCCAAAGCTCATGGCTGAGGATCGCTACCCGATTGCCGGCTTTCTCCTCCTCGCGCCGAAATCCGCGCCCCAACGCCGGGGCGACACCGAGCGTCCGGAAAAAATCGGACGAGACCACGCCGACCTGGAGGTTCCGCGCCGCGTTCGATCCCGCCGCGTTCAGCACCAACGCCTCCATATGGTACGAGGCCATGCTCTCGAAGCTCCGCGCCTGCTCCCGCCAGTCTCGGAAGTTCGGGTAAGACGCCTCGTCCACCAACAGCGCCCCGTTGCCCGGGGTCGAGGTTATCGGCACGATCGTGACCAGCCGATTTGGCTCGAAGTACGGAAGTGGGCGCAGCAAAACTGCGTAAAAAATCGAGAAAATCGCCGTAGTGGCGCCAATTCCGACCGCTAATGTTGCGATTGCGGTAGCAGAAAAGCCCGGATTGCGGCGAAGCTGGCGAAGGGCGAAGCGCAAGTGGTTCCTCAAATCGTGCATCGGGTCTCCATATCGAACGCGGTCGCACACTCAACAGCACGGCAGAGGCCAAACGAGCCACCACCCAAGTCCTTGAAAACAAACAATCCCAACAGCAAACGAACCAAAAGTCCCATGCCTGCCGTCCGCTTCCGAACTACAACCGTCCGCAACCGGACAGCCATCACAAGTAATCCTTCGTCATTCGACTGCGGTCGACCTGTGGGCCTACCCGTCGGAGTGTCTGGCCTTTCGCTGTCGACAGCTAGCCGGCGAACGGGAGCACTGCCGCTCCCCGCACGCCGGGGTCGACCTCGAAAAGGCTGCCGGCAAGAGCCTCCTCTTCGCTTTCGATCGAAGCGGAGGTGACGAACATGCGCTCAAGTTTCGGCCCGGCAAAGACGCAGCTGGTGATTTTCGTCGCGGGAAGGGAAATGGCGCGGTCGAGGTGCCCATCCGGCAGAAAGCGGCTCAAGCGGCCGCCGCCCCAGTGGGCGATCCAGATCCCGCCTTCGGCGTCGGTGGCCATCCCGTCCGGATAACCCCATGCCTCTTCGAACTGGAGGAAGACGCGCTTGTCCGCCAGGTCCTTGCTCGCATTCAAATCGAAGCCGAAAACGGTGCGCTTGATGCTATCGGTGTGATAGATCGTGCGGCCGTCCGGGCTGAAGGTTGGACCATTGGCGACCACGTAGCCCTCGTCTTGCCGCGACCAGCTCAGGTCGGAATTGAGGCGATAAAGGGCGCCGGTGGGCTCCGTCTCCTGAAGATCCATCGATCCCGCCCAGATGTTTCCAGCGGAGTCGGTCTTCGCGTCGTTCAGCCGGTTTCGGAGCCGGTCGGGCTCCGGGTTCCCGATCCGCTCGATCAAGAAGGGATCGAGCGACAGGGTCGCGAACCCGCTCTTCAACCCGATGATGAAACCGCCGCGTTCCCTTTGGCTTTCCCCTTCCCGTTCCCCTTGCCGCTCCCCTTCACGCTCAATAATCCACCCGATCGGCTCGGGCATCTGCCAGGTCTCGACCTGTTCGGATTCGAGCGACAAGCAATTCACGCGCTGGCCGACTATGTCCACCCAATAGATCGCATTCCGCCGCCGACTCCAGATCGGGCCTTCTCCGAGGATGTCTCGGCCCTCGCGCGGGACGACGCGGACGGCTGTTGGAACTACGGCCTCGGTGCTGATCGCTTTAGACATTGGAGGGAACCATGCGCGCCTCTTCTCAATTCTATGCGGTGAATCGCTGGTCGTTCGAGATGCCGGCGCCGCCTTGCGCAGCGGGACGAAAAAGACGCTAAAAAGTGCTCCGAAACACTCGAACATGTCTTAAAGGGCGCGAAAAAGAACCTGTTTTCGCGGCTTTAGAAGTAGTCCGCCAGCGCCGCGAACGACTTCAGCTCCAGTAAATGCTGCCCCCTCGGGGCTGCCGCCAACTGCTCGTGCTCCAGCACCCAGGTATGCGGATGCGGCACCAGAACCGCGTGCAAACCCGCGGCCAGAGCGGGGTTCACGTCCGACTTCGGACTATTGCCGATCATCCAAGTCGTGTGCGGTGCCAGCTCGTGCCGCGCGCAAATCTCCCGGTACGCCGCCGGATTCTTCTCCGCCGGAACCTCCACCCCGGCGAAATACCCCTGCAATCCCGACCGCGCGAATTTATCCACCTGCTCCGCGTGGTTGCCCTTCGTCACCAAAATCAAACGATGGCGAAACGCAAGCCCAGCAAGGGTTTCCGCGACCCCCGGCAACAACTCGATCTCCTGGTCGATGATCGATTGCGCGAAGCCAGCCACCTGATTTCGCTTCTCCAAACTGAAATCGTGACGCGCCAAACGCTCGAAGCAAGTCACCAAACTCTTCTGAAAACTCGACACCCCATACCCATGCGCCAGAATGGTTTCCCGCTCGACTTCATTGAGCTTCAGACGCACCTCCGCCGGAGAATACTCATGGTGATCGAGGCAGGAAATAAACCCGGCGATCGCCCGCTCAAAGTAAATATTGTTCTCCCAAAGCGTGTCGTCGGCGTCGATCATCAACGTCTGCCCAGGCGGAATTCTCAAATCATCATCGGTCAAGGTCGTCACCGTCTCTTGTCCAAGGTATCAAACAAACACCGCGCCAGCAGAGGGTTCCCGACTTTCAGCAGCAACCGTAATCTTTCCGGGAATGGTTCGTCCTACAATGGGAAGGGAAGTGATTGCCCCATGCGGCTCTTAACCAAAGTACATAGGCTCTTCGGCAAATCCCTGTATATGCTCTTCGGCAAATCTCTCTATAGGCTCTCCGGCAAATCTCTCTATATAGTTTGGACATTGCTCGCCCTGAGCTCCCTGCCCGCCTTCGCGGGTGAGCCAGGTGTCGCGACGGCGCAGTTCAACACCGCGCCCGTCACCGCGCCGCACCTCGCCGTGCAGCTGATCAGCGCCCGCGACGGCATCCATCCCGGCGGCTCCCTCGACGCCGGACTCTACTTCAAGCTCGACAAAGGCTGGCACGTCTACTGGTCCAACGCCGGCGATTCCGGCGAGCCCCCCAAGATCAAGTGGACCCTCCCCGAAGGCCTAACCGCCGACCCCATGCAGTTCCCAACTCCCCAGCGCCTGCCGCTCGGCCCGCTGATGGATTACGGCTACGAGGGCGAAGTCGTCTTCCCGATCCTCCTCCATGCGGCCGGTTCGCTCAAGCCGGGGACGCAACTCGACGCGACCGCCAAGGTGAACTGGCTCGTCTGCCGCGAGAGCTGCATCCCCGGCAAAGCCGAGCTGACCCTGCCTATCGCCGTCGAGGACGCGTCCACTCCCGGAAAAGTCCTGGCGCAAGGCCTGATCCAAAGCTGGCAGCAAAAACTGCCGCAACCCCTGCCAACACCGGCGAAGGCGTCGTTCTCCCCAACTCCGAAGGGATTCAGCGCGGCAGTCCTGACCGGGAAAAAGGAAGACTCGGCGCAGTTCTTTCCCTTCGACGACAGCCAGATCGCCAACGCCGCGAAGCAGGAAGTTCGCTCCCTCAAGAACGGTATTCAGCTCGACATCCAGAAGGACGAAAACCTGAAGGCGACCCCAGCCGCGCTCCACGGCCTCGTGGTCTTTCCGGACGGCCGATCCTACGACGTTCAGTTTCAGCCAGGAACGCTGCCCGCTGGCGAGGCCATTGCGACGACGAACGCCGCGGAGATCCTCAAGATCGCCGCCTTCGCCTTCCTCGGCGGCATCATTCTCAACCTGATGCCCTGCGTCTTCCCCGTGCTCTTCATCAAGGGTCTCGCATTGGTGCAGTCTTCGGGCGAAGAGCGCGGCCGGATGCGAGCGCACGGGTTCGTCTACGCTCTCGGAATCCTGGCCTCATTCTGGGCGGTCGTCGCGGTCTTGCTCGCCTTGCGCGCCAGCGGCAAGCAATTCGGCTGGGGATTCCAGTTCCAATCGCCGACCTTCGTGGCCATCATGGCGCTGCTGCTCTTTTTCCTCGCCCTCTCGCTCGCCGGCATGTTCGAAATCGGCCTGACGCTCACCGGCGCCGGTTCCGCCCTGGCGTCGAAGCAAGGCTACGCGGGCAGCTTCTTCACCGGAATCCTCGCGATGGTGGTCGCCACTCCTTGCACTGCGCCATTCATGGGCGCGGCGATTGGCTACGCTCTGGCGCAATCGGCCGCGGTGACCTTCGCAATCTTCACCGCCCTCGCTTTCGGATTGGCCGCTCCCTACTTGCTGCTCTCGTTCAATCCTGCCTGGACGCGACTCCTCCCTCGCCCCGGAGCCTGGATGGAAGTCTTGAAACAGGCGACTGCCGTGCCGATTTTCGCGACCGTCATCTGGCTGGTCTGGCTCTTCGCGCAGTCCGCCGGGGTCAATCCGCTGCTCGGCCTGCTGGGCGGATTCCTCTTGCTCGCGATTGCCGGATGGGTCCTAGGTCGTTGGCCCGCAAAGGGTTTCGCCTCCGGGATCGCCCTGGCGATCGCCGCCTTGGCCATCGCGCTGCCGATCTACGCCGCCGAGAAATACGGCGCCGTCGCCGAAACCGTTTCGGTCGCCACCGGCGGCAAGGGGCCATCCGCCTGGGAGGCGTTCACTCCGCAACTCGTCGACGGTTACCGCGCCCAAGGCAAGCCGGTTCTCGTCGATTTCACCGCGAGCTGGTGCCTCAGTTGCCAGGTGAACGAAAAAGTCGTGCTCGACCGCGACGATGTGCAGAAGCGGCTCCGCGAAAGCGGCATCGCCCTGGTCCGCGCCGACTGGACTCGCCACGACGAAACCATCGCCCAAACGCTGGCCGGACTCGGCCGCAGCGGCGTTCCGACCTATGCGCTCTACTCGGGCGCGCCCGGCGATTCGCCCAAGATCCTTCCCGAAGTCCTCACCGCAGGCATCGTTTTCGAGGCGCTCGACGAGTTGAAGCAGACCAAACAGGCCAACTTGCCGCCTCGTTGAGTTTCGCGCCGATCAGACGTTTTCGTTCAAGGCCAGCCAATGGAACTTCCGTTTCCCAATAGCGCTTCGGTTTCCCGGATCGAGCCGCCTGAGACCACTCTGCAACGCAAACCGACGGCACCGCTTACCCCTGCGCGGCAACTTCAACCCTATCGATATTATCAACTAAGTTGATAACTAATTCGGTATTGCTTGAATGCTCTGAGGCCATCTCTTGGCTCGGTCTTTCCGCTGCAAAGATAGTATCCTGCCGGTCAAGATAAAGAGCACGTCCAAAACTTTGCCATCTTGCGTCTTTTCCAATATGGGACTGGGCGGCTTATTTTCTGAGAAGATTTATCCGAAGTTTGTTGATAACGGGGTACACTTTAGTCAACAACCAGTTTTTGATTTGTTGCTGAGGGAATAATGCAAGAGACTAGACTTCCTCGTTTCGGGCGCAAGATCGCGCCGAAATTGTATTCGAGCTTCGCCAGCCGTCTGTTGACGAGCTTCCTTCGAGCTAGGCCGATCTGTCTCATGGCAATCCTGAGCGCCGTTGGCGCGCCCGCGCTGCTTGCCCAGACAGTGAGTTTTTCCGGCCAGTTGATCAACCTCGGAAACGGATTCAACTATCCCCAGGGCATTGCTGTCGATGCTAGCGGAGATATCTTCGTTGCTGACTCCGCCAACAATGAAGTCAAGGAAATCTTGGCCGTGAATGGCAGCGTCCCTCTTGTGAATCCAACCATCAACATTCTAGGATCCGGCTTCTCGAATCCGGAAGGCGTGGCTGTCGACGCCAGCGGAGATGTCTTCGTTGCCGACACGAACAATGGATTCGTGAAGGAAATCGTGGCCGTCAACGGCAAAATTCCAGCCTCCGGCGCCGTGATCAACATTATAGGTGGAAACGCCTTTGTCGCCCCCAGCGGCGTTGCCATCGACAGCAAAGGCGATCTCTTCGTCGCCGACATCCTGCTGTATGAGGTCCCATACTTGTCAGGCGTCTACGGCGCGCCCGCTGTCATGGCCGCCACCTACAACTTAGGCCCGATCGCCGTGGCTGTCGACAGCAGCGGCAATGTCTACGACGCCGACTCCGACGGAGCCGTCTGGGAGCTTGAATGGCAGCAAAATCAGTATTATCCCCACGGTCGTTGGTACAACATTCACAGGCTTGCGACCGGTTTGGCAGCCATGCAAGGAATCGCGGTCGACGGCAGCGGCAACGTCTACATCACGCAAGCTGGTATGGCGACCGTCGAAGAGCTTGAGGCCGTCGGCGGGAGCGTTCCGTCTAATCCCGCCACGCGAACGATCATGATGGGTGGCGAGTTCGCTATCCTCAACGGGGCGGCGGTGGATAAAGCCGGTGACCTTTTCGTCAGTAATGTTGAAAGCAATCGCATCGTGCGACTGCAACAGCAAAGCGTCGTCAACTTCGGCGCCGTTGCCGTTTGTCCCTCCGCGCAGTCGGAGACTGGGGAATGCAGCAACACGTTGGCTCTGAGCTACAGCATTGGCGCAGCCGGTGCTTTGGGAACTCCCTTGACGCTGACCACTGGCCAGTCAAACCTGGATTTCACGCTGTCGGACGGAAACACCTGCGTCGGCGAAGTCGCGGCCGGCTCGACCTGCACCGTCAATGTGACATTTTCTCCGCTCGCTCCAGGTCCACGGAACGGTGCCGTGAAGATCCTTGATCGCAATGGCGATGTCTTGGCCTCCACGTACATCTACGGGAATGGAACTGGACCTGCAATCTCCGCAGGGCCCGGAATCGTCTCAACAACCACCGGCGGACTCGTAAAACCGTGGGGAGGAGTCGTCGACGCGGCAGGAAACCTCTTTGTCGCCGACAATGCGGCGTCGTCGATTCTTGAATTTCAAGCTGGCGGCGGCGGGCTAAAAACCATAGCGACCGGTGTGAACCTGCCAATGCAACTCGCGCTGGACGGAGCGGGCAACCTCTATGTCGGCATCGACGGGACGAGCGCCGGAATTGTCGAGATTCCGGCCGGATGCGTCACCAGCAGCTGCCGCAAGTTGATCGGAACTGGATTCGTCGCCCCTGGCGGCGTCGCTGTCGATAGCGTCGGCGATGTGTATATCTCGGACTTCCAGACCGGATTGGTTGTGGAAGTGCCCGTGGGCTGCGCCTCCAGCGCTTGTCAACAAACTCTAGTGTCGAAGGGAATTTCGGGCGCGCACGCGATAGCCGTCGATGGTGCCGGAGACTTGTTCATCTCGCAATACTCCTCGGCGGGCGTCATCGAGGTTCCCGCCGGTTGCCTGTCCACCAGCTGCCGGAAGACCATCGGCAGTGGATTCAAGGGAACGACCGGCGTGGCGGTCGATGCGGCCGGAGACGTGTTCGTCGCGGATTTCCTGGGCAGACAGGCCTACGAGGTCACTCCTGCCGGGGTGCAAACCGCTCTTGCTTCTCCCTTCTATCCGCTTGGGATCGCAGTCGACGCCCTTGGCGATGTGTTCATCGCGGGGCAGCAAACGAGCACAGGCAATTTGGTCGTTGGCGAGGTCGAAGAACTGCAACGCTCCCTGCCGTATGCCCTGAGTTTTTCAGGAACGCCCCTGGACACAACCAACGTCCAATCGGTGCAATTTCAGAACATCGGCAACGAGCAACTAGTGGAGAGCGGGATCTATATCGGCGCAGGCTGGCTGCAGGTGGCCGGCAGCGGCAAGCCGGAGGATTGCAACGCCAACTTCCTGTTCGCTCCAGGAGAAGCGTGCAACCTCAGTCTTAGCTTCGACCCCACGACCACAGGTGCCTTCTCCGGATCGGTGAATTTGCAAAACAACGCGCTCAACGCCGATCTGGCCATGCAGCAAGTGTCGTTGACCGGAACGGGT
>Ga0116226_10004081_pt1 | contig 12896 bp, 12 predicted proteins | sample S1TSphfallax_FD_89692 | JGI IMG/M metagenome (GOLD analysis project Ga0116226, IMG submission 89692) | Host-associated microbial communities from peat moss isolated from Minnesota, USA - S1T2_Fa - Sphagnum fallax MG | ecosystem: Host-associated > Plants > Peat moss > Unclassified | place: USA... | reverse complement strand
CTCGATTCAGCGTCACAGCGGTGCCGCTTCGCCCCCGACGAGCAGCCACTCACCTCCGAACTTTGACGGTTCCGACTCCGGTTGCGATGGTCGCTATGATCGGCGCACTCTAATGCGGTCGTGCACGCCGCCGGCGCAGGCCTCCGCGCAGTCGCATGCGAGGATCCGGGTGACAGCAAGGGATCAGCTTGGATCGTTTCCTGGAGGCGGCGTCGCCGTGGTGTTCGGCGCTGGCGGCGGCATCGGCGGCGCAGTGGTCGAGGCACTGCGGGCGTTGCGCAGTTTCGAACACGTCGTTCCGTTCGGTCGCAGCACCTCGCCGGCGATCGACTTGTTGGATGAAGCGAGTCTGGAACGCGCGGCAGCGGTCGCCGCGGAAAAAGGCGAGCTGCGACTCGCCATCGATGCGACGGGATTTCTTCACGACGAACGGCAGCTACCGGAGAAGAGCTGGCATGAGCTCGACGCGGCCAAGCTCGCGCGCTCGTTTGCGCTGAACGCCATCGGACCGGCGCTGCTGATGAAACACGTCCTACCCCGTCTCCCGCGCAAGGGAAAATCGGTGTTCGCGACGCTGTCTGCGCGTGTCGCGAGTATCGAAGATAACCGCTTGGGCGGATGGTATTCGTATCGCGCATCGAAAGCTGCGCTGAATCAACTCGTGCACACCGCGGCGATCGAGCTGGCGCGTCGCCACCCTGAAGCGCTTTGTGTCGCGCTCCACCCCGGTACGGTCGCGACGGCGCTGTCGGCGCCGTTCGCAAAAACCGGCTTGGAGGTACATGAGCCGTCCGCCGCGGCAGCTCACTTGCTGGATGTGCTGGATCGACTCTCTATTGATTCGAACGGGGGATTCTTCGACTGGCGCGGACAGCGAATACCCTGGTAGTCAGCGATCGGAGGTCCTGCCGTGGAGCAGCGGGCGGCAGCGTCGCGCTGCCGCCCCTCCCGGTGTTGGCTTTACTTCGGCATCAAGACCGCGTCGATCACATGGATCGTACCGTTGGTCGTGGCGATGTCCGCCGTCACCACAGTTGAACCGTCCACTTTGACGCCGCCGTCGGTTGTGCTGATCGTCAAATACTGTCCGTTCAGGGTCTTGACGGACTTCATCTTCTGGACCTGGGCGGCCTTAACGTTCCCGTCCACCACGTGATAGAGAAGGATGGCGGTCAGCTTCTTCTTATTCTCTGGCTTCAATAGAGACTCCACCGTACCGGCAGGAAGCTTGGCGAAGGCTGCGTCAGTGGGCGCAAACACCGTGAAGGGGCCAGCGCCCTCCAACGTTCCGTCCAAACCCGCGGCCTTCAGCGCCGCCACGAGAGTTTTGAACTGGCCGGCGGATTGAGCGGTCTCCACGATATTCATCGTGGGCGTGGTGTCAGCGGCCGCCGACAGCAGCGGGAAGCTCAGGAAAAGTGCAGCAACGATTGGAAAAAGACTACGCATCGGGATACTCCAGGGTGAGCGCTATGTAGCGAGTGAATCGCAGCCACTTTACTGAATACCGTACGCGTGATTACGGAGTTCGCTGTACTGACCGTTTGCCACTCATTCCGTGCGTTCAACAGCAGTTTGGTGGGAAGACTGCATTGCTAAGTGTGTTAACGCACCGACGCTCGACGGCCCGCCATTGTCGTGAACCTTTCCCCGAAATACCCAATAGGACCATGCCGTGTACGCCAGGATCACCGGTACGAGGCAGAGCGTGCCGACCAGCAGGAACCCCTGGGTACTCGGCGACGAGGCCGCCTGCCAGATCGAATACCGATGCGGCACGATCATCGGCCACAGACTGATGCCGATGCCGAGGAAAGACAGTACGAACAACGCGACGGCGCCGAAGAACGGTAGGCGCTCGGACTCGCCCTTCAGTGCGTACCACTCCACGGCCGCGATCAGAGCGGTCGCGAGCGGCACAGGCGCGAGCAGCGCGATGTTCGGCCACGAAAACCAACGCCGGGCGATATCGGCGTCTGCGAGCGGAGTCCAGATGCTGACGGCGAGGATCGCGATCAGCATGGCGACGAGGCAGCGGCGCCCGGCACGACGGGACCACTGCTGCAACGCGCCCTCGGTTTTCAGCACCAGCCAACCGGCTCCCAGAAGGCCATAACCGAACATGAGTGCCAGGCCGGTCAAAAGCGCGAACGGCGTCACCCAATCGAACGACGTGCCGATGAAACGCCGCCCCTCCACCTTGAATCCCTGGATATAGGCGCCCAACACCGCGCCTTGGGCAAAGGTGGCGACCGCCGAACCCCCGCAGAATGCCCGATCCCAAAACTTGCGCAGCGACGGTTGCTTGAAGCGGAACTCGAAAGCGACGCCGCGGAATACCAGCGCGAGCAGCATGATGAGAATGGGGAAATACACCGCCGGTATCATGATGGCGAACGCCAGCGGGAAAGCCGCGAGCAACCCCACTCCGCCGAACACGAGCCAGGTCTCGTTTCCGTCCCAGACGGGAGCCACGGAGTTCATCATCACGCGCCGAGCCGCCTCATCGCTGGCGAAGCCGTGGAGGATTCCGACGCCCAGATCGAAACCATCGAACACCACGTAGTAGAGGACCGCAAACGCGAGCAGGCCGGTCCAGATAGGTACGAGATATTGCGCCATGGCGGTCAGGGTTCGGTCTTGAACGGAAGTCCCGAGCGGCCGCTTTCGATCGAGGCGGGCTCGAGGTTGCCACTCTCTGGTCCCCGCCGCACGAGAATCGCCATGAGCGTGATGCCGGTCGGGAACATGATGAGATAGACGACCATGTAGAGTGCAAGGGAGATGGCTACGTCCGTGCCCGTCAGCGAGGGGGTCACCGAATCCGTCGTGCGCAAGAGGTTGTAGACCGTCCAGGGTTGCCGCCCCACTTCGGTGGTGGTCCAGCCGGCGATCACTGCGACGAAGCCGAGCGGCGAACACCATTGGCAGAGCCGCAGGAACCATGCGGAGGTGTACACCCGGCCGCCGCGCCGCAGGAACTGGCCGATAATCACGATCAACAGCATGATGCATGCGATTGCGACCATGATTCGAAAGGCGAAGAACGGAGCGGCAACCGGCGGACGCTGGTCGCGAGGCCAGGCTTTCAAGCCCTGGATCTCGCCGTTCCAGGAATGCGTGAGAATCAGACTCCCGAGCTTCGGCACCTGGATGGCATGGTGCATGACTTCAGCCCCGTCATCCGGCATCCCGAACAGCGTGAGCGGCGCCGGCCGCAGCGTATCGTATCGGCCTTCGATGGCGGCGAGCTTCGCCGGTTGGTACTTGAGCGTATTCATGCCGTGCAGATCGCCGAGGACCATCTGCAACGGCACGAGTACGATTAGCAGATTGAGCGCCATCTTGACCATCAGTCGCCCTTCGTCCGGCGACTTCGCGCGCCGTACCAGGTAGGCGCCGACGCCGAGCACGACGAATCCCGTGGTCACGTAGAACGCCGTGACGTTATGCATCAGTCGATACGGGAAGGAGGGATTGAAAATGATCGCGAGCCAATCGGCAGGCTCGAACCGCCCCGCAACGATCGTGTAGCCCTGTGGGGTCTGCATCCAGCTGTTGGTCGACAGTATCCAGAACGACGACAGCAAAGTTCCGAAGGCGACCATGAGCGCTGCGATGTAAAAGGCCCAGCGAGGGAGTAATTTGCGTCCGAAGAGGAGGACTCCGAGGAACGAGGCTTCGAGAAAAAACGCCGTGAGGCCCTCGTACGCCAGCAACGGCGATAGCACGTCGGCCGTGGCGTCGGTGAAGCGGCTCCAGTTGGTCCCCATCTGGTACGGCATGATGATGCCGGAGACCACTCCCATGCCGAACGAGATGGCGAAGATCTTGGTCCAGAACCGTGAGATCCGCAGCCAGATCTCACGGCTCGTGAAGAAGTAAAAGCCCTCCAGAACCGCGATATAGGAGGCCAGCCCGACGGTGAAGGCCGGCAGCAGAATGTGCCACGCGATCACCCAGCTCCATTGGAGGCGCGACAACCAGGTCGGGTCGAGCGTCACGACGTGAATCGAGTGCAAGGTCTGTGCTTCCTGGCCATCATGACAACGCAGCGCCGGGTACCGCGCCGTCATGGGTGTGGCGACGGTCTCCAGAGCGATAGCTGAGCAGGGCCAGGAGATCAGTTCTGTCTGTTAGCGCACGCAGTCTGAGCGGCACAACAACGCTCAGCGCTCCGGTTCGGCGACCCTGAGCGGCGAGGACTTCAGCACCCGGGGAGTATTCACCATCAGGGCAACCAGGACGGTGCTCAGCGTCAGCATCAGCATGACCCAGAACGTGAGGTGCAGCCCTTGCGCCAGCGCGCCGCGTACGGCGGAGTCAGCCGCGCTGAGTCCGGGCGCGTTCAGCAGTTGGCGTAACTGCTCGGCGGTGACGGGCGCGAAGCCGGCCGAACCCCGGAGGTTGTGGTTGAGCACTGAGCCGAGCAGCGCAGCACCGAGGGTGCTGCCGAGGTTGCGTGCAAAGATATTCGAGGCGGTGACGCTCCCGCGTTGCGAAGGTTCCACGATCTCCTGCATCGATACCAGTGACGAGACGCTGATCAAGCCCATGCCAAAGCCCATCACCAGGGAGCCGCACGCAGCGAAAAGTGGAGCTGCCGTAGGGGTCAACGCGATGAAGAACAGCGCCCCCACCGGTTGGAACAGCGCCCCGGTAATCAGCAACTGACGGAACGAAAAACGATTAAAGAGTCGCGCGGCCAGGGTGGCCCCCGCCGGCCAGCCCAAGGTCACCGTCGTCAGGGTCAGACCCGCGGTGGTCGGGCTGCGCTGCATGACGAGTTGTACGTAGATGGGTAGGAATGTGGTGAGGCCGATGAGTGCCATGGTGGCGAGCACGGACATTCCGTTGGTCGCCGCGATCGGTCTGCGACTCCAGAGGGCGAAGGAGACGATGGGATTCGGGGCGCGACGTTCCGCGATCACGAACAGAACGGCGGCGATGGCGAACACGATCGCTGCGCCCTGGAAGCGCGCGAGCTGGTGGTTGCCGAGTTCGGTCAGCGCGATCGACAGTGCGGCAATGGCGAGCGCGAACGACGCGGCGCCGCCCACGTCGATGGCGCGACGCTGATGTGCCGCTTCTTCGCGATGGAACGCGATGAACCCGGCGGCAGCCGCAATACCCACCGGAATGTTGACCCAAAATATCCACGACCAGGACACCGAGCTCACGAGAAATCCGCCGAGAACCGGTCCGACCACCGCGGACACCGCCCAGACGCTCGCGAGATAGCCCTGAATTTTGCCGCGCTCGCGCGCGGGGTAGAGGTCGGCCACGATGGTCATCGCGACCGGCTGCATGGCGCCCGCCCCGACGCCCTGCACGAGTCGACAGGCAATCATCGCCGGCATGGACCCGGCGAAGCCGGCCAGCAGCGAACCGCTCAAGAATATTCCGATTCCCACGAGCATGACGGGCTTGCGGCCGTAGACGTCGGCGAGGTTTCCGAACACGACCGTCACGGCGGTTTGCGCGAGCAGGAACGCGGAAAAAACCCAACTATAAAGATCCAATCCGCCGAGATCGGCAACGATCTGGGGCATCGCCGTCGATACGATGGTGGCCTCGATGGCAATCATGGCCATCGTCGTCATGACGGCGGCGATGACCGGGCCGCGAGCGGAGCTCAGGGTCGGCAACAGGGAGCCCTCACCCGGCGCTTCAGATCCGCAGCAATGCTGCGCAGCTCCTCCGGCGTATGTTCGCGTCGTCGCATGAAACTCTCCGCAGTGATGAGCAAACCCTTCCCCTCGCATTCTGCACACCGCGTACTCCAGAATGAAGGTCTTCGTTCAACCGCCATGGATGGTCCGTCGATGAGTTCCACGAGGATGGATGAATTCCGGCGGGGCTGGCGCGTTCTGTTCGCCGCGGCCGTGGGCAACGGCGCGGGCGTGACCGGAATTCCGTTCTTTACCTTCGGGGTCTTCGTCGTGCCGTTGACCGTCGCCATGGGTTGGACTCGGGGGGCGGTGTCGCGCGGTGCGAGCTGTCTTCTCGTCGGGACCGTGATCAGCGCGCCGCTTGTCGGCTGGATCATCGATCGCGTGGGGGCGCGGCGGGTCGCGATCGCTTCGATGCTCGCGCTGGCGGCGGGTTATCTCTTTCTCACCCAGCTTTCGGGCCCGGTGACCCACTTCTACCTCGCCTGGGGCGTGATCGCCCTTGCCGCGGGCGGCACCAATCCGGTGGTGTGGACTCGAGCGGTGAGTTTCTGGTTCGATCGCGCGCGCGGTCTCGCCCTCGGCATCGCCATGGCCGGCTCGGGCCTCGCGGGCGTGCTCGCCCCGGTGCTCACCAATCACGCGATCGAAGCCTTCGGCTGGCGCGGCGCGGATATCGCGCTCGGTATCTTCATCGGCGTCATCGCCGTACCGACGCTGCTGGTGTTCTTCCGCGATCGGCGCGATGGCCTTCCCGGTCGTGGGGACCCGCCAGCGGCCGAGGCGCCCCCGCTCGCCGGCCTCACGCTGCATGAGGCGGTGAGGACGCTGGCGTTTTGGAAGATCGGGTTGGGTTTTTTCTTCGTCGCCTCGGTCGTCTCCGGGGTCATCATCAATCTCGTGCCGCTCCTGATCGACCGGGGCCTGAGCCCGGCCGGCGCCGCGAGCGTGGCGAGCGTCCTCGGGCTCGCGGTGCTGTTCGGCCGGATGGGTACCGGGTATCTCCTCGACCGGTTCGCAGCCCCCTTCGTCGCGGTCGTGCTGATCGCGCTGGCCGCCGGGGGGTGCGTGCTCCTTACCCTCCCGGATCTACCGGCCTGGATGCTGAGCCTTGCAGCCATCTGCGTCGGGCTATGCTCAGCCGCGGAGGCGGACCTCGTTGCCTACCTCACGGGTCGCTTCCTCGGGATGCGCGCCTACGGACGAATCTTTGGCTGGCAGTTGAGCATGTACTTCGGCGGCGCGGCGGCGGGTCCGTTGGCCGCCGGCTTTGCCTACGATCACTTCCACAGCTACTTGCCGATGCTCGAGATATCGGCTTTATCGCTACTCGTGGGGGCCACCGTCCTAGGCTCGCTCGGTCGAGTGCCGCGATTCGCCTTCGATACAGCGGCTGGGTGAGAATGAAGAACCGTATTCAACGGCCAGGGACGGTTCACCGATGACTTCCACGACTTTCGATGAATTCCGGCGCGGCTGGCGCGTCCTCCTCGCCGCCGCGGTCGGCAACGGCGCCGGCGTGACCGGAATTCCGTTCTATACCTTCGGTGTCTTTGTCGTGCCGCTCACCGTCGCCATGGGTTGGACCCGGGGCGAGGTCGCGCGTGGCGCCAGCGCGCTGCTCGTCGCGACCGTCATCACCGCACCGATCGTCGGCTGGATCATCGATCGCCAAGGCGCACGCCGCGTGGGAATCGCCTCGATGCTGGCGTTGGCTCTCGGCTACGTGTGCCTGACCCAGCTGTCCGGCAGCGTGACCCACTTTTATCTCGCTTGGCTGGCGATCGCGATCGCCGCGGGTGCTACCACTCCCGTCGTCTGGACGCGAGCGATCAGCCTCTGGTTCGACCGCGGACGCGGACTTGCGCTCGGCATCGCCCTCGGCGGTTCGGGTCTCGCGGGGGTGTTTGCGCCGGTACTGACGACGCGCGCGATCGAGGCGTTCGGCTGGAAGGGCGCCTATGTCGCACTCGGCATTTTCATTGGCGTCATTGCCGTGCCGATTCTCCTGGTGTTTTTCCACGAGCGGCGCGACGGCCTCGCGAGCGCTCGCGCACCCGCGGCTCGCGCTGAACCGAACTCACTTCCCGGCCTGACGCTGAACGAGGCGGTGAGAACGATCCCATTCTGGAAGATCGCGTTCGGTTTCCTCTTCATCTCGTCGGTTGTTTCCATGGTCATCATCAATCTCGTGCCGCTCTTGATCGACCGCGGCATGAGTCCCGCCGCCGCGGCGAGTGTCGCGAGTGTCCTCGGGCTTGCGGTGCTGTTCGGCCGGCTTGGAACGGGATATCTCCTCGACCATCTGTCGGGCCCGTTGGTCGCCGGCGTCCTGTTTGCGCTCGCCGCCGGCGGCTGCGTGGTGCTCGCCGCTCCGGACATGCCCGGCTGGACGTTGCGCTTGGCGGTGATCTCGATCGGGCTCTGCGCCGCGGCCGAGGTGGACCTCGTGTCCTACCTCACGGGACGCTTCCTCGGGATGCGCGCCTACGGACGGATCTACGGCTGGCAGTTGAGCGTGTTCTTCTTCGGCGCGGCGGCCGGTCCGTTCGCCGCGGGGTACGCCTACGACCAGTTCCACAGCTACGTGCCGACGCTCAAGATCGCGGCGGGATCGCTACTCTTTGGGGCAGTAGTCCTGGGCTCGCTCGGTCGGCCGCCGCGGTTTGCGGAAGCCTGATCCGCCCAGGGTAATCGGCCAGGGTCATCCGGCCAGGGTCACCGGCTACGCCTGGCGTCGGAAACGCGTTTTCGCGGAGCGTAGCGACGCGCCTCCACCGTTACCCGCTAGTCCAAGTACTCCGGGTCCTCGATGGGTGTCGGAGTGTCAGTCCAGCGGTGCCCGCGTGCGTAGGTGACCTCGATCCAAATGGCGCTGCTGCGGGTGGCGCCGGTTTCCGGCAGCCCCCAGATGCTGGTCGGAGGCCGTTCGAGAAACCCGTATTGCGGCAAGTCGATGGGCACGCCGCATTCGCCGGGCGCTGCGAAGGCGTCTACACGGAGATCGCCGACCAAGACGAAGTTCAGTTCGAGCGCCTCGCGGTAGAATCGGGGCCTGAATCGTGCCGGTCGCGGCGTATTCGGCTCGAGAAGGTATAGCGTGGCGCGGAAACCGTGGGCGGGGTCGTCGGCGAGGTGTTTGATGTGCAGCCCGGGACTTCCCGGGACCGGTTGCCATGGCATCTTATCGACCGTGTCGATGATACGCGGCGTCGTCCAGTGCTGAATGGAGCGGTAGTCCGGGTTGTACTGGAGGCGGCGCGCAGCGGGCGGAGTGTCGCGCACGATCGGATCCACACAGAAGGTCTCGGCGAAGACATCGGACTCACCCATATTGAGAATGACCGCGCCCATCTGCGAGGCCATCCAAGGCATCCGCCCGCGTTCACCGCCATGCAGACTATAGGCGGGCCGAGACATAAATGTGCCCTGCCGGAAGCGCTGCAGAATCGAGTAACTCTCAGGGGTCGTCGATTCGTTGTTGGTAAAGTCGCCCTCGACCAGGTAAACCCACTCGTGGAACTCGTGATAGTGCAGCGCGGCACCCTCGGCGCCGGGCGGAATCGACAGCAGGTCGAGCGAGGCTCCGCCGGGCCGCGAGAACAGCACTTTGGTCCCCCACCCGGGTGGTAGCGGGAAGTTGCCCCCGCGGCTGAGCGGCATCTGGCGGGTGTCGAGCGCACGCACCGGAGCGTGCGCCGCGGTGGACGGGCCGAGAGTGAGCCAATCAGGTGCCGACGACATCGGTCCATAATACAAAAGCAGGATCCGGAGTGTGGGTATGGAATCGCGCGGGCATGTTGGCCTTAACCGTGATGCGACGCGGGGGTTCACCTCGAGCGGTCGCTTTGACGAGCAATCCACGCGGATGCTCGGGATGACACCCCGGCGGTTTCGGGCGGGTGGTGCCGAGGAGGTGCTCCGCTTCGCGGTGGGTCAATGTTCGCTCGGCGCTGTACTGGTCGCTTCCAGCGCGAAAGGCATTGCCTCGATCTCGTTGGGCGAGGATCCGGAAGTCTTGGTCAGAGCGCTTCAAGACCAGTTTCCGCGCGCGACGCTGATCGGCGGCGATGCGCAATTCGAGGCACTGGTCGCCCAAGTCGTCGGCTGCGTCGAAGCCCCGGCAATCGGCCTCAATCTCCCTCTCGATGTGCGCGGGACGGCGTTCCAGCAACGTGTCTGGAGCGCATTGCGGGCGATCCCGGTCGGAACCACGACCAGCTACCAGGAGATTGCGCGGACGATCGGCGCGCCCCGCGCGGTCCGCGCCGTGGCCGGAGCATGTGCGGCCAACACGATCGCGGTCGCGATCCCCTGCCACCGAGTGGTACGCCGTGACGGGAGGCTTTCCGGGTATCGATGGGGAATCGAGCGCAAACGCGCGTTGCTCGACAAAGAATCGGACGCGGTAAAGGCGGGCGAACCGTAATCCAGGACAAGTCCGGATTTCCGAATCTATCAGTCCGAGGCGTGCTGCCTCACCCAGGTCGCATAGTGATCGACCCACCCTTGTAGAAACTTCCTGCTGGCTTCGCCGATAGCCCCTGTCGCATCGAACAGCTCTTCCTTCGCCTGGATGAATCCCTCGGGTTGGCCCATCGTGGGCACATCGAGATACGCGAGCACGTTGCGCAAGTGTTGCTGCGCCATCGCGGTACCGATGGCACCAATCGATACTCCGATCACGCCGGCCGGCTTGCCCGCCCAGGCGCTCTGCCCATAGGGGCGCGAGGCGTGATCGATCGCGTTCTTGAGCACGCCAGGAATGGAGCGGTTGTATTCCGCCGTCACGAATAACAGCCCGCGAGCCGCAGCGATATCAGCCTTCACACGCGTTACGCTCTCGACCGGATTGCCATCGTCGTCCTGGTTGTAGAGCGGCAGGTCGCCGATGTTGACGTGCTTGAATGAAAACTCGGGAGGCGCCAGCTTTGCCATCGCATCGGCGAGCTTGCGGTTGAAGGACTCTTTACGAAGGCTACCGACGAATACGGCGATCGGATACTGACTCATGGAATCTCCGGTGACGCTGGCGGGTGTTTAGGGGGACAGCGCGCTGCGCCGCGCGGCGCGTCCCGCTTGGAGTTTATCCTCAGCAATCCACGCTCCGCGGAAGCCTCCGCAGCGCCGCCCAGCCGCTCGCAGGGGCGGGTGCGTGATCGGCTAGCCACTGCCTGTCGACGCCATCTGGTGGCGGAATTTTTCGATGGGCGGGGAACCTGAGGCATCGATAAGAGTCTCCGTTGGCGCGCTGCCAGAGGGAAGCGGTATTGCCGCATCCTGTCGGGACGACGCGGTGTCGTCGGTGCGTGGCCCCACCGTCACTCGGCGTTGCGCTCGAGGGGTACGTGTGGTGGCGCACATACGTCTAGGCGACCGGCTTGGATACTTTTCGTCAGAGCTGCGCCCGATTTTTCTGTTGCAACTGCACTCAACCTCAGGGAGATGGACTCAATGAAGAAACTTGTCGGTATTCTCATCGGTGTCGCGGGCTTTGCCGCCGCTGCACAGGCGCAGACGGTGACCACAGCGTTCGATCAGGACATCACTGTCGATCCGATCGCGACCGGTAGCATCCCGTTCACCGTTTCGGCGCCCGGATCCTCGCTTTATATCGAGGGCCTGGCGAGCGTCAATAGCGCGATCCAGGGCTTCGGCACGCTGACTGAGGCGGGCGTCCCCAGCTTTAGCGAAAACTTTGTTCTCGATCCGAGCGTTACCGGTGATTACTTCAACACCGCGACTCTCGGTGCCGGTAGCTATTCACTGGCCTACACCTTGATCGACAGCCCGTTCTCGACGCCTGACACGGTCAATATCGAGGGTACGTTGACCTCGGCCGCCTCGGCGCCCGAAATCAGCGCGGCGTCGGCGGCTTCAGGACTCACCTTGCTCGCGGGGGCGCTGCTGATCCTGCGTGGTCGACGACGGCCGCTGGCGGTTTCGACCTTCGCCTGACCGCTCGCTTCAAACCTCGCGCGCTGGGGGTCCCGGCGCGCGAGGTTTTTCATTTGGGAACTGAGGAGATGACCCGCATGACTACTACGGCCGCCGAGCGACTGGAACTGCTTCAGTTGCAGGACTCGCTTCCTGACGAACATCCGACCAGCGGTACCGAGGATGACGACGATGACCGCGACGACGAGCACGCGAGCGAGAACGAAGCGCCCGTACGAGCCGTCGCGGATGAGACTGAGACTCCGGAGGAGTTCGAAATCGACGATGAGGACTCAACGCCGAGCTCGCAGGCGGCCAGCGTCGAAGAAGACGACGACGAGACTGAGGACGATGACCTCGACGAGGACGAGGAGGACGAGGAGGACGAGGAGGACGAGGACGATGATGACGAGGATGACGATGACGATGAGGATACCGACGACGACCTCGACGAGGATGAAGCCGGCGAGAAGTGAAGCGAGCCTGACGGCATTGGACGGCGCGGCTTGCGGCTGACGCTACGGCTTAGCTCGTCGCGCTCCAGGCCGGCTCCAAGGCTCGCTCGGGATGATCGAGGAGGTCCGGATTCGCGCGCTTCGTCGCCTCTACCCATGCCGGCGCCATCGCCTCCATGCCGGCACCGAAGCTGCCGAACCCCAACGCCGTCAGATAGCCGGGCCGATTTCCCATCTTGAGCCAGGGACGCCAGCTGCAGGTCGCATCGAATGTGGTCTGACAGCGGGTGGTGAGGGTGTCCGCGCGCTCCACTTCGCTTCGCTTGGCCCGCAGGACCGTGTGATCCCGATAGCGGAATTCGGCCTCCGCGGCGGTCGCCTTCAAGGTGACGGCGACTTCCTCCACGAAGATCAGATCACCCGCGACAGTCTCGGGAGGCCGGGCGAACTGCGCCACGCGGACGTTTGCGGACGTAGCGACGGGACTACGAAACTGCAGGTCGGCACCGAGCAGCAGTGTGGTCGGCGGCCGGCTATAGACGGGGACGTCGACGAGTTCCCCGGTGTAGGGATTCTTCAGTCGGTCCGCGACCCGCCCCGTCTCGAGGTCGGTGTAATAGGCCTGCTCATAGCCCACCACTACAAACTCTGAGCCGCGGCGTCGATAGCGCGAGAATACGGCCGAAAGCACCCCAAACAGGGGCGTGACCTCGCCATCGACTACCCCGTCGAAGCGACCGACGACGAACCCCGTGACCAAACGCTCATCCAGAGCGCCGCGCATTTTGACGAACTGCTCCAGGGTCTGGTTCAAGGGTGGGGCTGAGGCTGG
>Ga0116226_10004080_pt1 | contig 12898 bp, 9 predicted proteins | sample S1TSphfallax_FD_89692 | JGI IMG/M metagenome (GOLD analysis project Ga0116226, IMG submission 89692) | Host-associated microbial communities from peat moss isolated from Minnesota, USA - S1T2_Fa - Sphagnum fallax MG | ecosystem: Host-associated > Plants > Peat moss > Unclassified | place: USA... | reverse complement strand
TTCGCTGCTCGACGAGGCTTTCGCGGTGGTGCGCGAGGCCGCGAGGCGATCCCTCGGCCAACGCCACTACGACGTCCAGATGGTCGGCGGGATGGTGCTGCACCAGGGCGGCATCGCCGAGATGCGCACCGGCGAGGGCAAGACGCTGGTCGCCACCCTGCCGGTCTATCTCAACGCCCTGGCCGGCAAGGGCGTCCACCTGATCACGGTGAACGACTATCTCGCCAGCCGCGACGCCGACTGGATGGGACGGGTGTATCGCTTCCTGGGCCTCAGTGTCGGGGTGATCGTGAACGGGCTCTCCCAGGGAGAGCGCCAGCGGGCCTACGCCAGCGACATCACCTATGGCACCAACAATGAGTTTGGCTTCGACTATCTGCGCGATAATCTCGTCTATGACGCCGCCGAGATGGTCCAGCGCGGCCATAACTTCGCCATCGTCGACGAAGTCGACTCCATTCTGATCGATGAGGCGCGGACGCCGCTGATCATCTCAGGCCCCACGGAAGACCGGTCGGACTTCTATCGCACCATCGATGTTCTGGTTCGCCAGTTGATCACCGACCCGGAGACCTTCGAGCACGACGAAAAGCAGAAGCAGGTTCTGCTCACCGAGGCTGGCTCGGAGATCATCGAGGAGACGCTGCAGACCGCCGGTCATTTCGCGGACGGTTCGGCGGGCCTCTACGATCCGGCGAACATCTCCGTGGTGCACCACGTCAATCAGGCCCTACGCGCCAACATTCTCTACCAGGCCGATAAGGATTACATCGTCCGCGACGGCGAGGTGATGCTGATCGATGAATTCACCGGCCGGATGATGCATGGGCGGCGCCTCTCCGAGGGGCTGCACCAGGCTATCGAGGCCAAGGAAGGCGTCGATATCCAGCCCGAGAACCAGACCCTGGCCTCGGTGACCATCCAGAACTATTTCCGGCTGTACGAGAAGCTGTCGGGCATGACCGGCACCGCCTCCACCGAGGCGCAGGAATTCCTCGACATCTACGGCATGGATGTATCGGAAATCCCGACAAACCGGCCGGTCATGCGTCAGGACGCTGACGACGAAGTCTATCGCACCGCCGATGAGAAAAACCAGGCGATCATCGCCCAGATCGAAGATTGTCATCGTCGCGGTCAACCGGTCCTGGTGGGGACGGTCTCCATCGAGAAGTCTGAACACCTCTCGGAACTTCTGAAACGGCATCGTTGGGAGGACGGCGGCAAGACGATTATTGGCCTGCCGCATAGCGTGCTGAACGCCCGCTATCACGAGCAGGAGGCTGGAATCGTCGCCGACGCCGGCTTCCCAGGCGCCATCACGATCGCCACCAACATGGCCGGTCGCGGCACCGACATCCAGTTGGGCGGCAATGTGGACATGCGGCTGGCCAAGTGGCGCGCCGAGCAGACCGGGCTGGGTATTGAACCCACAGCCGAGGCGGAACTGGCCGAGAAAGCCCTGATCGAGACCGAGATAGCCGATAAGAAGGCCAAGGCTCTGGCCGCCGGCGGCCTGCATGTCCTGGGCACCGAGCGGCACGAAAGCCGGCGTATCGATAATCAGCTGCGCGGGCGCACGGGGCGTCAGGGCGACCCCGGCTCTTCAAAATTCTTCCTCTCCTGTGAGGACGATCTGCTGCGCATCTTCGCCGGCGATCGGCTGGACGCCATCATGCGTACGTTCGGGGTCGAGCACGGCGAGGCGATCACCCACAAATGGCTCAACAGCGCCATAGCCACAGCCCAGAAGCGCGTCGAGCAACGCAACTACGAGGTGCGCAAAAATCTGCTGAAATACGACGACGTGGTCAACGATCAGCGAAAGGCGGTGTTCGAGCAGCGTCGCGAATTCATGGAAGCCACCGACCTGTCGGCCATCGTCAGGGAAATGCGCCATGACACCATTGACGATCTGGTCACCCGGCATCTGCCGCCGAAGGCCTATGCGGACCAGTGGGACGTGGATGGCCTGGACGAGCATGTCCGCGCCCTGCTCGGACTGGAGCTGCCCATCCGCGCCTGGGCGGCCGAGGAAGGCATCGCCAATGAGGAGATTCTTAGCCGCATCACCGCCGCCGCCGACGCCAGAGCCGCCGAGCGTGAGTCCCTGATCTCACCAGAGCAGATGCGTCACCTGGAAAAGAATTTTCTGCTTCAGATGGTGGACATGCAGTGGCGTGAACATCTCATGCACCTCGATCATCTGCGCAATGTCATAGGTCTGCGGGGCTATGGCCAGCGCGACCCGCTCAACGAGTACAAGACCGAGGCTTTCACCCTGTTCGAGGTTCTGATCGGCGATCTGCGTCAGAACGTCACGCGTTGGCTGATGACGGTGGAGATTCAGTTCGCGGAGCCCGAGCCCCTGCCCGCGCCGGCGATGTTCGAAGTCCATATGGATCCGCTCACCGGCCAGAATGAACGGGCTTTGGAGATGGCGGAAGCGGCCATGACCTCCGGCTCACCGGAACAACGCGCCGCCCTTCCCGCCTCGGCGCTTCCGGAAGGCTATGAACGCACCGGCCGCAACACCGCCTGTCCCTGCGGCTCGGGCCGCAAATTCAAGCACTGTCACGGGACTTTGGTCTGAGCGAACGGCAAACAGCGGAAATTGGTTTCGCATCGAAACGGCTAGTCGACTAAGCATCGGATTGGCCACATACTGGCAGGTGATGTCCGGGCTACGAACGGATATATGATCGCGCGAGACATCGTTTGACCCGGGTGGTTGGCAGACGCTAGAAAACTTTCCCGTCGTCGCTAGGCCGACGGGTCGCTTCCGAGGACATTCTTGAAAGTTCTGATCGTCGAGGACGAGCCGTTCATCGCGCTGGATATCAAGGCGCTGGTGACCGCGCACCGCCACGAAGTGGTTGGCGTGGCTGAGAATCTGTCTCAGGCGCTCAATCTGGCGCGCACGGCCAATTGCGACTGCGCCCTGGTCGATGTGAAACTGAAAGACGGCTTCACGGGAATTCAGGTTGCCCGGGCGCTTCGCTATGAATTCGGCATCCCCTTCGCCTTCGTCACGGGGAATGCCGAACAGCTTCCGCCAGGACAGTGCGGTGCGGTGGGGGTGCTGGAAAAGCCATTCAACGAGATGCAGATCGGCTCTCTGCTCATGGCGCTTTCACAAGCGGCGCGCTGAGGACCCACGAAAGCCCGCCGGACTCGAACTGAAGGTCCGCCTTGCCGCCCAAAGCACTGGGCGCGAGTGAACTCAAAATGGTGGCGCCAAACCCCAGGCGGGTCGGCTCGGTGACAGCGCCGCCGCCGCTCTCGCGCCATTCCAGATCGAGCCATTCATCGGCGCCCCGCCTGGTCGTGCGCCACAAGACCGAAATGGTTCCAGCTTCTGTCGCCAGGGCGCCATAGCGCACGGCGTTCGATACCAATTCGTGTAAAGCCATGCCGACGTAATGCGCCGCGTCAGGGGGCAGTGTGCAGGCGCCCCCGTCGAGGACGATCCGACTTCCGAACGCCTGCATATGACTCTCGAGCTGTCCGCGAATGACCGCCTCAAGCTCCGCTCCACGCCAATCCTGATTAGCGAGCACATCGTGCGCGCTGGCCAGAGAGCCCAGCCGCTCCTGAAGGCGGACCGCGAATTCCGGAGGCACGTCGAGCCCCCGGGCCGTCTGGCGGGCGATCCCCAGCACGATGGTGAGGAGATTCTTAGAGCGATGATTAAGCTCGCGCATGACAAGCTTCAGATGCCGCTCCTGCGCCTTCAATGCGCTCACATCGGTAACCGTGGCGGCCAGCCCGACGCGTCCGTCGCGGAGTTTCAAGGGTTCGACACGCAGGTCAAACCATCCGCGTCGATCGCCGACGCTGACCTGAACTTCAGCTCGTCGGGCCTCGCCTGATTGCAGGGCGTCGCGCTTTAGAGCCCGGACGGCTTCGGCGTCCTCAAGGGTGAACACATCCGTCTCGAGCCGCCCAACCAGAGCCTTGGCGTCCAGACCGAAGGGAGGGTTGTAAACCCAGGTAAAAACCAGGTCAGCGTCCTGCTCATAGACCGTGACGGGTGAATCGTTCAGGGCGACTTGGAATCGCCGGGTGGTTTCATGCAGATCGCTCTCCGTCTCCTCGACCTGCTCCGCCAAAGCGCTTCTTACGCGATCAAGGACTTCCAGCGTCTTCTTGTGAGCCGCAACCTCCGCCTCCAGCGCCTTGGGTGAAGGAATGCGAAGCAATTCGGGAACCAGCAAAGGCGCGGACAAAGCCGTCAAGAGCGATACGACAGCGGTAATCGCTTTCAGGACGCCTTCCGCCGCATAATAGGGACGCCATAAGACCAGGATGCTCATCACGTGCGTAAGGCCGCACAGACCAATGAAAAGGGCGAACAGAACGGCCACGAAGATGTGACGTAACGAAAGCGCTTTGCGGTGAGCGACAAAATAGCCAAGGGCGGCGGAAAGGGCGAAATAGGACAGGGCAATCACGGCGTCGGATATGATGTGCAGGGCCATCAGGCCGGGACGCCAAAGCAGGCACATTCCATGCGGCATGAAATCCGCGGTCTCGAGCAACCAGCGCTCCATGACGGGCTCCATCAATTCTTGCCCGGGCGGCCTCACCCGCGCCCTCCAGGACCTTTCATGCCAAAGATCGAGCGACGCAATGACACTCCGTGGAATTCAGCGGGAAGGTTCCAGATCTATGCAGGCAAATCAGCCATCGGAGAGAGTGCGCGCCGTCAGGAGCCGGCTCGGCGCTATCCTGGGCGGCTCCGCCGGCAACCTGATCGAATGGTATGACTGGTTCGCCTATGCAGCCTTCTCTCTCTATTTCGCCAAGACCTTTTTCCCCAAGGGCGACCAGACGGCGCAGCTGCTTCAGACGGCCGCGATCTTCGCGGTGGGGTTCCTGGCCCGGCCGGTAGGGGCGTGGATCCTCGGCCTTTATGCTGACCGCAAGGGGCGCCGGGCGGGACTGACCGTTTCAGTCGCCATGATGTGCCTAGGGTCCCTGATGGTGGCTCTTATGCCAGGCTACGGGCGCATCGGCGTGGTGGCGCCGATCGGACTCACCGTAGCGCGCTTGGTGCAGGGCCTCAGCATCGGCGGAGAGTACGGCGCCAGCGCCACCTATATGTCGGAAATGGCCGGTCAGGCGCGGCGGGGATTCTGGTCATCATTTCAGTTCGTCACCATCATCGCCGGCCAGGTGGCGGCCCTGGGCGTTCTGATCGTGCTGCAGCGTTGGCTCACGCCAGCCCAGCTCGACGCCTTCGGGTGGCGCATTCCGTTTGTCATCGGCGCGATGTTGGCCGTCGTGGTTTTCTGGATCCAGACCGGGCTGGAGGAAACGGGCGCCTTTCGTCTTCAGACTCCGGGCGACGCGGCCCGGTCGGGCTTGTGGCGGCTGGTCAGCGGCCACACCAAGGAGACCGCCATGATCTTCACCTTCACCGCCGGCGGCTCGCTCGCCTTCTATTGCTTCACCACCTACATGCAGAAGTTCCTGACCAACACGGCGCATTTCAGCCGCGGCGCGGCCACCGAGATCAACGCCGTTTCCCTGATCATCTTTCTGGCGATACAGCCCCTGTTCGGCTGGCTTAGCGACAAGGTCGGGCGCAGGGCCATGCTGATGGCGGGCTTCGGGCTGGGGGCGCTAACCACCTGGCCGCTGATGTCCGCCATCGGCGCCGCCCGGGACGCAGGCGCCGCCCTCGCCCTGGTTTGTGCAGCTCTGGTGATCCTTACAGGTTACACATCCGTCAACGCCGTGGTGAAGGCGGAGCTCTTTCCCACGGGCCTGCGCGCCTTGGGCGTCGCCCTGCCCTACGCCGCCGCCAATGCGGTGTTTGGAGGCACCGCGGAATATATCGCCCTGTCCTTCAAGCAGGCCGGTCACGAAAGCGGGATTTATGTCTATGTCAGCCTGGTGCTGGCGATAGCCTGCGTCGTGGCTATGCGCATGCGCGACACCCAGAAAGCCAGTTTGCTCAAAGAGGATTGAGCCGACGACCGCCTCAGGCTTCGACCCCGAGGCCGATCGGACAGACCACGCCCGTGCCGCCCAGGCCGCAATAGCCGCCAGGATTCTTGGCCAGGTATTGCTGGTGATAGGCCTCGGCGAAATAGAACGGCCCCGCCGGCGCGATCTCACTGGTGATCCGGCCGCGCCCCGCGGAGGTGAGAGCCTCCTGATAGAGAGCGAGGGAGCGCGCCGCCTCGGCGGCCTGAGTGGGTGACGTGGTATAAATTCCAGAGCGATACTGCGAGCCGACATCGTTGCCCTGACGCATCCCTTGTGTGGGATCATGCCCCTCCCAGAACATCTTCAGGAGCGCCCCGTAGGAGACCAGCGCCGGATCGAAAACCACCATCACAGCCTCGGTGTGGCCCGTACGGCCGGTGCAGGTTTCCTGATAGGTTGGGTTGGGCGTAACCCCGCCGATATAGCCCGCCGCCGTAACCCAGACGCCCGGCGTCTGCCAGAACTTGCGCTCAACGCCCCAGAAACACCCCATGGCGAAATAGGCTGTCTCCAGGCCCTCCGGATAGGGGCCTTTAAGCGGGCGCCCATTGATGAAGGACGTCGCTGCGGTGGGGATGGCGTCAGGCCGGCCCGGCAGCGTCCGATCTGATGAAAACGCATCCTTGAAAGGGGTCAACAATGACATGGGTCGTTCCTCGTGCGGCACTATCGTCGAGATAGGGACGCCTGGACATGAAATCCATCCCACGCTTGTGGGCGCCTCGCCGATGCGTATATTGCGCCGCTCCGCGAGCGGACCCTGGTTCGGCCGTGAGGTGAGGTGGCCGAGTGGTTGAAGGCGCACGCTTGGAAAGCGTGTTTACGGGAGACCGTAACGAGGGTTCGAATCCCTCTCTCACCGCCACGCTATTGGCAGACAAACGCCGAGTCAGGCGCGTGGTTTGTTCTCGCGCATGAAGACCTCCCAGGAAGACTCGATAGGCGTCGACCAGTCATCCGGGAATTCAAGAAATGCGGGATAGCGGCCCCGGGTGTAGGCGACGAGATCCTTTGGAAGTTGCTCCGGGCCGCTGATCTTACGGGTGGCGCTGCGATAGAGCAGATGGCCTTCGCTGGGCCCCATAAGCATCCAGGGAAGATACGGCCCGACCCTCGTCCAGGCGCCCGTGGCGTCGACCCGCGTGACGGCGGGATCGAGAGCCTGACGAAGCGAGCCCGTCAACATGAAGAACTCCCCGACGCTGATCTTGCCGCCGGTGGATTCGCGCTTCCAGACGGCCGGATCGAGCTTGTTGGGCACCTGTCCGACACTGTCGGAGAAGACCGAAATCTGATCGCCGATGACCGCATAGGGCACGCCGTAGGGACGGGCCGGATCGTCGGCCTTCGCGAAGTTGCCGTCCATCAGCTTCACGCCGAACTTTTCCATGCCGGCGGGGTCCGGCAGCGTCTGGGCCAGGGTCAGGTTCACGGACCGATTATGAATCGGCATGACGTCACAATCGGCGCCGTTCAGCGGGTTGCGCCAGGTTTCGAGCACCTCCCCTGTCTTCAGATCGGTATAGTAGCCCACCTCCTTCCAGAGGTGATGAAAGCTACCGTCCGCCTGAGGACGATCAGACCCCAGGCCAAAACCCGTAAAGCCAAACAGGGGCGTGATCATCTCGCCAGGCCGCACCGCGAAGGCGTGGCCGGAATACCAGCCGCCATAGTTCTTGCCGGAGGTATCGCCGCTCATCTTGACGTAAAGGTTGAGCATCTCAGCGGCGCTGTCGAAGCTCGGCTCCTTGATATCGACGAAGGCGGCGTCAGCCATCGACGGCGCGAGGGCGGGCAGGGCTAGGCCGAGGCCGCCGGCAATCATCAAGGATCGCCGCGATGGGCCAGAGGGCCTGAACAAATTGTCGAGCATTGCTTAAGTCTCCAGGTCGGTTTGCGCTGGCGAGAGAGAATGATTCATTCGCATGTCGATATTACGCCGTGGGTAGCACAATCATTCCCCGCCCGTTAGCCGCAAGGCGGACAGGCGTCAGAAGAGGTCGCCAGCGACGCGCACGCGAATTCGCAGAGGCTTGGCGGCGGGGAGCAGAAGCCTCAGGGCTTGGGCGCTTTGACGGGCGCGGGCTTCTGGGTTCGCGCATAGTCCTCCAGGCTCGAGAGGCTCACATCGCTCCATTCCGTGGGCGCGTGCATCATCTGCGGGTGATATTTGGCCGTGTGGTCCAGCACATTGCGCTTGACGCGGTTGATATCGTTAAAGTTGGCCGTGATCCCATTATACTGAATGTGGCCTGGTGTCTGGCCCATGAGCATCCAGGGGAGCCATGGCGTAACCCGCGCCCAGGTTCCGTTGTTTTCCACGGACGTCAGCTTTGGATTCTGCATATCCGCCAGCGATGCAAAGTACACATAGCTCTCGCTAACCTGGTTCATTTTGCCAGAGCTTTCACGAGGCCATTTGTCGGGCTGTAATCTGGCCGGATAAAACAGGTTCACATGCAGTTGCGCGACAGCCATGCCGTTTGGTCCCAAGGACCAATTTAACAGGAATGGTTTTCGCGAAACGGTCTCCTTGATCAACCCGCCGTAGGACGGCGCCAGGGGCTGAAAGGGCTCGATAGTCTCATCCCAGGGGTCATTCGCGACGTCGACGACCTTTACCGTCTCTCCCGTATACGGATTGGCGTATTCAAAGAGAATCTCACCCGACTTCAGGTCGGTATAATAGATGGTCTCACGGTGAAGGAACCGGAAGGTTCCGTCAGGCTGCTTGCGAATACGCCCGGCGGAGAAAACCTCATAGCCGAAGAGATCACGGACCGCCTCGCCTGGACGTACGGCGGCGACGATGCCCGTGGCGCTGCCAAATTTCTCCTTGGTCTCGTCGAGATTGCCGTCAAGACGCGCCCGAGCCACCATGTTGCCAACGCCGGTTGTCAGATCGAGGTAGGGACCCGTGAGGCTGGGCGCAGCCTTGCCAGACCCCGCGGCGGATGCTGTGTCAGCCATGGCCCCGCCGACAGCGCCAACGCCAGCGGCCAGAAGAAGATGTCTACGATTCATGCCGGCTTTCCTGTCCCTAGCGCTTGCGTAAAATATTTATCGCTTCGAATTCAACGCCCACCCGTCCACCAGACCCTCCGCTCATCAAACCGATCTTACAGATAATCCGACAGGCGACTTAAGAGCTTGCCGCCCAAATTCGCAAGCGCCCAAGCAAGACCCCCGTTCTATGTCTCCCGCGGCGATGACGCCCCCGGCTATAGGCTATAGCCCGGCCCTCGTTGACAGGCTTGGGCGCCGTCCCTTTGCTCACGTTCATCCTGTGTCGGCTACGCATCGTGGCCGTCGAGAAAGGCGTGGCGCCCGTGGATCAAGCGATGGCTGAACTCTCTGCATCCGGTCAGGCGCGTCCCTCGCTGGTGATGGCGCTAGAACAGGCCATCGGCGGCGATCACGTCCAGACCAGCGAGGCCGAGCGCCGGTTTTTTGCTCAGGATGTGTTCCGGACCGGCTGTCCGCCGATGGCTGTGGTGCAGCCGCGAACGGTGGAGGACGTTCAGGCCTGCGCGGCGCTCTGCCACGCCGCGGGCGCCGCAATGATCCCGCGCGGCGGCGGTCTCTCCTACACGGACGGATATCTTTATGCCGAAGAGGGAGCGGTCCTGTTCGATCTCCGAGGCCTGAACAGGATCGTCAAGGTCGCCGCCGATGACATGTATGTAACGGTGGAGGCCGGCTGCACATGGGAGGCGCTGGACAGGGCCCTTGAGCCGCTTGGCCTGCGCACACCCTATTGGGGACCGGTGTCCGGCCTGCAGGCCACGGTCGGCGGCGCTCTAAGCCAGAATTCGGTCTTCTGGGGCGCGGTTCGCCACGGTGTGGCCTCGGCTAATGTGCTCGGCCTTGATGTCGTTCTGGCAGACGGCTCCCTGGTGGGGGTCGGCGCCCACGGTGGCCGGGCGAGCGCGCCCGCCTTTTTCCGACATCATGGCCCTGAGCTCACAGGGCTTTTCACAGGCGATTGCGGGGCCTTGGGCCTCAAGGTGCGCGCTACCCTTCCCCTGGTGAGGCGCCCACCGTGCAAGGCGACGCTATCGTTCGCGTTTGACGCCCCCGAGGCCATGCTCTCGGCCATTGCGCAGCTAAGCCGCCATCAGTTGGTGTCGGAGGCCGCCATGTTCGACGGCGGCCAACAGCGCGCCCGGGTCAGCGAGCCAGCCATGCCGTTTGGCCGAATGCTCCAGGCGTTTCTGGATGTCGCCAAATCGGATGGACTGGTGGCGGCCCTAAAGATGGCGCGTCACGGACGGCGCTTTCTAGAGAACGTGAATTACAGCCTGAACATGGTGCTGGAAGCGCCGAGCCAGGGCGAGCTCAAGCGGCAAATTCATGAGGTCGAACAAAGCATGGCCGCCCACGGTGGCTGGTCCGTGGCTCCAACGCTCATCCAGGTTCTGGCCGCGCGTCCCTTTCCGCCGCCGGCATCAACTCTGTCCGCAAGCCGGTTCCTTCCTGTGCATGGCATCGTGCCGCATTCTCTGGCTGCCCAGGCCTACAGTGGCGTTCAGGCGATTTTTGCGCGTCACGAGGCCGAGGCTGAACGCCTGGGCGTGCGCTCGGGTATCTTCAGCACCGCGCTGGGGGCCGGCGCCATTCTCATTGAGCCCAACTGCCACTGGGACGCCCCCTTCCTGGAGTCTCACCCTCGACTGTTCGGCGTGGGTCCGGATGATTTACCGACCTCGCCAGACAATCCCGAAGCGGAGGCGCTCGTGGTCAGGATCTGCACCGAACTTCGCGAGCTCTTTCTGGAATTGGGCGCGGGCCATCTACAGCTTGGCCGGTCATACCCCTTCAAGCGCTCGCGAAACGATGAGAATTGGTCGCTGCTCAACGGGTTCAAGGCGCTCGTCGATCCCAAAGGCCTGATGAATCCCGGCGCGCTCGGGTTCGAACCTTGAGCGAGGTGGTTTTCAGCGCTGAGGCGGGCGCCCTCGCGTCGCCGAGGCTCCGGGCGCCAAGCCAAAGGCTGAACTATCGGATCGCCGTAGGGTGGGGCCTTGGCTGGGTGACCCTTACGGCGGTGGACTTCGCCAAGATCCTGCTCCTGGGCTATCTGGTGGACTATGTGGGCCTCTCAGCCATCCTCGCGGGCGGCCTGATCGCCCTATGCAAGCTCTACGACGCCCTGATCGATCCTCTAGTCGGCGTGATCAGCGACAAAACTCAAAGCGCGTGGGGGCGACGCAGACCTTATATATTCGCGGGCGCCCTGGCCTGCGGCGGCGCCTATTTCATGATGTTCCATGTGCCGGCGTTCGCCTCTCCCCTCGCCATCGCCGCCTATGTGTTCATCTCCCTGATGATCTACGCCACGGCCTACGCCCTCTTCAGCGTGCCGCATAAGGCGATGTCGGCGGAGATCACGGACAATTACCATGCCCGCAGCACGCTTATGTCTATCGGCACCGTCTTCTTCATGCTGGGAGCCGCGGCCGGATCAGCCACAGCGCCAATCCTCATTGGTGTGTTCGGCGGTGGACGCGGCGGCCATGAGGCCATGTCCTCCATCATGGGTCCGTGCGTCGCCGCCATCGGCCTGCTCTGTTTCGCGCTGACGCGTGGGGCGCCGTCCCGCCCGCCAACGGCCGCCCTGGCCCAGGCCAAAGCGCGAGAGATATGGTCCTTGATCGTCAAAAACCGTCCGTTCTTCATTCTGACGGTCAGCTCGCTCTTTCGCGGCCTTTCCATCGCCCTGATGAACGGTTCGGCTGTTTTCTATGTCCGCCGGGTTCTGGGGGTGGGCGATGTATGGCTGGGTCAGTTCTTTCTGGTCGTCACCGCGTCCTGCGTCGTCTCTCTACCGGGATGGCTGTGGATTTCGCGAAAGGTGGGCAAGAAGAACACCTTCCTCCTGGGGTGCGCGCTCTTCGTTCCCGCGCAGTTGTCTTGGTTCTGGGCCACGGCGAGCGAGCCTGGCTGGATCCTGTTCATTCGCACCGTGGCGGTGGGCTTCGCCTCGGGCTCACTGCTGGCCATGAGCCAATCCATGCTGCCCGACACCATAGACTTTGACCGCCACAAATCCGGGCTAAACCGCGAGGGCGTCTTCGCGGGCTTCACCACCACCGTGGACAAGGCGACCACGGCGCTGGGAGTCGCCGTCGTGGGCGTGGCGCTGGACATGACCCACTACGTCAAGGCGACCACGACCCATGTCGTCCAGCCGCAAAGCGCGATTGATGGGATCTATTTCTGCTTCGCCACCAGCCCGACCCTTCTCATGGCGCTGAGTGGGCTCGTCATGCTGGCCTATCCGCTCACGGAGACATCGCTGAAAGCCATAAGCGGCGCACAGGCAGACAGGATACTTGCGACGCCTTAAGACAAGACGTCCAGAGCCTCCGGCGCGGCATCGACTCCCCCCAGATCCTGGGCTTCCTTTTCGGCCGCGCGGAACACCCGCCGCAGCATGGCGGCCCGCAAGTCCGCACGAGCCGAAGCTTCCTCGTGCGTCGGCAAATAAGATTCCACCGTCTGGGCGTTCAAGACGCCGGCCCGATCCAGGAGCCGCTCCAGCGTATCAATGCGGTCGCGCGCGACAGACAGTTCCTGGGTGAGGGCGAGGACCATGGACAGCAGCGTATCCGTGGCCGGGTCAGCGAAATATTGCGGCTTGCGACCCTTGGCGGCGCGCGCCAGGGGCGCCGGCTTGGGCGGGGCGGTGGTGTTCACGGGCGGCGCTAGGCTGCTGGCTTCACGGCGATAAGCAGGGGCACATCGCCGAAAGCACTGGCCATATAGCCCTTCTCGCCTTCAATGGCGGTATGCTTCAGCGGCGGCAGATCGATGACGAAGGGTGAGGTCTGGAAGCCTACATCGGCAAAACCGATCTCCTCGTTCATCGTCACCACATCCAGGGTCCGAAGGGCGGCCA
>Ga0116226_10004079_pt1 | contig 12899 bp, 12 predicted proteins | sample S1TSphfallax_FD_89692 | JGI IMG/M metagenome (GOLD analysis project Ga0116226, IMG submission 89692) | Host-associated microbial communities from peat moss isolated from Minnesota, USA - S1T2_Fa - Sphagnum fallax MG | ecosystem: Host-associated > Plants > Peat moss > Unclassified | place: USA... | reverse complement strand
GATTTTGTGAAATCCATAAACTTGTGACACATTCTCAAGTTCCTTGATAGACTCAAATGTGAGTTTGAGGTGAAAACAACGGAAAAGCAATGAGTTGCGGACACACTCTTTGGCTTGCAACACTTTGGGGGTAGAGGGGCGTGCTGGAGCTCCAGGATGGGACTAGGAAGAATGAAAAACACTTAATCATTCACACGGACTTGTGCAAAACTAAACAACAAGTTGGTTAATGCATAGTTGGAGCACTTTTGGTGTTAGGACGAACCACGAGCAAATTCAAACTCACAAGATTCACCATGGCCCGAACTTGGGGGAAGCCACCACTTTCCCCTTTATATTATATTATGTGCCTGGCCACGAGACCGACACCCAAATGTCATTTTGTCCCAAGACTCCCAAGTGGGAGTCTTGAAATTCTCATAATTGGGATTCCTGCAACTTTGGGGGCCCATAACTTTACGTGCAAACCTTCGATTGAAATGAAGTCTGAAGCAAAGTTGTAGCCCTCGTTGAGAGTGACTTTGGGGGCCCATAACTTTGCATGCAGACCTCCGATTGAGATGAGGTTTAAAACAAAGTTATAACCTTCATCGAGAGCAACTTTGGGGGCCCATAATTTTGCATGCAGACCTCCGATTGAGATGAAATTTGAAGCAAATTTGTAGCCCTTGTCAAAATCTTTCTAATGGTATGTTGCACGTCACCTAATCGCAAGGAAATTGGGGCGATTCCGGACTTTTAATGGTCAGGAGTCAAATTGCCAATTTGACTCTTGACTTGTCTTTTGGCCCGAACTTGTGTTTCAAATGTTCAAATGGGTTATGCAAGTCCATTTTAGACATCTAAGTTCCAAAAGCTTTTCAATGGTATAAAAAACTTTTCAATCCATTGGGTTTTGACCCCTGTAATCGCTCTATGAATATTTGGGACTCCAACGGGACTCCATCTCCCAAAGTGGAAGCTCCCTTGGGAGTGTGAGGGTTCATTCCCTCACACTTTCCTTCATTCTCAGGCTTCCCTCTTGGCTCACAACCTTGCAAACCTTTGCTTTTGTCGTGAGCCCAAAACTACGGTTGCAACATCGACACATGGGTAGATGAAAGCTTTTCTTTCAAGTCTTCAAATGCTTTTTCTTGCTCCTCCTTCCATTCAAAGGAAAATTCTTTTTTAAAGAAATCTGAAAGTAACTTCACCAACACTTAAAAACCTTTTATGAACTTTCGATAAAAGTTAATTAGACCTAGGAAGGATTGTATTCCTTTGACCATGATTAGCCTTTTCCAATCTCTTATGCCTTGCAACTTCTTAGGGTTGAGTCTCACCCCCTCTCGTGACAACATGTGCCCTTGAAGGTGTATTTCCTCCTAGGCAAATTCATTTTTTACCTTCTTGGAAAAAAGTTTATTTTCATAAAACTTGGTCAAAACATATTCCAAATGTTTTGCATGCTTTTTTGTTGTCTTAGAATACACCAATATATCATCAATGTAGATGACTACAAATTCATCCAATTTGTTTTAATACCAAATTTCGCACTCAAATTCGCCTTAGCGCCAATCCTTGCCACCTTTGTTCTATTCAAATGCCTCTTTAAACACTTATGCCACTTGCACATGGAAAACCACGCAATTGGTGAATTTATGACATTCAAATTTGTCTTGTAACCCACGGCTAATTTCAACCTTTAGATGGGTGGGACTTTTCAAGTGGTCCAAGGCCTTGTTCAAGATTACCATCTCTCGTCTTTTAGCCTAATTGCAAACTTGTCTAGTTTGAAAACTTAGTGCATTGAGGACATCATCACGACCCCCTTCCTCAAACCTTCACTCATTAATGTCTATGCGATTTGTGAGCTTGTCAAACTGAGAGTTGAACCCAACCCAACACTTAGACTTGTAACCCAGCTTGTCACAAGGGTTGCCCCACGGTGGTCTAGACTTGGGCCGCAACTAGGCGAATCCCCACACTTGAAGGTCCATGTAGAAGGGCATGTCAAAAGGCTCGTGAAATTTCCCTCCTTACTTAGGGGAAGGTCCATTCTTGCTTTACATTAGGTAAATGCACTAATCCCAGGGCTTTACCCTACACAAAACAAGGTGACTTTCATTCATCATTGTTGCAAGATGGAAGAAGAATCAATTTGAGCCCTTAATTGCCATGAGTTTTACAATTGACTATCCAATACAACAAGAAGAAGGTTCCTCCCCATTACACATCTCCTTCCCATTACACATCTCCTTTGGTTTTAAAGATATTCCCAAGCTCTCAATGGACACACACCAAGACATCTAAAATGCTGAAAACCTTCAATACTATGTACTCAAGATATTTCTTGAGAAGTTCCTAGAAACAAAACCCTCTTTTGTCTAAAAGCCTTGCTTTTGTATTTGTTAATATAGGGAAGTATGATACTGAAATAACTACTAGGGGTCTTAAACGTATCTAAACTCTACATATAGAAACCCTCCCCCTCCTCTGCCACATGATCCACACATGTTTTAGGCTCATGATAGCCCTTGCCTCACGCTTTACAATAGGTAAAGTCCCCGGATGCATTCAGAATTTGCAGAGCCTGACTCAGCTACCGCCTCATGCTAGGCCCCTTATTTTGGGAATGCCTCAACTTTTAGGCTTTACCCTACACAAACAAACTCCACAAGTAATATGCCTGAACCTCAGGACCAGTTTGGTAATGTGAGGAGCACGATGAGTAAAACTTTGAAGTATAGTCAGAGAAAGATGTGAAAAAAACTCCAAATTCTTGTTGGAAGCTCTTTGCAATTTGCATGTTGTTTGCGTGCAACATGTTAGTACTAGTCCATTAAGACAACTCTTTAAAACAATTCAAAAGCACCTATTTGAACAATCTTGTTGGCCATAGATTTTTCCTTTGTACTTGGGGGCAAGCCTACGGACAAACCTATTACAACATTGAAGTGTCAGTTTACGAGGTTAACACCTCAAAACAATTCAAAGCACCTATTTGAACAATCTCATTGGCCATAGATTTTTCCTTTGCGCTTGGGGGCTAGCCAACAATGCTATTACAACATTTAAGTGCCAGTTTATGGAAGTTAACACCTCATAACAATTCAAAGCTCCCATTCTAGTAAAATCTGACTGACCATATGAGCTTTTTTTCATCCTTAAGCACAAGCCTATTCCTTAGGCCCGGTATATTTTCGTTTAGTCTCTACTACAATCCTATAACCCTTGTCTATATGCAGACACGATTAAAAAGACATCAAAGGGAAACGAGAGAGTGTAAAGTGCTGTTGATCCAGCGGTGGATTGCTAGATGAATGGTGAGCCTCACAGATGTGAGAAAGCACCAGGGCCACAAACTCGAGACAAGGATGTCGAGGATTTTGTTCCAATTCTAGCAATTTCAAGTGCATTTGTCCGTGTGGATAAGCATATTCAAAATCTACTCCCTTTGCAAGAATTGCAAACTCGTGGAGAAACTAGTAAGTAGGAAATGTGTGCCTCGTGTGTGAGGTGAGGAAATTGTGTTGTTGTGTGTGTGAATTTGTAGTGTGTGTGCGCGCGCGCGCGTCGTGTGACAGGGAGAGATCATGGCGTCCACCACTGCAGCAGCGTTAGCTGCATCGCCAACCGTAGTGAGCTCCAGCAGTTCAGGATGTAGTAGCAAGCTCAGCTCCATGCCCAGTAGCAATGGCGGTGGTGGCACCTCATACTTGCACCCACTCTTCTGGACCGGATCCTGCTTCCGGGGCTCTATTGTGGGTTTGAAGGCGAGAGGGCAAGAGTATAATTGGAGTAGGCAGTCGGGCAATGCAGCTGGCGTCGCTAGAGCTGCGGTGAGCGTGGAGCCTCCAGCTCCCAAGCAAAGGAGGAGCCAGTATGAGATCGAGACTTTCACCGGCTGGCTTTTGCAGCAGGAACAGAAAGGGATCATCGATGCTGAATTGACCATCGTGTTGTCTAGCATTTCGCTTGCTTGCAAGCAAATTGCGTCTCTGGTGCAAAGAGCTGGTATCTCTAACCTCACAGGCTTGCAGGGAGCTTCAAATATACAGGGAGAAGATCAAAAGAAGCTGGATGTAATATCTAACGAGGTGCTTTCTCTCTTTCTCTCGCTTTGGACAAAAGCAGAGTCCAATTTGCGTCCAATTTTCCATCGCTTCTCGATCCTGTGCCAGTAGTACGTCTGAAAATACTCCATAGGAAAGAAGAGTTGGTTGCAATTTGATTTGAAGGTCGGAAATTCAGCAATTCTTCTGGATGTGCGAATTGAGCCAGGACACAATTTCTCGATAGCTGCTCAGATTAATAATTGGTTGTTATGAGTCTTGTTGCAAGCTTGAATCTTGAGACCAGAATTGAGACTGGAATATAATGGAGGCTACTCATGTGATCAGACTAGGAAACAACAAAAGATTCTTATGGACCTGAAAATGATTATAATTTCCTGGCATGTATGAAGCTATAAGCCATCTCTGTTTTAGACTGTAGATATGCCATTAAGTAAATGAGGAACATATTTCATATCTACTTTTTGGCACAGGTATTCTCTAGCTGCCTTCGAACCAGTGGGAGGACAGGCATCATTGCCTCTGAGGAGGAAGACATTCCTGTTGCTGTTGAGGAAAGCTACTCAGGCAATTACATTGTGGTGTTTGACCCCTTGGATGGTTCATCAAATATCGATGCTGCTGTGTCAACAGGATCAATCTTTGGTATTTACAAACCAAATGAAGAGTGTCTGACAAACCTTGGCGACTCTCCCACTGTGAGCATCTATCTCATTAGGGGGCCATCTCCTCTCTGTCCTGCTTGTCTGGAAACTGCTGACAGGAGAAACTGCCTTTTGAAACCTTCCCCTGTATACACACAGTGTGCAATTCTTTTTTGTGTGGCAATTACAAAATTGCCTTGTGAAATCCTAATGTAGATCCATCCAAAATTGAAAGGGAAATTTGGTTGTGATTACTGGGGATTCAACCCTCAAACTCCTCTGCTTCCCACATTGCTGTAAGGCTGGCACCAACCAATCTAATAAAAGCAGACATAAGGTTTAATTCTGCTTTGATTTCAGTCCACTGGTAGTTGATGAAGAAACTTAAGTATCCAAACCTACATCTTTTTGCCAATCTTTGAATATATTTTTAGAGATGAACAGACAGCAAGCTTGCAAACTTAGTGATGCTCAAAGACTTTGACCAATTGTGTTTCTACTTCATGGTTATTGGTTTTGCAGATTGATGAAGTTGCAGAGAACTGTGTGGTAAATGTCTGCCAACCAGGAAGCAATTTGTTGACTGCTGGCTACTGCATGTACTCCAGCTCTGTCATTTTGGTTCTATCAGTTGGGAAGGGAGTGTATGGCTTCACACTTGATCCTCTATATGGAGAATTTGTGCTCACACACAAGGACATTCAAATTCCCAAGAAAGGCAAAATCTACTCTTTCAATGAAGGTAACTATGCTCTCTGGGATGACAAACTCAAAAAGTATGTCGATAGTCTGAAGGAGCCAGGCCCCAGCAATAAACCCTATTCGGCTCGATATATTGGAAGCCTTGTTGGAGACTTCCACCGAACTATGTTGTATGGAGGCATTTATGGTTACCCTGCAGACTTGAAGAGTAAAACAGGAAAGCTGCGATTGCTTTATGAATGTGCCCCCATGAGCTACTTAGCTGAACAGGCAGGTGGCAAGGGCTCTGATGGTCACAAAAGGATTCTTGACATCCAGCCTGAGCAGGTTTGTAATTCTGATCACCCTCTACTTTGTGATCTGCTTTTTCTAAGTCCATCAGGAAGCATTAGCATGCAGGCTGTGGTGTTGTCAAAACCTCAACCAAATCTATGCACATGCAACATGATGATGGACATTGATCTTTGAATCACCTGATTGGGTTTTGGGTATGCAACTGCAACTAAAGATTCATGGACATTGCATGGGTGATCTTTTCCAGGTGCATCAACGAGTGCCATTGTATGTGGGCAGCACTGAAGAGGTAGAGAAGCTGGAGAAATACTTGGCATGATTATGCAAACATCTGAAGAGTCTGCCAAGAAGACTCTTCTTGATTCCATTTCCATTCCTCATGTCCAAACTTGACCTCACTTCCCATCTTTTCTTATACCATGAAACATCTCCACTCTTGTATTTGGAATATTTTTTGAACAATGTGAAAAAATTCTTGGAACAATGGCTAAAAATGAGTTGTATCAACTAAATCCACAATTACTGAGAGAGGATGAATGTCATGAATTCTAGCAGATGTAGATGAGCTAATGTATCACCATGTTTGCTGCCTGTATAGTGAAGGAATAAACAATGAATATCTGGTGGAAGAAAACAAATTAGATTCTTCAGATGAAGATGTATTTCTTCTAGAAATCTGTTATATTCTCAGGGTACATAATAAGGAAAATATTGGTGCTGCTGGTGCTTCAATCTGAAGAAATGAATATGGACAATTTCTTGAGGGTGTAGTTGGCATGCAATACCAGCTATACAAACCCGGAGAGAATTGCAGATACATCATTTGAAGAATTATACAAGCAGAGGAAATTGTTGATCTGCTAGTTGCAAAAAGATCCCATTCACATACACTTCAAGGCAAGCAACCACTTCTTTCTGCTGAGAATGGTTACCTTCTTGCTAACCTTGCTTTTCTTTCTAAATTTCAACTTCCCTTCAAAGAGAAACTATGGCCATTATGGAGCATCATCCATTGGTAACTTTCAAGTGACCAATGTTGAATTTCACAAGACATTAGAGAAAAGCTGCAATACCTCACTGCTGGCTAATCTGCTCCTCAATTTGATATCTCTGGAACCAATTCCAATCACTTTAGCCTTCTTTCAAACTAGTAGACAATGCACTACCATGGAAAAAAGGTTCCAAGTCATCATAAGTATTATACTAAAAATTACTGGTCATATTTCTGCACTTTGATAGTCTGTAACAATGGAACCAGCATTACCCTTGAGGTCCACCACCTGAAAAAAAGCTCCAAATTAAGAAGTGAGGTTGAATCTGAAACTATCTAGCATTCGGCTTTACCTGCCAGAAGTTACCAAAATTGAATACATTCCCCTCTCTAGTTTCTGCAGCAGGCACTTTCCTCTCTTCATCTGTATTGTCTTGAAAAACAGAAGGAAGCTTCAATTGTGGCAGCATATTCCCTTTCGAAATCTCATCATTGCTTTCATCTTCCTCATTGTCTTTCCCACTACTAAATCCATCACTCACCATCTCCCCCAAACTCCCCAAAGGATTGCTCACAGTGTCTGTGAACCTTCTCCCAACCTTCACAACTCCATACCTCCATACTAGTGTCACAACAAGCATGAATCCCAAAATCCAGTGTGTAGTTCTATTCTGCTTCACAATCTTCTTCTCCGATGAACCTTCGTCTTCATCAACATTGTTCTTATCATCATCCTTATTAACATTATGCTTGTTTCTCTGCCTACCAGGCAGTCCTTTGTACTGCAAATTCTCAGTAGTTGAAGATGATAGTGATGGAGAAAGTTTTTGGAGAAGAAGCTCAATTGCCTCTGAGTTTTTAGCCACTGAGGCAGCTGCTGCTTTAGATGCATCAGCTGCTGACAAGGCTGCTTGTGTTGCAGCTTCCACCATCTTACTCAGTTCATTCTTTACTGGTTTCCTGTCTCTGCTGCCCCCTTGGATTGTTGCACCAGTTTGAATCTCTCCCAACCTTCCTTTTCTTCGCTTTTTATCCATCCTCAGAGAATGAACCTGCAGAAAAGAAAAGGATGCTTCCAAGTGACTAACCCATTATCAATACACAATGGTTTGGATCTACCAGCTTCTTATACATAAAAACCAAGACCTGGAAATAAGTAAAAATATAGTCCTCCCCATGTCGTGTCCTCAGAGTCACTATTGAATCCTAGGTTGAAGATCCTGAGGACAGGGTTGATGTGTGCAAATGTGTGCCATTCCTGACAACATGAAGATAAGTACTTCTTGTTTGTCTCTACAAGCTCTCAGTTCCAAAAGTCTTGTCAGAATCCCATTCATCTCTAACCTTCAGTTTTTGAGGGCCACTTGTGTGTACACCAGTCCAGTAAACCCTCATGGTGTTAGACTGAAGCAAAAATATCAGTGAAGGAAAGAGTTGATTCTGGCACACTAGCACATGTAACCTCTGCAACAGAAATCAAACAAGCACTTGTCGATTGTCCCAGGAACTGAATGAACATACCTGATCAAGCAGCTTCGCAAGCAACACCATTTCCATCTCAGCATGTGGTATGTCCTGATCTTCAAGCAAGACTAGGGACTGTTGGTCTGCCCTTGATGGTTTCCCATCATTTGATTCCCTTGGGTTGACCTTACCTCCAATCATGTGGAGCAGAGCTCCTTCAACAAGATCCAAATCCTCTTTGTTGCATTTTTCCACAATTCCAACCCCGTCAGTTTCTGTCTCCGTGAACCCTGACCCTGCAGACCTGTCAAGGTCAAATACTCCAGGAGTACTCTCAATCTGATTGGGTTCATCAACTTCGCTAGGTATCTGGAAATTTGAATGCTCATCATAATTGGCAGCGTTTGCAATGTTTGTTGGGAGAGATGAAGCCAGAAACAAGTGAGCTGCATCTCCCCCTTCACGTTTTCCGGATTCCTCTGCATGATTCTGCTGCAAATCAAAGATCGTAAAAAAACTCTCTATGCAAGGATGGAAAAAAAGACGTGTGTTTCAGTATCGTAAGGAGTACGTCAGACGGGAGTTGACAAACTCTTGCAAATGAGTGGATACTGGCTTAAGCAGAGGGTGGAAATTAGGGGATACCCACCAATCTTGCATTCTCCTTCGAGTCTGCTTCGTGAGTGCTCCCATTACTACCCTCCATACCATCTTGGGCCCTGTACCCATGGTCACTTATGAGAAGAACTACTCTAGGGTAGTGCGTCTACTGTCAAATCGATGTTCAGCGAAGCTCATATTCAGCAGTTCAAGGACTCGTTACCGAACCCCTAGGGCTAAAGTTTCATCACTGAAGACTTGCTTATGCGTGAATCGTGTCGCATACACATATAAAGTTCTAGGATGCCCCAAAACGAAGGAGACTTAAATCTCACCCAGAATTATCTCTGGCACCCTGGTCCATGGCTTGAGCCGCGGCTTCTGCAGAGCTACTCGCACCAGACAACGATCGTAAGCAAAACGACAGATGGGAATGAGTTGCCTGCAATGATGGGGCGGAGTTGAGTTTGCTGTCCCCCATGATAGCACCGAATGTTTCTCAAATGAAGGGCGCTTCCAGGATCAGTACTACCATAGTACTATCTGCGTAGCCCTTTTTCCGTTGAGAGATGACAATATTTTCGAAACCTGGTCAGGAATTCTGTCAAGGCTGGTGTTCCTACTTAAAAATGGAAAAACTAGGAGGCTTCAAAACCTCAAGACGCAGAAACAAAAACTTTGGATGATGATATGACCAACCCAGATTTCCAACAGCTTCAAAACGAGTGGTAAAAACAAGAGCATGGATAAGAAACCCGAGATTAGAAGGGATAACTGCAAAAATTCATAATCGTAAAGGACAAGGTAAGTATTTTTCGTAAGCTTGAGTTACTTGAATCTATGGATTTATGGAGCGTAAAAGTAAGTATTTGCTTAATCTTTCGAATTCGACGGTTGCCATGAGCTTCGCGAGGAGCAGGAAAGATAACACGTGAAAACAAGGCAGTGGTGGAATGGATGACGGAATTTGCGAAAGGGGGGGATCTTTATAGACCAACGGAGATGTGGATATGTGAGTAGAGGTGGGGGATAGATCTGGATAATGCACTTTCCACGTCTTACGTTCGAATTCGACGCTTCATCTAAATGGCCTCCATTTATAGGTAGCGTCAATGTGGAGGAGCTCGTGGACATGTAAAGGGATTGTGGGTTACTAGGCACGTCATAGTCATCGCTTGGATCAATGAAATACGGTGGACCGTGTGTAAACCTGATGAGTCCCAGATTTCCAGGTTCCACTGGGGATGTGCACCGATGAGGAGGAACTTGGGGATGGAGAGTGCAGCAATGAGGAGGAATTTGGAGATGGTGAGTGCAATGATGAGGAGGAATTTGGAATCCTGTTAAAGAAGTTGTTCTTAAATGTTGCCCATGCAAAAGACATGCAGAGTGCAAGAAGTTTTTAACAGGAATTTGGAGCTTTTGACACATACTTCTCTCATACACATGCTACAGGGTGCACAAGAACATTTCTCTATACATCTTCAGCCTTGCAACTTCATTGTCATACAATAGACAGGGTCCTGACACATGACTTGTTCAGGAGGACAAAGTGTATGCTACTCATAATAGGAAACTGGTGGATGGATCCACATTCAATTACTTGTCAAGTTAGAGCTAAAATTGTATTCATGCAGTCCTTAAATATCAGGCCTATGATATTTCTGGTGATCTCACTGCCAAAAAGGAGTATTCAATTCAAAAGTCTGCAAAATCTTTCTGGGCATTTTGAAATTGGTCAATAGCAAGAGTTCATAGAACTTAGTTATGGTGAGGTAATGCTATCAAACTCAACTTTGTTGATGCAAAACTATGGACTTGCTCAATAAAGGACAGGAGCAGGCTTCCTTCATGAATTGTGTACACAGTTTGAGCAAGTCTGACTTAAGAAATAGATCTCCTATCATTGGCACAACAAACAGGTCCATGGAATAAGGTAGACCTTACCATCAGATATGTGTAAAGTGTCACTTACAAGTTCAGAAAACAGAAACTTCAATTCAACCTAAATGACCTAGGTCGCCATCTAGTTCAAATGATAAAAAATGACAGCTGATGACTATCCTGCCAGCCATAGTTTTGAACATTTACATACATGATGCAATTTGTCAAACAAGAGGCAGAAGGGAAACTATGCAACCCATGAAAAATCTGTGCAACAGACAATTCTTAGTACAAAAGCTGCATAAACACCTCATTGCTGCAGTCCATGTACACCGTAGTTTGCAGACATTGAAGCTATGTAAGGCAAGACAGCTTAGGTCCTAAGGACCAAAACAAAGGATCTATATTGTACATGGGTTGGATGGATGTTTGATACCCATGGTTCAGTTCTTGCAACTAGAGACCAGAATTTTCAACCTTCACAATTTGTGCTCCAAGGTCAGAAGTTTCAGCTCTAGAATCTAGGACTAAAACAAAAGCATCCAACTATGCTTGAGAAGTACATCCAATGTGCATATGAACAATGTAAAATCAATTGTTAAAAGGCTTTGCATTTTCACCTGCCATGACAGTTTTCATACTGTCCCTCCTCTTCTCACAGTGGAAACTGCCTTCAAAACGTCCTGTTTGATCACTTCCGTATGATCCTTAAATAGGCAATGCTCCTCATCCAAGAGTGCTTTTCTTTGCATCATAGTCAAGTCCAATTGGCTGTGAATTGAGGACCTTCCATCACAAAAAACTCTTTTGAGACTTTGAGATCACTGTGTCTCTGTTAACAGGAACTTTTGAAGAAAGAAGTCCAACATCATGGGGAACCTCTGTCATTGCCAAGCAAGTTCCCTAGGGACACTTTTGACAGCCTGAAGAATCCAAGATAAAACAGATGAAATCTGGAAATTTCATATGTGCCTAGTTCATTGTAAGGTGTCAGAGTAGCTTCAAGCCAGATTCTGCAAATGACGGGCCCTGGGCTCCAAACTTGAGGGAAAAAGCTTGGGCTTGCTTCAGTCAGACAGCATGTTTAGAATGCATGCAGAAACGTTGGCAACTATGAATCTTATAAGCTCATGACTTGAAGGACGGCTGGAAAGCCTACATCATCTGGTAATGACTTCTACTCATCAAAGCTCACTCTACATTTTCATTCGTACTTCAGGGTCATCCATATCCAATAGTTCACTGCTTGCTGGTAAAGCAACCCTTGATGTCACTGGGAGCGTGACAAGGGGATAACCTACGCAACGGCAGGGATACATCGACCCCTGAAGCAAAACTGAAAAATTATGTGTGGCCTTGACATGGAAGATGGGCTCGCCTTCAGTTGTTTCTGAGATTGCACAAATTTCGTAGCCAGCATTTCGTTCTGGCGCAGAACACTGCAATAAATCTGGCAAAGGAGAGAGCAATACTTTTCAACCGTGAAACCCTAATTCATCAAAATGTCCCTCAGAAGAACTTGAGTGAGAAATATAACCTAGGGGAGAGGTCCGCAGACGTGGTGCGAATTGCAGTGTGATCAAGATGGCAGGCCACTACCGGATGAGGTCCAGTAGCCAGCAGAGAGCCACAAGAAGCAGTATCAAACCCGTCCATGCTGTGCTGTATTGCAGTGGACAAACTCCCGACCATTGTCTGCGACAAATAGGGCACCAACATCGAATCCGCAATTATTTACTCACTCTCCATCCCCTTCCCTCGCTCCCCACCACAAAATGTCAACAAAAAAACCATTTCCAAATTAGTAACTGCAAGGAACCCTCGTGTAAACAAGAGCTGCATAAATTCCCTGGCCTCCATTGCGTCGGTCATTCATGAATGCAACGAAGGGGATCATGGGCTTACAGACAGTTGCTGTGACAGCAAAGGACAAAGAATCCACCCGCGTGCTTCCAAGTTCCTGAAATCCTTTGCAATCCTTTTCCGTAAATGGGGATGTGCTATCTCAGCTTGCATGCAGCAGGAAAACAAGAGTAACTTAATGATTTAAACTTTGTCTTGGCTACCTACTGCTCAAGGTTCCTTCATTTTGCCAATGCAGCGAACAGCACCGCCAAAACCACCGCCAGACTAATGACTTTTAGGTCCATTTAGACCAAAAGCACGAAGCCATTAATGTTGATGTGCTACAGCAGAAAAGACATCCACATAGACCTAGATAGCCAACCAAGAAACGAACCCTAAACACCCAAAGCACGCCGAGTG
>Ga0116226_10004077_pt1 | contig 12900 bp, 6 predicted proteins | sample S1TSphfallax_FD_89692 | JGI IMG/M metagenome (GOLD analysis project Ga0116226, IMG submission 89692) | Host-associated microbial communities from peat moss isolated from Minnesota, USA - S1T2_Fa - Sphagnum fallax MG | ecosystem: Host-associated > Plants > Peat moss > Unclassified | place: USA... | reverse complement strand
CGGAGGCGAACGGGCATTCGTCCATTACCACCTGAAGGGGGGCCAACCGCGTCAGCGCCAATTGCCGCTCGCAGGCTCCGGCCAGACCACCGGTGAAGACGAGCACGTCCAGGTTCGCCGCCTGGAGCATCTGCATCCGATCGGCAAAGGCCGACGGCAGGATGCGGGACCGGCTCACTCGCTGGGCCACGAACTCCTCCAGCCCGTCGCCCCGCATCGTTTCGCTGAACAGCTTCACCTGGTAGCGTTCCGCGTCCAAACCGAGCAGGCGCGGCAGGAGGGTTCGGATCCCCGAAGATTCGCCGGGATCGCGCACGATGACCCCGATGGTCAGACTTCGCCCGTGGCGCGACCACGGCTCGGGCGGGGCCACGGCTGCGGACGCCTGGCGCAATGCCTTGCTGAAGATGCTGGCCTGGGCGACCGCCCAGCGCTTGAGCGACCGGGTCGAACGCTGCGGGGACAGGACCGCTTTGTTCTTGTCGAATGCCGCCACCGCCTCGCGGACGCGAAGCGACCCGAGGTTGCGGCCGGCCCACCGCGCGACCGCCTCGGCCAGTCGTTCGAGCACCGACAGATGCAGGTCCGCGGCGCCTTTCGCCGTGGCGGCGCAGGGCGCCACGAAGACCCAATCGATGAAATGGGGCCACAACCAGTCCGGCACATCGTCCAGGTCCGGCGCATCGCGCCATTGCCAGGACGGCACCAGCATCATCGCGGCCTGCAACCCCCCCCACCCGGTGACCACCAGCTCAGAGGCCAGCGCCAGATCATCCTCCGTCGCGGGTTGGGCCAGATAACCCGCCGTCCACAGACAGCGGGCGAACTCCTGAATCGCGGCGAGTTGCGCGTGGTCCTTGTCCTGCTTGCGCAGGGCTGCCAGGGCCCGGGCGAGTCCCCGCACCTCTTCCCGCAAGCCGGACTTGGCGCCATGGTCCAGACGAAACCGGTCCAAGGCCACGGACCCAGCATCCAAATGGGACTGAAGATCAGGAGGAGCGGACAAGGCGAACGAGGACATGATTAAGGTTGCTGGGGGTTGCTAGGCGGCGACCGCGAGAGTCGCCTCGAGATACTCGGAGATCTTTTTGACATCCTGTTGGACATTGCCCTTTCGGGCGACGATCTCCCAGGGCGGATGCGGCAGGCCGAATTTCGTCAGCGTCGTCCCGCGAACGAGCGGGCCGCCGAGATAATCGGCATCGGGATAAATGACCACCTGCGGGATCGGCAGATTGCTGACCAGATCCGACGCCCCCGACCGGACGGTGCAGACCGAGCCGGCCGCCAGGGCGATCGCCCGATAGTCCGCGAGCTTGAAGGGTGCGCCCCGCAGACCGTCGCCCACCTGCGTCCACGGCCCCTGGTTGACGAAGGGATGCAGTCCGTGCACGCGGAAAGCCGAGGCCAGCGTCGGCCAGAAGCGCGGATCCACGCCGCCCAGCGCCGTCGTCCGGGCGTCGATGTTCAGAATGACCGTCCGTCCCACCGGGAGATCATGCCGCTCCAGAAACCTTCGTGCCGCGGCCAGTTCAGCCTCATTCGGCAGCCGGGCCGCGCTCAGCTCATCCTCGGCCTTCAGGTGCAGCCGCACGCGGTAGGCGTCCAGGAAATGGAAATCCTTGTAGCCAATCGCGCGCGCCAGATCCATCCGCGGGAAATGCGCGAAGTAGAAGCGCCCCGCCTTGGGCTTCGGCGTCAGAATCGTCTCCGCCCGCGTGTGCTCCGGCCACAGCATGTACCGCTCCACCGCCGGAAACAGACCCGCGATAAAACTCATCTCGGGCCGGCCGGCCAACCAGACCTTGACCGCGTGCCGCCGTCCCACGGCCTCCGCGAAACCGCCGACGATGTAATGATCCCCGATGCCGTGTTGGGCCACCAGGACGCAGACGTTGGGAGGAGCATTCATGGCGGGGAATCAGAGGCTCGGGTCGATGGCCACGGAGATGTCCGCCAGCCCGGCGTTGCGCGGCACGGCCACCGCGTGGGCCATTCTCAGGCCGGACGGCTTGTTGTCGTTGAACAGGATCCGCTCGCCGGTGGGGCATTCCGGAATGATATGGGTCACCCGGAGGCGGAGGCGCGCGAGGGTGGCCCGAATGCCGGGCACCGCCTCGGCCGACCGCGCGGTGAGCAGGATGACGACATCGGCGTCACCCACATGGGTCCAAAATTCGCCGACCCCGCCCAGCACCGCGTCCTCGCCCTGGAGGTGGCCATTGTGGCTGACGAGCAGGCCGTCCCAGTCGAAAATCCACGTCTTCGGGAGCGTGCTCAGGGTCAGCTTCATGCCTCGTTGACGTGGTTGAGCTCCAGCATCCCCTTGAAATAGGCGCCGAGGATCGAGTCGTAGTCGTCCTGCACATACCCGGAGAGTCCCAGCCAGATCAGCCCATGGAGCACCCGGATCTGGCGGAGCTGGTCCGGCGAGAAGCGCGCCTCGAACAACCCGCTGAGGTGCGTCCACCCGGAATTGCGGATCGAGATCTCCACGTTGTCCTCCTCCAGGCTCAACAGGAATTGGCGGCGGTTGAACTGGTCGTAGCCGCCCACCACCGAGTAGTATAGTTTCGCCCAATCGTACATCGGGTCGCCGAAGATCTGCGAGCGGCCGAACCGCCCCCGCGGGTCGATAAAGCGGACGTCCGACTCCGCCGTGATGAGCGTATTCGAAAATGTCGGGTCGCCGTGGATCACGGTAAAGATCGCCGGCATCGCGCTGCGCACCAGGCTCTCGAACCAGGCCTGATGTTCGGGATGGAGCGGATTCCGACAGGGCAGGCCGTTCACGGTGACGAAGGGTCGGTCCGCGTACTCGGGCACGAGCGCCCGGACGTTCTCCAGCCGCTGCAGCGTCTTCGTGAAGTAGACCTGGCGGGCGTCGGCGTCGTCGGCGACATGCGCGGGCGCAAGCTGATGGAGTTCGCCGATGGCCTCGAAGATGCGCTCGAGCACGAGGCGCCGCGACTTGAAGTTGGCCGGAAGATCGAACGGATGCCGACCGTCGATCCGCTCCAACGTCATGGGCTCGGACGCCAGCACCCGGGGTGAATGACCGAAGCCCTTCGTCTGGACGTAGCCGTACCAGGCCAGTTCGTCCGCGATCAGGGCCGCATGCGAGTCCAGCTTGGCCTTCTTGACCACCGTATCCCCGACGATGGTGACCTCGTTGAAGAATCGGCAATGCGAGCTCTCCGCCCAGCAAGAGTAAAGCGCCTCCAGCGTGCCGTACTCCTTGATCCGGTCGAAAAACTGGCGGCGCATCGGCAGCTTCCGCTGCGAGAGCCAGCGCACGAATTCGCCTCCCTCCGCCGGCAGTCCGGCCAGCCAGGTGCGGTCGGGGACCTTGAACAGACCAAACACCCCCTCATTCGGCGTGGCCTTGGCCTCCAGTTGGTTCCGGCCATCCATCCGCCAGCGGCAGGGAAACGCCGTCGTGACTCCGACGGTCAGCACGTCGTCGGGAGCGTCCATGATGCCCAGCGGAGCCTCGTCGAAATGAATGTCGCTCCACACCAGCAGAAACGGCGTGACGTCATCCGGCAGAAGCGCGATCGCCTCCCGCAGCCCGTCGATCGTGCCCGTCGTGTCGCCCCGGACGAGCTGCACCCGGTGTCGCGGAGGGAAGGTCTTGAGCACGCGTTCCAGGACCTCGTAGTGATAGTGACCGATCACGATGAATTCGGTCCGCGGGTCGAAACGATCGAACAGCGAGTGGAGCAGCGTCGACCCATTGATCGGCACCAGGCACTTGGGCTTGTTCCAGCAATAGTGCTCGAGGCGGGACCCCTTGCCCCCCGCTTGCACGATCACGTGCCGGACGGAGATGGGCGATGCCAGATTGACCATGGAAATGGGGCGGGTGGCCGGCGGCTGCGCTCAGCGATACGCCGGATCTTCCTTGCCCAAGGTTCCGCCCGGATGCGTTTTGACGAATTGCTCGTGGGTCAGGCCCCGCAGATTCGCGATGTCCACCGCGAGGGACTGCAGGACGGCGAGGAAGCAGACCGACGAGACCGTCGGCGCGAGGTTGAGGTGGTCCGCCTCGTAGGGGACCGGAATCTCCAGATGCCATTGCGCCAGCCGGACCATTTCCGATTTCGGATTGCCGTGGATCGCGAAGATCCGATCGAAACCGATGCGCCGGCACGCCCGCAGGAAAATCAGCAGCTCCGCCGTGTTCCCGCTGCGGGACAATGGAATCACGATATCGTCCTTGCGCAGCAGCCCCATTGTCCCGTGCAGCGCCGCCGTCGCGTCGAGCCACATGCTGCGGATCGACAGCGAATTGTACGTCATCGAGATCTTCTGCGCGAGGGAGCTGTTCTGGCCGATCCCGGTGAACACGAGGACACCCGGACAGGTGTGAAAGATATCGCGGGCTCGCTGCATCGCCTGCGGGCGCAGCGCCTTGGTGGTGTAGTGAAAGGCTTCCCGATACCGATCCAGACTCTCCTCCCAAGTCTGCGCAGGCTGGAAGCAGGGCACCGGCGTGAGCTGAACTTCAGAGAGATCGGCAGCGGGCGCTGCATGAAGGGCCGCGGAAGGCATGGTGCCCGGTAAAAGCAAAACGCGCGCCCTCGCGGATGCGGAGTGTGTTACCTCTTATGCCACAGGTTTTTAAAAACCAATAAAATCGATCTCAACTCGCCGCACTGCGCCCCCCCGCCCGCCCACCCTCACAGCCAGGCAGAAAATGCCGCACCCTTCATCGCCAATGCAGGCGGCACGCCGGGACGGGCATGCAGCCAACCGCCCTCAGACGGCCACGGCGGTCTGCAAAAGCCGGTGCACGACCCCCAGCAGATGGGCGCGATCAAAGGGCTTCGGCACAAAAACCACGTTTTCGATCAACCGCGCTTCCTCGGCACTCTCGCCCCGAGTGTAGCCGGAAGTCAGCACCACCGGCGTCAGGTGGCCGCGTTCGCGCAGGATGCGAATCATTTCGACCCCGGTCAATTGCGGCATCGTCTGGTCGGAAATGATCAGTTGCGGCCGCAGGCCGTCAGCGGTCTCGATATGGTGGAGAAGTTCGCCCGCACCGCGAAACACGATCGGTGTGTAACCGTGCTTGCGCAGCAGGGCCCGGAGCATTTCGACCACGATGGGCTCGTCGTCGACCACCGCGATCAGCTGGCCTTTGCCGGCCTCGATGGCCAAGGGGGAGGAGGCCGTGACGAGCCGCGCCGGATCAGCCTCGCCCAGGAAAATCTCGAACGTCGTGCCGCGGTTGGCCTCGGTGGCCACCCGGAGTCGTCCCTGGTGGGCCATCACCACGCCATGCACGATGGAGAGGCCCAGGCCGGTCCCTTCGCCGGAAGGCTTGGTGGTGTAGAACGGCTCAAAAATCCTGGGCAGGACGTCCGCGGGTATTCCCGTTCCCTCATCGGACACGCTCAGGCAGACATACGGTCCGGCGGTGATCTCGCCCAGCACGGAGGGGACCGGCTGGGGCACGGTAACCTTTGACAAGCCGATCCGCAATTGACCGCCATGTTCCCGCATCGCGTAGGCCGCGTTGGCCGAAAGGTTGAAGATCACCTGCTGCAACTGGGAACGGTCCGCCAGCACGGCCAGCGGACCGTCGCCCACCGTGGGCACGATCTTGATCGTCGAAGGCAGACTCGCCCGGAGCAGCGGCAGGATCTGCCCCAGGAAGACCGCTGCATCGATCACTTCCCGTTCCTGGGCGCCGGCGCGGCTGAAGGCGAGGATCTGCCGGACCAGTTCCGTCGCCCGCTGGGCGGCCACCTGGACATTGGCCAGGTGAGGCTTCCCCGGATGATTCGGCGCAAACTCCTCTTCGGCCAGCGCCACCGACCCAAGAATGCCCGTGAGCAGATTATTGAAGTCGTGCGCGATGCCGCCGGCGAGCCGGCCGAGGGTTTCCATCTTCTGCGACTGCATCAATTGGCGCTCGGTTTCCCGCAGGCGCTCCGCTTCGCGCCGGCGGGCCGTGATCTCGCGGGTCAGGGTAATCGCCCCATCGGGAGGCTCGCCGACACCGTAGCCGCTGATGTGGGTTTCGAACCAGCGTTCTCCGTCCCGCCACTCGATCTGCTCGCTCCTGCCCGCGGCCGCGCTCGCGAGGGCCTGGGTGATCAGGGCCTGAGTTTCGGGGGGAAAGAGTTCGTGGATCGGCCGCCCCTCGACTCCGGCCCCGCCTGGAGCACGCAGTTCGATGGCCAGCGCGTTGGCGAAATTCACGCTGCCGCCCAGATCCGCGCAGATGACCGCGTCCTGAATGCGGGCCAGCACCTCGGCCTCGCGGAAACGCAGTTCCTCCGCCTGCTTCCGGGCGGTGATGTCCTGCGTGGTGCCCAGCATCAGGATCGGTGCGTTGGCCGCATCGCGCTCAATCACGCGCCCGCGCGAGGACACCCAGATCCAGTGCCCGCTCCGGTTGCGAAACCGGTATTCGCAGGCCCAAACCTGGTTTTCGCCCCGCAGGCAGGCGTCCAGGGAGGCGCGGATCCGCGGTTCGTCCTCGGGATGCGCCGCCTTGAACCAAAAATCGGGATGGGGTGGGATCTCCGCAAATTCATAGCCGAGAATGCACGGGCCCGCGGCATGCGTCACCAACCGGTCGGCGGGGAGGTCCCACTCCCACCAGACGAGCTGCGCCGCTTCGATGGCCACTCCCACCCGGCTTTGCAGGCGTTTGATTTCGGTGATGTCATTGAACGTCAGCACCGCCCCTTCCACCGTGCGCTGCGACCCGTAATAGGGCATGATCCGTTTGAGGACCCAGACCCCCTCGCGGGTGCGCCGCTCGCGGGCGGTGGCGCGGCCGCTGGCCATCACCTCCTGGACCGCGGCGAACAACTCCTCCTGCGTCCCCAGCTGATACGAGATATGGTCGAGCGGACGGCCGATGTCGTGAGCCAGCAGTTTGAAGATCCGGCGCACCGCTTCGTTGAATTTCCGGATGCGCAGGTCGCGGTCCACGAACAGGACGCCCACATCGAGACTCACGAAGAGGTTATCCAGGTCCTCGTTGAGGCTGCGCAATTCCTGGTTGCGGGCCACCATCTCGGTATTGACCGTGTGCAGCTCCTCGTTGACGGAATGGAGCTCCTCATTCGTGGCCTGCAATTCCTCGTTCGACGCCACGAGTTCCTCGTAGGAGGCCTGCAGCTCCTCATTGGTGGTCTGCAATTCCTCGACGGTCGCCTGGAGGTTCTCCCGGTTGACCTGCAGTTCGTGTTCCAGGGTCGCGATCCGCTGGCGGAGCAGCTCGTGCCCGCCGATCTCCACGACGGGGGCGGACGCCGGCGTGGCGGCGGCGGGCGTCGCCTCGGTCCGCTCCGAGAGAGCGACGAAGGCGAGCGCCTGCCCCGGCTTGCCGCGCGCCACGATCTCCGCGGTCACGTCGGTCACCCGGGCGTCATCGCCGCCCGCAATGGCCACCGCGCGGACGGAAACCTTGCGGCCGGACTTGAAGACGCTGGCCAGCAGAGTCGCGAGCGCCACCCGGAGATCGCCCTCACACCGCTTGAGCAGATTGATTTCCGTGCGGCCGGATTCGGGCGCGAGGTACCGGCCCGCTCCTCCCGTGCAATGCAGCAGCTCGCCGGATTCGGCGACGATGAAACCTGCGGGGGCATGCAGGGCGAGAAGTTCATCGTAAGCCTGGAGCAACGGCCGGCTGATCGTCGCCGCCAAAGGCGGGACCGCGCCCGACCGCAACGACCAGGCCGCGGTCGATCCGGGCACCGAGTCAAAGGGCAGGCGGGTCTCGCCCACCCTGGGCGACTTGCGGAACAACTTGAATTTCGGATCGACGAGCTCGAAGGCGGATTCCAGCCGCCCCACCCCCTCGCTCATACCCAAAAATAGGATACCCTCGGGGCGTAGACCGTAATGAAACAGGCCGAGGGCCCGTTCCTGGGCCGCCGGACCGAAATAAATCAGCAGGTTTCGGCAGGTGATCACGTCGAGCTTCGTGAACGGCGGATCGGCCAGGACGTTGTGCGGGACGAAAACGATATTTTGGCGCAACGCCGGAACCACCCGCCACTGGTCGCCCTCGGCCGGCGTGAAATAACGATCCCGGCGCTCCGGGGGCAGTTTCGCCACCTGCGCAGCCTTGAAGACCCCTTGACTGGCCCGACCGAGCGTCGCCCGATGAAGGTCGGTCGCAAAGATGGACCACCGCCCCCGGTAGCCGGTTTGACGGGCCAGTTCATCGATCAGCATGGCGAGCGAATACGGCTCCTCCCCCGACGCACATCCGGCGCACCACACCCGGATCTCCTCGCGCTCCCCGGACTCGAACAGCGGCCGCAGCGCCTGGGCCTCCAGCGCGGCGAAGGCGGATCCATCCCGGAAGAATTCGGTGACGCCGATCAGGAGATCGTGATAGAGCACATCCGCCTCGGCGGGATCCGCGGCGAGCCGCCGCTCGTAGGCTTCGATGCCGGGGCAATCGCAGAGTTCCATCCGCCGGTGGATGCGGCGCCCCACCGTGGCCAGCTTGTAGGGTGTGAAATCGATGCCGGACACCTTCTGCAGCCGCTCGAGGATGACCGAGAATTCTCCGGCCTCCGCCAGGGTCTTGGCTGCGACCTCGACCGCCGGCAGACGCAGCGAGGGGTTCTGCCCATAGGATGCGATCGCCCCGGCCATCCGCTCAGGCGGCAGCATGTAGTCGGCGATGCCGAGCGCCAACGCATTGCGGGGCATCCCGTCGAATTCGGCGGTCTCCGGAGTTTGCACGAGGACCAGGCCGCCGTCGGCGTGAATGGAGCGAACCCCTTCGGTTCCGTCGGAGCCTGTGCCCGACAGTACCACCCCCACCGCCGCCGGTCCGAATTCCGCCGCCAGGGAGGCGAAGAGCTGGTTGATCGGCAATTCCAGCCCTTGACCCACCCTCCGATCGGCGAGCACCAATCGCCGATCCCTGATCGAAAGCTGCATCTTCGAGGGAGTGAGATAAATCGTGTTGGGCTCCGGCGCCATGCCCGTCGCCGCGATCCGGATGGGGACCCGCGTATGCTTCGCGAGCAATTCATCCATCACGCTCTTGAAGTCGGGCGACAGGTGCTGGACGACGATGTATGCGCAGCCGCTGTTCGGTGAGATCGCGCCGAAAAACGCTTCCAGGGCCTTGAGTCCGCCGGCGGAAGCACCTACGCCCACCACCAGAAGGGGCGGAGACGGGGGGGCGGCGGCGGCCGATTCCGCGTTCACGCGAACACGGGAAATCGGCCCAGTCCAGTCGTGGGGCAACTATTCAAAGGCGAAGCGGCGCCCGCACTTTGTGCGATTTGACGCCGCAGGCCAGTGCAAACCGCATGGAATCATCCTAAATCCGCCGCGGCTTGTACCGATAGACCGCCGTGCCGGATACCGCTGCAGCCGGAGCCATCAACCTTAGAGCCAAGTTCGCCTTGGTCTCATCGGTCGTTTGCGCGGGGATTGTGGCGCTGGGGGTATTCTCCTGGATTCGATTGAACCAACTGAGCGCCGCGTACCGCCTGAGCCTCGCTCAAGACGCGCTGATCACGCGGACCGTGGAGACCGCCCGGCGCGGCCAGGTCCACTTCAAGAAGGAAGTGCAATGCTGGAAGGATATCCTGATCCGCGGGCACGACGCGCAAAACTTTGCCCGGTATCTGCAGGAGTTTCAGACGGAGGAGGCGTCGACCCAGCAGGACCTCGGATCGCTTCGGGCGACGCTGCGGGAACTCAGCGTTCCCTCCGCGACCTTGGAAAGTGCGATCGCCCAGCATGCGGACCTCGGCGGCAAGTACCGCGCCGCGCTTAAGCAGTTCGTGGCCGCCGACGTCGGCAGCACCCAGACCGTGGACCAACTGGTCAAGGGCCTCGACCGGCCGGCCACCGCTGCGATCGACGGACTCGTGGCCACGATCATGCAGGCATCCGACGACATGGCCCGGAGGAAGAGCGAAGAAGCCCGCGTCCTGGTCCACCAAACGCAGGTCGCACTGGTCGTGGGCATCATCGGCGTGTCGGCGGTCATTTTGCTGGTCCTCGGCGCCTTCATGCGGAGCATGCCCCGCCCGTTCCGGACGGTGGCGGGAGATCTCTTCGCTGCGTCGCGGGCGATAAATTCGGCGGCCGGCCAGGTCGCCGCCTCAAGCCAAGCCCTGGCCGAAGGCGCGGGCGAACAGGCGGCCTCGCTCCAGGAAACGAGCGCCTCCCTCGAGGAGATCGCGAGTATGACAGCCCGGAATGCCGAAAGCGCCGCGCAAGCCAAGATCCTCTCCCGCGACACCAACCTGGCGGCCGAGGCCGGCGCGCAAAGCATCGCCGCGATGCAGCAGGCCATGGCCGCCATCCAGGAGTCCTCGGCCAAAATCGGGAAGATCGTCCGAACCATCGACGAGATTGCCTTCCAGACGAACCTCCTGGCCCTTAACGCCGCGGTCGAAGCTGCGCGGGCCGGCGCAGCCGGCACAGGCTTCGCGGTCGTGGCGGAGGAGGTGCGCTCCCTCGCCCAGCGCTCGGCCCAGTCCTCCCACGAGACCGAAGCCTCGATCAAGGAGGCGCTCGCCCGCAGCGCCCACGGTGCGGAAATCAGCACGCAGGCCGCGGCGAGCCTTGAGCACATTCTCGTCAAAGCCCGGCAGGTCGACGAGATCGTCCGCGGAATCGCCGCGGCCTCCCAAGAACAGCGCGCGGGCCTCGACCAAGTGAACACGGCGGTCGGGCGGATCGACCGCGTCACGCAGCGGAACGCCGCCACCGCCGAGGAGTCGGCGAGCGCGTCGGCCAAGCTCATCACCCAGGCCGAGACGATGCGCGCTTCGATCCGCGAACTCCAGACGCTCGTTGGGACTGCCGCTGGTTCGAACAAAGCCGTTCAGCCTCCGCCGCGCCGATCAGACCGCACTGGCGCCTTGAAACCCGACCGATTCGGGTTACGGTGCTTCGATGCGCTCAACTCTTAGCCAACCCGTTGCGCCGTCATTTGTTGCGTCGCTGGTCCGGCCGACATTGACGAGCGGTTGCGGGGCGGGATGGACGGCCTGTTCTGCGGGATGAGCGCCCTGTCCCAGTGGTGCCCTAACTCCGGCCTCGCCGCAGCACAGTGAACCTCTCGGAGCCGTTCGTTCGCCGGCCGGTGGCGACGAGCCTGATCATGGCGGGCATCGCCTTAGCCGGCTTGGCGGCCTATTTTCACCTGCCGGTGGCCCCCCTCCCCCAGGTCGCGATCCCGGTGATCGCGATTTCGGCCGCGATGCCGGGCGCGAGCCCTGAGACGATGGCGAGCAGCGTCGCCACGCCGCTGGAGCGCCACCTCAGCGGCGTCGCCGATGTCACGCAGATGACCTCGCAGAGCTCGATCGGCTCTTCGACGATCATCCTGCAATTCGGCCTCGACCGGGACATCGACGGCGCGGCCCGCGATGTCCAGGCCGCCATCAACGCCGCCCGTGCCGATCTGCCCGCGGCGCTGAGGAGCAATCCGGTCTACCGCAAATTCAATCCCGCCGACGCCCCCGTCCTCATTCTGGTCCTCACTTCGCCGACGCTGAGCCAGAGCCAGCTCTACGACGCGGCCTCGACCATCATCGCGCAGAAATTATCCCAGGTCCAAGGCGTCGGCGACGTCAGCGTCACCGGCAGCTCCCTCCCCGCCGTGCGGGTGGAGCTGAATCCCGCCGCGCTCTTCCACTACGGCGTCGGGATGGAGGACGTGCGCGCGGCCCTTGGGTCCGCCAATGCGAACAGCCCCAAGGGCGCGGTCGAGAACGACTCGAAGCGCTGGCAGCTTTACAGCAACGACCAGGCCCGTCACGCGTCCGACTACCGACCGCTGATCGTCGCCTATCGGAACGGCGCACCGGTCCGCCTCGCCGACGTCGCGAAGGTGGAGGATGCGGTGGAGGACACGCGCAACTTCGGCATTTCCGCGGGGCGGCCGGCCGTGCTCGTGCAGATTTCGCGGCAGCCGGGCGCCAACATCATCGACACCGTCGACCGCGTCCAGGCCCTGCTCCCGACCCTGGCGGCTTCCATCCCGGGCGCCGCGAATCTCGCCGTCGCGATGGACCGCAGCGTGACGATCCGCAGCTCCCTGCGGGACGTCGAGGAGACCCTCGTGGTGGCGGTGCTGCTGGTCGTGCTGGTCGTGTACGGCTTTCTCGGCGACTGGCGCGCGACCCTCATTCCCAGCGTGGCCGTGCCGGTCTCCCTGGTGGGCACATTCGGGGTGATGTACCTGCTGGGCTACAGCCTCGACAATATGTCGCTCATGGCGCTGACCGTCGCGACCGGCTTCGTCGTCGACGACGCCATCGTGGTCATGGAGAACGTCGTGCGCCACATCGAGGCGGGCACGCCGCGCTTTCAAGCCGCCCTCCTCGGCGCCCGCGAAGTTGCGTTCACGGTTTTGGCCATGAGCCTTTCGCTCGTCGCGGTGTTCATCCCCATCCTGTTCGCCCCCGGCATCGCCGGGCGTTTCTTTCGCGAATTCAGCGTGACGCTGTCGGTCGCGATTCTGATCTCGATGATCGTTTCGCTGACGGCGACCCCCATGATGTGCGCCCTTCTGCTGGGCCGCCCCCGCGCCGATCCGGCCGCCGGCGCGATCGGCCGGCGCCTGCACGCGGCGTTCGTCCGACTCCTCGGGTTCTACGATCGCTCGCTCGGCGTCGTGCTCCGGCACCCGCGCGCCGTCCTCGCCCTTCTGGTCGGGACCGTCCTGTTGAACATCGTTCTGTTCGGCCGCATCCCCAAGGGCTTCTTCCCCGAACAGGACACCGGCTTCATGCAGGGCGTCGTCCAGTCGGATCCGACCGCCTCGTTCCAGCTGACGGCGGAGAAGATGCGGCGTTACGTCGATATCCTTCAGTCCGATCCCGCCATCGCCTCGGTCGTCGGCACCATGGGCGGCGGCGGTGCGGGCGGCGGCCTGCGCGGCGGCGG
>Ga0116226_10004076_pt1 | contig 12902 bp, 9 predicted proteins | sample S1TSphfallax_FD_89692 | JGI IMG/M metagenome (GOLD analysis project Ga0116226, IMG submission 89692) | Host-associated microbial communities from peat moss isolated from Minnesota, USA - S1T2_Fa - Sphagnum fallax MG | ecosystem: Host-associated > Plants > Peat moss > Unclassified | place: USA... | reverse complement strand
CCAGACTTGGGATGCGCCCATCAGACGGGCGGGTTACTGGGAGCAATCCATGGCGATGAACATCCCAGGCCACCGTATAGTGACCATGCATTATTGCACCGACATGGCCACGGAGAAGAAATTCTCCGCCTTCGGACAGACGGCAAACCCGGGGATGTGTTCAAAACGGGAGATGCATCGCACGCCCGCTGGCATGACCTTCGAATCGGTCTGCACCATAGGTGGCCGAACCATGACGACGACGGGCGTCGCCACCGGTGATTTTCAGACCCATTTCCATATTCATACGTCGATCCACGCGGCGCCGGCCGCGCCTGGCATGGCCGGGCAGACTGTAGATATCGAGGGAAAATGGCTTGGTGCATGCCCTCCCGGCCGCAAGCCGGGCGATATGGTGATGGACGGCGGGGTTGTCATGAACATGGGCGCGATGTCACCCCACTGAACGGATTGCCGAGCGTCCTTCAGGCGGCCGGCGCGGCTGGGTAGGGCCCCCTGCCCCCGTCAGCCACGAACCGCTCGATCCGGGCGGTAAGAACCGGCAACGGAACGGAGCCCATTTGTAGAATGGTGTCGTGAAACGCGCGGATGTCGAAGGCTGCGCCAAGGGCGGCTTCGGCCGTCGCCCGGGCGTCGAGAATGGCTTTCTGTCCGAGATAGTACGACAGAGCCTGACCGGGCCAAGCTATGTAACGATCGACCTCGGTCCCAATCTCATGTTCAGAGAGAGCGGTGTTTTCACGGAAATACGACAAGGCTGAGTCTCGGGTCCAACTCATGGCGTGCAGGCCGGTATCGACCACGAGGCGGGCGGCGCGCCACATCTGGTAGCTGAGCATGCCAAACCGATCATAGGGCGTTTCGTACATGCCCATCTCTTCGCCGAGACGTTCGCAATAGAGAGCCCAGCCCTCGCCATAGGCGGAAATATAGCTTTTGCGCCGGAACTCCGGCTGGCCTTCCGCCTCCTCGGCCAATGGCATCTGGAAGGCATGGCCGGGCGCGGATTCGTGCAGGGTGAGAGCCGTGAGGGCGTAGAGCGGCCTGGAGGGCAGATCATAGGTGTTGACCAAATAGACGCCCGGTCCGCCGCGTCCGGCGGTGTAGAACGGGGCCTGATCCTCTGGCACGGGCCGAATGGCGAAGCGTCCGCGAGGCAGGCGACCAAACCAGTCAGCCGCCTTTCCGTCAAAGATCTTGGCGGTCCAAGCCGCGCGATCAAGCAGCGCCTGGGGAGTCGCAACATAGAACCGGGGGTCGGTTCGCAGGAAAGCCAGGAACGCTTTGAAATCGCCCGGGAAAGCGACCTCCTCAATCACCGCCGCCATGCGCCCCCGAATCCGCCCGACCTCCGCCAGCCCAAAGGCGTGGATTTCCGCTGGCGACCGGTCGAGCGTGGTGAACTCGGCAATCTTGGATTGATAATAGGCGCGCCCGTCTGGCAGGGAATAGGCGTCCAGGCTTTCGCGCGCGCCGGGAATATAGTGCTCCCGCAGAAACGTGAGCAGCGTGCGGTGGGCAGGGATCACGGCGTCGGCAATAACCCTCACCGCAAGGGTTCGTAGCGCCGAGCGAACATCCGGCGCGATGCTCGTGGGAAAGTCCGTGAAGGGTTTGTAATAGACGGTGGCTTCGGGGGAGACGGCCAGGGCGACCGAAGCGGCGGACGCATCCCGGCCCTGAAGGGTGACTTTCGGCGGCGTGAAGCCCCGCGCCAGACCGGCGCGCATATTGCTTATCTGCTGGTCAAAATAGCGTGGCGTTTGGGCTAGCTGGGCCAGGTAGTTTCTGTAATCGGCCTCCTTGCGGAAGGTTCGCCGCGCGACGCTGGTCAGCTCCCCCCAGAATGACGTGTCGGAATTGGCCGGCATTTCCCAGTCGCGGTAGGCCCAGGCGTTGGCGAGCGCGTCGATCTGTCCCTTGTAAACCGCCAGATTGATCCGGCCCTCCTCGTCCAGCACCTTGGGATCGATCCCCGCAAGCTTCGCCTGCACCTCGCGCCACACCGCGAGCCGGGCGGCCTGGGCGGGGGTGCTCACGTCCGGGAGGTAACGCGAGATCTCCCGCGTCGGATCGCCGTCGTCGGGAAACTGCGCCTGCCGCCAAGCCCATTCGGTGGTGTAAATTGACTCGAACTTCGCCTGTTCGCTTCCAAGCGCGACGCTCGACGTAGCGGCGAGAAGCGAGGCCGCGCCCGGCAGGGTGGCGGCAAGGGCGCGGCGGGTCAGGCCGCTCACCGGGCCGCCAGGGCTATCGCGGCGGCGTGGGCCAGCGGGTCGAGGATCACCAAGGCCAGCAGAGCGCCTGGAAATGAAAACAGCGCGCAGGCATAGGTCACAATGCTGGCTTCCGGAGTCGGCGCATCGGTGGCCCCCGGAGACGGATCGAACCACATGCGTTTGATAAGCTTTAAATAATAATAGGCCGCGACAACGCTCCCGAGCAAAGCCGCTACAGCGACCGGCGCCAGGCCCGCGTCGAGAGCGGCCTTGAATACGAAGTATTTTCCCCAGAGCACGCTGAACGGGGGCATGCCGAGGGACGACAGGGCGAAGACGGTCAGAGCGATCGCCATGGCTGGCCGCTCCCGGGCGAGGCCGGCCACGTCATCCATCGCCTGCATCGCCCGCCCGCCCCGGCTGAGCGCCGTAAGGGCGGCGAAAAAGCCTGTCACGTCAATTACGTAGAGCACCATGAACACCAACATGGCCTGGATGCCAACCACGCCTCCCGCGGCGAGGCCCAACAGAGCGTAACCAATGCTGGCGATGGAGGAATACGCCCAGAGCCGTTTAAGATCCCTTTGAATAAGGCCAGCGAACGCGCCAACGGCGACGGACATCAGCGCCATGGCCACCAGTATCTGGCGCCAATCATGCACCGCGCCGCCGAACGCCTGTGTCAAAACTCGCGCCAGGAGCACCATCGCCGCGAGCTTGGGGGCCCCCGCGAAAAACCCGACCACGGGCGTTGGGGCGCCCTCATACACATCGGGCGTCCACATGTGGAAAGGGGCGGCGGACACCTTGAACCCGATCCCGCACATCAGAAATACGAGGCCAAATAGCGCGCCACCATGGGCCCCGTGGCCGATGGCCGCGCCGATGACGTCAAACCGCGTCGACCCGGCGAAACCATAGATGAGAGAGGCCCCATAAAGCAGAATGCCGGACGACAGGGCGCCGAGCACGAAGTACTTCAAGCCCGCCTCGGAGGCCTTACCGTCGTGGTTATGGAAGGCCGCCAGAATATACAGGGCGAGGGATTGCAACTCGATGGCGACATAGAGCGATAAGAGGTCGCCCGCCGCGACCATCATCCCCATGCCAATAGCCGCGATGATCACGAGAATCGGAAACTCGAACCGCACCACGCCCCGGCGCTGAAACCATCTGTCGCCCAGCGGAATGGCCACTGCGCTCGCCACATAGATGATAACCTGAGCGAACACGGACCCCGCGTCGGCGATGAGCGCGCCATGGAAGGCTGATCCGCGAGGCCCGAGGATCGACGTCAAAGCGCCCGCCAGAAGCGCGACCACGGCGGCGGTGGTGAAGGCAAGCGATGGCTTGCCCTGGAAGGCGCCCCAAACCAGAAGCAGGAGCGCGGACGCGGCAAGAAGGAGCTCCGGCGCCGCCAGTATCGCCGGCGAGGACAGGCTCATCGAGCCCCTCCCCTGCTCGCCTGAAAAACCTCAACCAGACGCTCGGCGGAGGCGTGCGTGAGATCAAGCACGGCTCCCGGGTGCAGGCCCAGATAAAGGGTCGCCAGGATCAAAGGCGCGAAGAGTACGGTTTCCCGCCACTCCAGATCGCCAATTTCGACGAGCGCCGGGTTGGTCAGTTCGCCAAACGAAATCCGGCGATACAGGCTCAGCGCATAAACGGCCGAAAGGATCATGCCCGTGGCCGCGAAAATCGCCGTCCAGGTCGAGGCTCCATACACCCCCGTCAACGTCTGAATTTCGCCGACGAAACCGCTGGTTCCCGGAAGCCCGACATTACCCATGGTGAACAGCAGGAACACCGCCGCATAGAGGGGCATCCTGTTGGCCACTCCGCCATAGAAGGCGATCTCCCGGGTATGCATCCGGTCGTAAACCACGCCGACACACAGAAAGAGCGCGCCGCTGATCAACCCATGACTGAGCATCTGGAAAATGGCGCCCTGCTCTCCCTGCAGGTTGCCTGAAAAGATTCCCATGGTGACGAAGCCCATGTGGGCCACGGACGAATAAGCAATCAGCTTCTTCATATCGGTCTGCCGAAAGGCGACCAGCGAAGTGTATATTATGGCGATCGCCGAAAGGGCGAAGATCAGTGGAGCAAACCGCCAGCTTGCGTCGGGAAACATCGGCAGTGAAAAACGCATAAAGCCGTAGCCGCCCATCTTCAGCAGGATGCCGGCCAGGATGACAGAGCCCGCCGTCGGCGCCTCAACGTGAGCGTCCGGGAGCCATGTGTGCACCGGCCACATCGGCATCTTCACCGCGAAGGAGGCGAAAAACGCCAGCCAAAGCCAGGTCTGAGTCGCCGGGCTGAATTTGTAGGTCATCAGCTCTGGAATGCTGGAGGTGTGGGCGATGCCAACCATGGCGAGGATCGCTGACAGCATCAGCACCGATCCCAGAAGAGTGTAGAGAAAGAATTTATAGGCCGCGTAGACGCGGTTCTTGCCTCCCCATATCCCAATGATGAGAAACATCGGGACCAGCTGTCCCTCAAAGAACATGTAGAAAACAAGAAGATCAAGCGCGCAGAACACACCGATCACCAAGCTTTCAAGCACCAGGAAAGCGATCATGTATTCCACCACCCGGCTCTGGATGGATCGCCAACTCGCAACGATGCAGATAGGTATCAGGAAAGCGGTAAGAAGAATGAACAGGACGGAGATGCCATCAACGCCCATGTGATAATGAATGCCCGCGAACCAGGCGAAGTCTTCGGTGAACTGAAAGCCCGTCTGATGGGCATCGAAGCCCGCCACCACAAGGACAGACAAGCCCAAGGTCGCGAGCGTCGTGGCCAGGGCGATCCACCGGGCGGCCCGGGCGGCGCCGTCGTCGCCTGCCCTCGCGAATACGCGCAGCAGAACGATCGCCGCCACGCCGATCAGCGGCGCAAAGGTCGTCAGAGACAGAACGCCCATTATCGGAAGGCCCAGAGAGCGTATGACAGCAGGCCGGCCACCCCGAGCAGCATGACGAAGGCGTAGTGATATACATAGCCGCTCTGCAGGCGACCGGCCGCCTTACCTACGAGATATGAGGCCGCCGAAACTCCATCAGGTCCGAGGCGGTCAATGACGCCCTTGTCCACGCCCTTCCAGAAGACATCGCCCAGCGCTTTAGCCCCCCTGACGAAGACGGCGTCATAGAGCTCGTCAAAATACCATTTGTTGTAGAGAAACAGCCAGATAGGCCCGCGTCTGTCAGCGATGCGCGCGCCCAGGCCCTCACGTCGTATATAGACATACCAGGCCGCAAAGAGGCCTAGAGCCGTGACACTCAAGGGCCCCCAGCCGACCCAGGCGGGAAGATGCCCAAGATCATCGAGCACCGACCGTCCGCCAAGAGTGTAGATGACCCCGCGCCAGAAGCTGGTGCGCTCGGACCCCACGAACAACTCCACAAACGCGCCGCCAGCGATGGTCGCTCCGAGCGCCAGAACGAGCAGCGGCGCCAGCATGGTCCATGGGCTTTCTTTGGGTGTGTGATCGTCGTGGCTGGCTAAAGGCTCATCGTGGGTCTCGATCTGCGCCGGACTGGCATGAGCCTCGCCGACTCCGCCCCATTTGGCGTGGCCATGAAAGGTCATGAAGATGAGACGCCAGGAGTAGAACGAGGTCAGCCCGGCAGCGACGAGGCCGGCGACAAACGCGAAATAGGCGACACCGTTGGTCCGCCCCGCGGCAAACGCCGCGTTGATGATGGCGTCCTTGGAATAAAAGCCGGAAAATCCAAGGTCGAGCCCCGGGAGGCCCACCCCCGTGATCGCCAGGGTGCCGATGATCATTACCGCATAGGTGACGGGGAGCCGTTTCCACAAGGCGCCCATTTTTCGCATGTCCTGCTCATGATGCATGCCCTCGATCACCGATCCCGCCCCGAGAAAGAGAAGCGCTTTGAAGAAGGCGTGGGTGAAGAGATGGAACATGGCTGCCTGATACGCGCCAACGCCGGCGGCGAAGAACATGTAACCGAGCTGCGAACAGGTCGAATAGGCGATGACACGCTTGATGTCGTTCTGCGCCAGGCCCACCGTCGCCGCGAACAGGCAGGTCACCGCGCCCACGACCGTCACCATGCCCTTGGCCACCGGGGCGTATTCAAACATCGGCGATAACAGGCAGACCATGTAAACGCCCGCCGTCACCATGGTGGCGGCGTGGATCAGGGCCGACACCGGCGTGGGGCCCTCCATGGCGTCGGGGAGCCAGACATGCAGGAAAAACTGCGCTGATTTACCCATCGCGCCGATGAATAAAAGCACGCAGGCCAGGTCCATCAGAGGCCAGTCATGACCGGCGAACCGCCATAACAGACGGGCGTGAGGCCCGACCTGCGGAAAGATTTCAGCAAAACGGATTGTCCCGAACGCCCAGAAGACCGTCATGATCCCCAGAGCGAAGCCAACGTCACCGACGCGGTTGACCACAAAGGCCTTGATCGCGGCGGCGTTGGCGGTGGCCTTCTGGAACCAGAAGCCGATGAGCAGATAGCTGGCCAGCCCAACGCCTTCCCAGCCGAAGAACAGCTGCATGAAGTCCGACGCCGTGACCAGGGCCAGCATGGCGAAGGTGAAGAAGGACAGATAGGCGAAGAAGCGGGGCTTCGACGCATCGTGCGCCATATAGCCCCAGCTATAGAGGTGAACGAGGGCGGATACGCTTGTCACCACGACGAGCATAACCGCCGAGAGCGAGTCGATGCGGATCGACCAGTCGGATCGGAATGCGCCGACATTGATGAAAGGCGCGATTTGCACCGTAAAATGGGTGGGCCAGCCGCCCCAGATAAGTTGAACAAAGGTCGTCCAGGCCAGAGCGCAGGCGGCGAATAACAAACCGGTGGTGACGATCATCGGCGCTCGGTCGCCCAGCCTTTTGCCCAGGGCGCCGGCGATCAACGCGCCAGCCAGGGGCGCGAACACCAGAACGGTGACGAGAAACTGGGCCGTCATGGCGCCGATCAGCCTCGCATCACCGAGGCATCATCCACGGCGATGTCGCCGCGCCAACGGAAGAAGGTCACCAGGATCGCAAGGCCCACGGCAGCCTCCGCCGCCGCGACGGTCAGGACGAACAGCGCATAGATCTGTCCAACCACGTCATGCAGAAATACCGAAAAAGCGACAAGATTGATGTTCACCGCCAGCAGGATCAGCTCGATGCTCATCAAGATCACGATGATGTTCTTGCGGTTTACGAAGATGCCAAACACCCCGATGGTGAACAGGATCGCCGCCACGGTGAGATAATGGTCAAGACCGATAGTCATAGCGGGGCTGACTCCCCGGATTTTATGTTGACGATGCGAAGTCCCGTAGCCGGCGTCCGTGCAACCTGTTCGGCGATATTTTGCCGCTTGACGCCGCTGCGATGCTTGAGGGTCAGCACGATGGCGCCGATCATCGCCACCAGCAGCACCATGCCGGCAGCCTGGAAGACATACACATAGTCGGTATACAAAACCCGGCCGATCGCCTCGATGTTGCTGGAGCCCGACGATTGGTTCGCCAGCCCCCCGGACTGCCCGGCCGCCCCCCGTCTCGCGACCGTCCCGGCGACGATGATCATCTCGACCGTAAGGATGGCCGCGACCGGCCCGCCGATCGGCAGGTAGCGCGCGAACCCCTGCCGCAGGGCGACGAAATCCACGTCGAGCATCATGACCACGAACAGAAACAAAACCGCGACGGCGCCGACGTAGACAACGACCAGGATCATGGCGAGGAACTCCGCGCCCATGAGCACGAAAAGGCCGGCCGCGGAGAAGAAGGCGCTGATCAGGAAAAGCACCGCATGCACCGGATTGCGGGCCAGAGTGACCGAGAGCCCCGCGCCCAGGGTGGTCGCCGCGAGAACGTAAAAGGCGATCGCCTGCAGCACCATGAGCCGTCAAATCTCCATCGTCTTGGGTGCGAGGCGCGGCGCGCGGAAGCCTCTTAGCGATAGGGAGCGTCGAGTTCCAGATTCTTCGCGATCTCGCGTTCCCAACGGTCGCCGTTGGCGAGCAGGCGTTCCTTGTCGTAGTAGAGTTCTTCGCGGGTTTCGACAGCGAATTCAGTGTTCGGGCCTTCCACGATGGCGTCCACGGGACAGGCTTCCTGGCAGAGGCCGCAGTAGATGCATTTGACCATATCGATGTCGTACCGCGTGGTCCGCCTCGATCCGTCATCCCTCGGTTCCGCTTCGATCGTGATCGCCTGAGCCGGGCAGATCGCCTCGCAGAGCTTGCAGGCGATGCACCGCTCCTCGCCGCTGGGATACCGGCGCAAGGCGTGTTCACCCCGGAACCGAGGCGATTGAGGTCCTCGCTCATTGGGGTAAAGGACCGTCGCCTTGGGGCGGATCATATATTTGAGGCCCAGGCCAAAGGCGCCAACGAAATCCATGAGGGCCGCGCCCCGTATGGCTTGACCGATCCGCGTGAACATCAAAACCGCCTCGCGTCGCCGATGGTCATGCGCCTGGCCAATACAAGCGCCAGGCGCTGATCAGAACCACGGCGGCGATGGAAACCGGCAGGAATATCTTCCAGCCCAGGCGCATGAGTTGATCATAGCGGTAGCGCGGGACGATCGCCTTCACCATCGCGAACAGGAAAAAGAAGAAAACCAGTTTGCCGAAAAACCACAGGAATCCAAAGAAGCTGGCCTGGGTGGGGCTCCAGCCCGCCGTGAAGGGCGTGGGGAATGGCGCCTGCCAACCGCCAAAAAACAGCACGGTGATCAGGCCGCACATCAGAACGATATTGGCGTACTCGCCGATCATGAACAGCAGATAGGGCGTGGAGGAATATTCCACCTGATACCCGGCCACGAGTTCTGATTCCGCTTCGGGCAAATCAAAAGGCGGACGGTTGGTTTCGGCGAGGGCGGAAATGAAGAAGATCACCGCCATCGGAATCATCACCAAAGCGGCCGGCAAATCCTTGAGGCCCCCGCCACCCAGCACATTCCAATGCCAAAAGCCGCCACCCTGATGTTCGACTATGGTCTGCAGGTTCAACGTCCCGGAGAGCAGGATCACGGTTACGATCACAAACCCGATCGAGACCTCATACGACACCATCTGAGCGGCTGACCGCAGGCTCCCCAGGAAAGGATACTTAGAGTTCGAAGCCCACCCCCCCATGATGATGCCGTAGACGCCCAGGGACGAGATGGCGAACAGATAGAGCACCCCGACATTGATGTTCGAGACCACCCACCCCGGAGCCAGCGGCATGACCGCCCAAGCCCCGAAGGCGAGTGTAAAGCTGATCAGCGGCGCCAGCAGGAAGACCGCCTTGTCCGCCCCCGCGGGTATGACAATCTCCTTTAGGACGAATTTGCCGAAATCAGCGAAGGACTGAAACATGCCGAAGGGACCCACGACATTGGGGCCTTTGCGCATCTGGACACCCGCCCAGATTTTTCGATCGGCGAGCAACAGGAAGGCTAGCGAGAGCAGGATCCAGACGAGAACAGCGAGGATCTGAAGAACGGTCAGCAGCGTCCAGCCGCCCGGCGTGGCCCAGAAGGTTTGCGCGGACACCGGCTACTCCGCCGCGCGCTTTAGGCCGGCGTTCAAGGCCGCGCACTCGGCCATCGTCACGCTCGCGCGGGCGATGGGATTGGTGAGATGGAAAGCCTTGATGGGGCTGGCCAACGGCGCGGGATTGAACGAACCCGCGGAACCCAGGGCGTTCAGATCAAGGGGCGCCGGAACCGAGCCCGGCGCATAATCGATCTGGCCGAAGGTGGGATGATCGGCGAACAGCCTGGCGCGAAGTTGGTCCAGATCATCATAGGGGAGGCGCGCGCCAAGGCGCTCGGAAAGGGCGCGCAGAATCGTCCAATCCTCCTTCGCCTCGCCCTTGGGAAATACGGCCCGCTCGCCGCGCTGAACGCGGCCCTCGGTGTTGACGTAGAGCCCCGCCTTTTCCGTATAATCGGCGCCCGGGAGAATAATGTCCGCGCGATGCGCTCCCGCGTCGCCATGCGTACCGAGATAGACCACAAAGGCGCCGGTGTCAGAAAGGTTGATTTCATCCGCCCCGAGCAGGAAGAGGAGGTCCATGGCGCCGGTTTTGACCATATCTGTCGCGGCTTTGCCCCCGGCCTTGGGTATGAACCCCATATCGAGGCCGCCGACGCGGGCGGCGGCGGTATGCAGCACGTTCCATCCGTTCCAGTCCTGCCGCACGACTCCGAAGGCGCCAGCGAGATCGGCCACGCTCTTCAGGATCGCCAGGGAGTCAGACCGGGTCAGGGCGCCCTGGCCAAGAATGATCGCCGGCCTTTCGGCGGCTTTGAAGGCCTCGGCGAATTCCGTCTTGCCCTTCGGCAACGCCTGGATGGCGTCGGCGCCCTCACCCACGAAATCATAGGCGTAGCCGAGGTCGACCGTCTCGCCAATCAGCCCGATCCGGGTCTTGCCCGCCAGCCACTGCTTTCGCAAGCGGGCATTGAGCACCGCCGCCTCCAACCGGGGATTGGCGCCGATCAAGAGGATCGCGTCGGCGCTCTCAATCCCGGCAATGGTCGAGTTGAACAGCCAGCTTTCCCTTGGCCCGTCCCCAAGAACCAAGCCGTCCTGACGACAATCGAGATTGTCCACGCCCAGAGCCCCGAAGAGATCCAGGGCCGCCTTCATGGCTTCGGCATCCTGCAGATCACCGGCAATGACGCCAATGCGCGAGGCCATCGTCATCCTGATCCGCTGAGCGACGGCCTCCAGCGCCTCCGACCAAGAGGCGGCCCGCAGCCGTCCTTGTTCACGGATCATCGGCCTGTCGAGACGCTGGCGCCCGAGCCCATCGCAGGCGTAGCGCGTCTTATCGCTGATCCACTCCTCATTGATGTCGTCGTTGGTCCTTGGCAGGACGCGCAGGACCGCCGCGCCGCGGGTGTCGATGCGGATAGCGCTGCCGAGGGCGTCCATCACATCGACGCTTTGCGTCTTTTTCAATTCCCATGGGCGGGCATTGAAGGCGTAGGGCTTCGAGGTCAGGGCGCCGACAGGGCACAGATCGATCACATTGGCCGACAACTCGCTGGTCACCGCTTCGCCGAGATAGGTGGTGATCTCGACATCCTCACCACGTGAGATCAGGCCGATCTCCGAAACGCCGGCGACTTCGGTTATGAACCGTACGCACCGTGTGCATTGGATGCAGCGTGTCATCACCGTCTTGATCAAAGGCCCCATGTATTTTTCTTCCACAGCGCGTTTATTCTCGCCGTATCGGGAGGCTCCCCGGCCATAGCCCATGGACTGATCCTGAAGATCGCATTCACCGCCCTGATCACAGATGGGGCAATCGAGGGGATGATTGATCAGCAGAAATTCCATGACGCCCTGACGCGCCTTCTTGACCATGTCCGAATTGGTGATGATGTCTTGGCCATCAGCGGCGGGTAGCGCGCAGGACGCCTGGGGCTTGGGCGGTCCGGGCTTCACCTCCACGAGGCACATCCGGCAGTTGCCCGCGATTGATAAGCGCTCATGGTAACAGAATCGCGGAATTTCCTCACCCGCGAGCTCGGCGACCTGCAGCACGGTCATGCCGTTTTCAAATTCGGTCTCGACGCCGTTTACCCGGGCCTTGGGCATGACCTATTCCGCCGCAAGCAGGGTGGCGCCCAGCACGTTCGAACGGCGCGCCCGGTAATGGGAAATGCGCATTTCGATCTCTGGCCGAAAGTGATTGAACAGACCCTGGATCGGCCAGGCGGCGGCGTCTCCCAGCCCGCAGATCGTGTGGCCTTCAACCTGACTGGCCACGTCAAGGAGCATGTCGATCTCCTTCGGGTCAGCCTCCCCCGTCACCATCCGCTCCATGATGCGCCACATCCAGCCCGTGCCCTCACGGCAGGGCGTGCATTGGCCGCAACTTTCGTGTTTGTAAAAGTAAGACAATCGGGCGATGGCCGCGACGATATCGCACTCCTTGTCCATCACGATGACGGCCGCCGTCCCAAGCCCGGACTTGCGTGAGGCCAGATCATCAAAGTCCATGAGCGCGACTTCGGCTTCGGCGGCCGGGATCATTCGCACGGAAGAGCCCCCCGGGATCACAGCCTTCAGATTACCCCAGCCCCCCCGGACGCCCCCAAAATGATCCTCAATGAGCTGGCGGAGCGGGATCGACATGGCTTCTTCGACGACGCCCGGCTTGTTGACGTGACCAGACGCGCTCATCAATTTCGTGCCCGAATTCTTGGGCCGGCCAAAGCCCACGAACCACTCCGCTCCCCGTCTTAAAATCTCTGGAACGACAGCAATCGACTCCACATTGTTCACGGTGGTGGGGCAGCCATACACACCCGCGCCGGCTGGGAACGGCGGCTTGAGCCGTGGCTGTCCCTTTTTGCCCTCCAGACTCTCCAGCAAAGCCATTTCATCGCCGCAGATATAGGCCCCGCCACCGTGCGTGAGCCGGATATTGCAGTCCCAGCCATGGATATTGTTTCGGCCGATCAGACGGGCGTCTTCGGCTTCCGCGAGGGCGGCTTCAAGATGCTCTCGCTCCAGAACATATTCGCCCCGGATGTAGATGAAGCAGTCATGGGCGCGGATCGCATAGGCGGCGACCAGACATCCCTCGATCAGCCGGTGGGGATCGCCGCGCATGATCTCGCGATCTTTGCACGTGCCCGGCTCCGACTCGTCGGCGTTGACCACGAGGTAAT
>Ga0116226_10004075_pt1 | contig 12902 bp, 8 predicted proteins | sample S1TSphfallax_FD_89692 | JGI IMG/M metagenome (GOLD analysis project Ga0116226, IMG submission 89692) | Host-associated microbial communities from peat moss isolated from Minnesota, USA - S1T2_Fa - Sphagnum fallax MG | ecosystem: Host-associated > Plants > Peat moss > Unclassified | place: USA... | reverse complement strand
TGGCCACGCCGAATTATAGTTTAAAAATAACAAACAATCGCTCACTCACAACAAGTCATTTTTGTCGTTCTGTTGTTATAGCACGCTAACCATGCGAGACAAAATTGGAACATCCATCTTCCTCGTGTAAAAAAAAACTCGATTAAAACTTTTCAGGGCGTGGTGACATTCAGTCAATCATAATGAGCCATTTTGACCCTCTTGATATCAATCTTCCATACATGTTATTCCTTGTGGCACGCATCGATTAAACATGTAGTCTCTAAACTTCTGTCTCTCGAGTTTGAGCATGACATAAGATGCTGTTGTCTAGTATATGTACGCGCAAATAAATCTTCCCTCACTCGAATAGCGTACAGCAAGAAAAGAACAACAAAAACGACTTACAGTCAGTGGATGAATGAGTAACGGCTATTTTTTCTAACCCTGACAAAGAAAAATTTTTTATAAAATTTTTCCAATATTTTTACTAATGCAGCACTTTCTTACGGTTGATGTAAATTGAGTGCAATTTCTCTTGACTGACAGTTTAGCTGCTACTTTTCAAAAATATATCGACAATGTCTATTCACATTTAAATACGGCAAAGAAAAAAAACAGATAAAAAGGGGGGCCGTTACTTAAGAAACACCCTTTATATTAAAGACACCAGTTCCCGTTCTTTTCAAAAGAACTAGATGATCGAAACCAGTTCCATTCTTTGATCTGGAACTGTCACAGGTCTATTCGTGTCTGGACGAAAATCTAATTGCTTTCAAGACCCAAGGAAATGGAATTCTTTTACTTTTTCCTCGCTGTTTTTCATTACTTTGCCGAGTTAAGATCTGAAACTTTTAATAATAGAATATTCATTTGATGCTACGAAGCTGAGACAGATTCACTGAAAAAGCTTCGATCAATGTCGAGATAACGTTTATCCAAGTCTGTCATCTAACATGATAAGGAATGTAAACCTTTGCTGTTTTTCCTTATACAAAGTAATAGCAAAAAAAAAACAAAAACTAATCAAAATGATATTTGGTGAAGAAATGCTTGAAAACAGAGAATACATCGGCACGAAGAGCACAAGATGAGAGGAAAACAAGTGTAATTAGAGGTTTGACAGAACGGAAAAATAAATATAAAACAAAAATCCTTGACAGTTAGAAAAGATCTGAATCTGTCATTAAATGATCACAAGCATATCGGGCATATTTAATTAAACTTTAAAGACTTTCGGCACTTATTTGAGAACAGCAAAGAAAAGCTAGGTTTATGGTCTTGTTTCTCGCGCTCATTGAAACCGGTAATGGATCAACATTGATATAGAAGAAAAATCGAGAAAAAAGTAAAAAAATCTCATTTTCTTGGGTCTTTGAGACAATCATATCCCTGTCCAGGCATGCCATAGGCACAAACCCTTATAGGATTTTTCTAATCTGAGTAAGTCCTACTGTTAGTCAAAATATGGAGTCGAACGGCGCCGACAGTTGGATATGTTCCCTGTCAGTATCTTTGATATTCACTAAATTTCTCATCACTACTTTATCATTCGACTTGAAAGTCGATCTGCCGATCTTAAATAAATAAAACCAAAATCTCCTATTCCTTTGATAATTTAAAAAAAAAGAATAATTTTATATTTACTTTTTCGAGAACGACGATAATTAATTTGTATAGATAAATCGTACCCGTCTATTTGTTTCAATATTAATAAAATAAATATTTAATAAATAGCATAACAATAGATCTTTTGTGATGAATATAATCAAACAAAATGATGTTTTTGTACCAAAAAGTTTTTAACTTTATATAAAAAAGAAAAAGAAAAAGATTTTAAAAAGATACTTCTGGAATTATGACATTTGTTTGATGACTTTCAACGCAATCTTTTTTCGCCTATAACCACATTCGATATGTGATTTTAAAGAAAAAAAAAGTACAAATTTTTGTCCTTATTTATTGCCCGGTAATACAAATTCATATATTTTTTAATAATATAAAATTACGTAGACTTGCCAATGTTATCAAGTACCTCTTGAAATCGAACAAATGATGGTGTACCTAATCCCGTTACTGGATCCCAACCTATCGCAGCATGAAATCCAGTTGTATTGCATCCTGAATTATGTCCGATAGTTACATCATAGAATATATTTGATGCATATTGATAAAGAAGTGGATTTAAAAAGCCAAGTTGTTTACGTGCTTGTCGTTTTTGATAATCATTAAGTAAAGCAATGATAGCGGCAAATGTAGGTGCTGCTGCTGATGTACCACTTGTTAATTTTTCCGAACCATTTACAATATTTAAATATCTTGTAGCACGTAAAGACACATCTGAAATATGAAATAGGTGAATTTCTTTTCTATTGAAATCAATTGTGATTGATTGAAAAAAAATCATTCTCAACTATAGAAATTAGAACAAAATGATTGATCTAAAGTACTGTTATCTGTTATAATAGATGGAATGATCTATATTATCGACAATTAGTGAAAGAGTTTTAGAAATTCATATTTTTCTTGTAGATAATGATTCTTTTTCAAGCTCTTAAATTATCCTTTGTAGCCTGTAAGGTAGTAGTTTAGGGAAAAATTCTCATTTTCCATCCTTTTTCTCCTCTCCCTTAAATATTTTATAATTAAAATCATTTCATTAGAGACACATATTAATAATATGTAAGCAAGAACAGAACCAGTCGAGATGTGATTAAATCCCTGCAGAAATTACTGTGATAATATTTCTTTTCAGTTAAATATAGCTTTCGTCGATAATATACTGTATGTTTTTGAACGTTCTCTAATTAAATCACGCAGATTATTATTCTCCTAGTACCTGCTATAAACTTATGATCCTTAGCCGAGCAAGAATGACATACATATACTAACTATTATCTTGAATAAGTAAAAATGTTTTTTTCTTAAAGTACCAAATTTATATTAACGAGGAAAAATAGGAGACTCTTTAATATGAAACAAAATGATATAAAACAAGCTTATGCCATAATTTGAATTTCGTGACTTATGAAAAATTAATTTTGCATAATACCTATTCATTAGATATTCTAATAGAACCTCATCTTGACATTAATTAATAATAAGCAAAACAAATACCTTAGAGGTTTTTATAATAAAGTTTTAGATAACACTATTTCATACCTGGTATTGCTCTTCCTTTAGCATTAAAGAAATTTGTAGGTGGTAATGTGGTATTATTTTCTTTTAAATAACGTAATACAACATTCTCCTGATAGGTTGGTTGTGGATCGTAATTACCTTAAAAAATAATTACAGCGAAATATATGATATTATTATCGATATTTACTGAATCCACCACCTGAAAAATAAGCACCTTGTTCAAAACATTCCATTGTACCTCCTACCTGGAATTAATCATTCGAAATTGTTTTCTAGAGATATTTAAACTTACTGCAGTAACCCATGGAGATGATGCAGGAAAATTTGTATGGTATGAATGACAATCAAGAACTGAATCTAAATAAATGAAAAAAGAATACTTTTTCATATTGCTATTAAATAAATAGATGTTTTACAAAGAACATCGCCGGATAAGATCGTATATCTGCCATCCCCTTAGTTGTGACTTTTAGTTAGGCTAGAAAGATAGAGTATAGAATTCTTCACATTTCTGTATATTTATTATTATTTTTACTGAACGCAACAAAAATTCTCTAAGACTAAGTAGTCTTGAAGGGTATACCCATTTTGGATATTCTAGATATTAACCATAATATTCATAATGTTTTTTTCGTGAACTGAAAATGAAAAATAATAGTGCAGACCGGCGCAGTTTTTCCCGCTCTACAAAATGAAATATTGCTCAAGTTTACCAATAACTTCTCTACCAAATAATAGAGGGTCAAACAGGTTCAATATTGAACCTGTTTGACTCTGCATTATTTGGTAGAGAAGTTACTGATAAACTTGAGCAATATATCATTTTGTAGAGCGTGAAAAACTGTGTCGATCTACACTATTAGTTTTCATGTGGAGTCCACGAAAAATAAAATTATGAATACCATGATTAATATCTAAAATATCCAAAATGGGTGTACCCCCCAAGACTATTTAGTCTTTGAGAAATTTCTTTTGCGTCCAGTAAAAATAATAATAAATATATAGAAATGTGCAGACTTTCATGCTCTATCTTTCTCGCCTATTGAAAGTCACAACTAAGGGGGTAGTAGATATACGACTTTATCCGGCGGTGTCCTTTTAATATTCAAAAACACACCAAAATATTTGTAGAAGTCAATTTCCGAATAATGCATATAGCACGCAGAACTTAATCAGAACACGAAGTAACCTTCAATTATTTCTAGAATGCATTAACCAACATAAACGAGTCACATTCAGAGAAAAAATGCATACAGGAATTCAGGATTATAGAGAACAGAGTCGATTGTAATGGAGTATTACAAAATATTATTTTCTTTTTATATCATAGTGTGAATAATAGCATGCAGAATATTGATTATATTATTATTCCCCAAGCGCAGCTTTTTGCCATTGTGTTTTATAAGATTAATACGACATGAACGAAACAATTCATTTCTATTTTATATCTTGATCAAATAAATTTTCAATGGTTTCTTGATATTACTTCTAAAAATATAAAAGCTATTTTGTTATTATTTGTCAAAGAATTTTTACAGAAAAATTTATAGAATGAGATATTATTTAATCCTATAAATAAAAATAAGTTTCTATAAACAATCATAAATCACTTCTGTGTTTTTGAAAGATAGAGATAAGGAATTTTATTATTCTGATTTTATTACGCAATACTGAGGTCAAAGAAAATAGCGTTTTTTTCATCAATAAAAGGGCATTAACGATAGAGTTTAAACAGAGATTTTTTCTATATATAGTACGTATAAATAATTAAATTATACATTAGGGTACTTCTACCAATTTATTTTTTTTTATAAAACGTACGTAAAAATCAAGTTATCTTATATATCTCTTTATATTTATTAAAAAAAGGAAAATCCATTAAAAAATAGAATTATTCCTAATTACAGTTTATATTTAGATCGCAGGTCATGAGAATAGAATATTTTTTTTCAATCAAACGGTGTTCTGACGCAGAAGTAATAATATTCTCTTTGATAGTTGAGTCAGTCGTAAAAATCTATGGTTTACAGATTTAATCGAAATTGATGACTTTTTCCGAGTGAAAAGCATCGCCTGCGCAAGGCATAGAATCGGAATACAATTTTTCTTTTAATAATTAATAATTTCTGAGCAAACCTAAATAAGTATACTTTACATCGAAAGCTATTAGACTATTTTCTATTGAAAAATATTCATAAAGAACGACATAGTTGTCCAAGAAAATGACATTTTTTCAAAACTTTTACAAAATCAGATACAATATAGATGACAAGGTCATATTAACTTAAGGATGTCTTGTACGTCAGTGTCCTGCATGCTAATATAATCTAATATTACATGACAAAAAAAGAGACATTCATATTCTTTTAACAAACTTAATTAAACGAACGATAAAAAAACAAACTATTGTTGATTTATGTTAATGCTACAAAGTGTCTTACCATAATAGAAAAGGAAACTTGTAAATAATGAAAGAAATAAAACATGACAAGATTGACAGATGTGTTTATTTTCCGTTTGCTTTCTCGTGTGAAAACTTTGATGATTACTCTCAATTCTCTTCGTTCTATTTACCTTCTCCAACACCATTATCACCAGTAGCTGCAATAATTGTAACACCTCTTGCAGCTGCTTTTTGTAATTCTTGATTAATTGCTTTTTGAAAAAATGTATAATCATTTGTTGTTTCGGAAAATCCATAGGAAATTGAAATTATATTCGGAGGATATTTCATATCAGCAAGTTGAAAAAGAAAATCCGAAAATGGATCATTTGAATTTGGTATTGACCAAAATGTTATTTGTATTCCACGTGCAATAGCTAATGCATATTGAATATCAAGTGATGCTTCTCGACCTGGTATTAATTGATTACTATAACCTAAAATATTTATTTTTGGTTTAGATATATCATTATTATGATCAATTAAATTTAAAAATAAATTTGTATCATTATCATTGATATATTGATCAACAAGACCAATTATACTTAATGTTATATTTGTTGATAATAGAGCACGATATTGATTAATATCATAACGTTGTCTTAAATAACATGGTTGAGTATAATCTTGACATAAACAAAGATTTTCTTCTTGTCGTTTTTTTCGATTTAATTTTAATTGATTAGATTCAATTGGTTCAATAAATAAAGAAAGATGAGGAAATATTGTTGTGGGTGTTATTGTTATAACATGATTAGATAGATAATTTGGTAAAATATATGATAATGTTCGAGTTACATTTATATTTTTAATTATATGTCGAAAATCTGTATAATTTGCAGATAACATTCTATTAGCTGTTGATAGTAATATAGGACAAACAAGAATTCCACCATCTTGACTATGACGACATTCATTTATATTTACTTGATGACTCCAAAGATAATGATATAAACGCTGAAGAAAAAAAAATTGAATTAATAGTTTATTTCTTAGTTATACTTTAATAGAAATTGGATCTGGTCGAACTATTTGATTTATTTGATCGAATGTTAACCAAGGTGTTTTATGATATAAATAATGATTAGGATCAGAAGATAGAAGAAGATATTCATTTAATATCTCATTATTTTGTTGTTTAAGATAAAAATAGAAATATTCTCGACGATTTATATGTGGTAAATATGAATGTTGTAACCAATATTTTGGAGGAGATGAGATTATTTTACATTGATTATTTATTATTAGAAAAAAATAACTATAAAGAATGATAATAGAAAACATATGTTTCGTCAAAGAGATATAAATACGATAACAACGTTTTTTTTTGACTTGTTTGTTTTATCTTATTCTTTGATTATTAATTAGATACAGAGAGAAAAGGGAAAGGAGAGAAACGTGTTGATCATGTTGATACTATATTATTTATGAGTTTTTATATGAATATAAATCTCGAAAGAATTAATTAAACATATCCAATTAAGTATTTTGCTCTTGTTTTAGATAGATTATTTTTATAATAATCTGTTTTGTAATTAGAAATTTGGAAAGTATTTTTTGATATTTGAAGAATCGTTATTGATTTCGAGATGATAACACTATTAAGCAAAAAAGTTTCTATGAATTGAATTCAACGTGAATTTAATATAAGTTTCATAGAGTCAATATCTCTAATAACGATGTGAAAAAATTCATTTGTCTTGTTTGATTCGGTGCACACCTATTTCACATTCGACTGAAAATATTTTTATGTATGCTTAATCCTTGAATGTTGCTCTTTCAAATAGTATGACCGTGGCCTGTCTCCATCATACAGCGGTGGAGAAATCAGCAGTCTATACGATAAAGAACTACATCCATCATTATTAGGGACAGTTTCCTTAAACAACGACGTCCAGCTATTTTTTGTCCCTAATAACAACGCTCTAACAAAATACACGCAAAAACTTACTTTTACAGAAAAAAAAATTTTTCACGTCTCCTTTGAGAAATAGAGGAAAGGTCTCTCGAACATTTCAGGGGCGCGCGTCGAGCTCTATCATAATCTAAAGGTTTATGTGCTATTTTTGTTCCTAATAACAACGGTAAGCTTATTTTTCATACTAATAACGATGACAGCTATTTTTCACCCCTAATAACGATGCATCATTACAAAATTAGTATAACTAGATTGTTTATAGGTCGTGTTCTTATCTACTGTAAGATATGCTTGTTTTTCCGGAGCTTTGAGCTGTCAAATCGACTTCGAACGGATCATTTGATACTATTTAGACAGTTTCTAATGTTTTTCAAGATGACACGCATTCATTGACACTTTCTAAAAGAACTAATTTTTGCAATTTTTAATAAGCTTCTCTTTTTTTATACAATTGTGATTTTCTTTGACACTTCATTTTATTTCAAACGCAAATCAATTCAGTTCCAAATAGAAGTAAAAATTTCATGATAGTACGGAAATCCAGTGCTATATATCAGGTCAAATGAAATGTCAAATAAAATCGCAATCGTATGACAAAAGAGGAGCGTATTAAAAATTGCACAAATTTGGTTTTTTGTAGAAAGTGTCAATGGATTTGATCAATGAATACCTCTCGTCTTATAAAACATTAAATTAGTATTAAATAGTCCATCCGAAATCGATTTAACAGCGCAACGTTCTGAAAAAAAACAAGTAAATCTTACAGCAGATAAGAACACGACCTATAGACAATCTATTTATACTAATTTTGTAATGATGCATTGTTATTAGAGATGAAAAATAGCTGTCGTCGTTATTATGGCGGAAAAAAATCTTGGCGTGGTTATTAGGAACAAAAATAGCTGTCATCATTATTACAGTGAAAAATAAGCTTACCGTTGTTGTTAGAGACAAAAAATAGCTGCCGTCATTATTAAGGAAACTGTCTCTAATACCGACGGATATGGTTCGTTATCGTAGACCGCTCCCATGTCGTTCGAATCGGCTGAAAACCGATGGTTAAACTCAGTTAACCGGTAAATTTTCGGTTAACGGACGGTTTTTTTCCTGACTGTAATGGAAATAAATACGCGTGCAGTAAACGACGGCTATACGACCGTCGTTTACCATCTTACTCATACAAATATGTGGCGAATGAGGCAAGAGATAACTTTTCCCTCTACATCCGCCATGAATAATACAAAAATACTTTTTAATAAAATAATACTTCCTTTTCCTTTCGGTGTTGAGATCAATCTGAACAAAAGAAGAAAAAATATTTCTATAAATAAATACTAACTGATAACTTTGACATTGAGATCGATATAAATAGAAGAAAAAAAATATAATTTTTATAAATAAATACTTACTGGTCATTTTGATGTTGAGATCCATCTAAATAAAAGAAAAAATAATAATTTATATAAACTAACACTTACTGTTCATTTCAACGTCGAGATCAATCTAAATAAAAGAAAAAGAAGATAATCTTTATGAATAAATACTTATGGTCATGCTTTTAATGTTTTTTGGTAATTAAAACCAATTGTACAAAACTGTCGATTCACTGCGGTCAATAGAATTTGAAATAGGCATGCACCCAGTCAAACAAGACAAGTGATTTTTTTCCGTCGTTATTAGGAAAATTGACTCTACGTATGAGTTATCATGTTAATTAATAAAATTTTTAGGAAAGGGACTATCGTTTAGATGCATTTCCATTTTTAACGATAGATTGTTTATTTAAAAAAGATTATCTAATCGATCAAATCTTTAAAAAATATTTATTTTTGATCAATAAAAGTAACAATTAAAACTCTCACCCCTCAAAAATCGATTTTGAGCCAGATACATTCAAATCGCCTGAAATTTTCAGCACATGTTGGCACTGTAGTAGAGAGGCTATGGTAAAATTTTCAGCTCTATATCATGACGTTTGAGAGAGAAATTTACCAAACAGGGGTAAAAAATAACTCATGTGACAATCCAAAATTCTCTGTGGACTTTAATTCTATATATTTAATTTCTTGTTTGTTTCAAAGAGCACCTTAAGATGCAGGGCATGATAGAGCCTTTTTTTTTAAATTCTTAGTTTTTATGTGAAGGAAAAGAATAACAAATTAGATCCCTAGAAAAACACTTTAAAAATGGGGACTTAGTTATACAAATGTTTTTGTATATAATAAAAACAAAGTTTAATTAAAGAGAAGGATTCTGTCATGCAATGTATCTTGATATGCTCTTTCAAATAAAAAGGAACTAAGTATATAGAATGAAGGTCCGCAGAGAATTTTGAGATGCGCGATCAAACAGTATAAACCGAGAAAATCCGAAAAATATTTTTCGTTTTTTTCTGGATTTTTTTCCGGAAAAAGCCTGATTTTTTTAAGAAGTAGATAATGGAAATCATCAGACATTTTGGCAAAAAACGAGATGCCAAATAAAAAATCATGTCGTTTGTAAATGATCAGACTTCAGGCTATCTTTTCACGCATTTAACTCAACTTCAATTTTTCTGAAGAAAATTAACTTTTCTTGACGAGTGGAGTCTCAATTTTAAATAATTTATATAGCTTTCGCACAGATGTTTTTCTACGATGACTCGATCATAAACCGAGACAAAATCTGTCGGATATAATAACAATATCAATTACGATGATATATATAGTCATGTGCCAGATGTTTAAGACATAGACACTTGCAGATATATTCTATTTTGGCTTTGATTGTCAATTTAGCAAACGTGTTGCTATCACAGTACTCACAAGAATTCTGCACGTTACCTCCATGTATTTCACATGTCTACTACATATTTCTCTTAGGTATTGAGATCTGTTTGCTTTGTCTAATTTTCTTTTTTTTACGTTCGTTTCAATACGAATAAATCTCCTTAAAAAGAAAACACAAAGAAACAATGTACATAAAATAAATAAGCGTACACATAAAATATAAAAATCTATCTGCTATTATTTATAAGTTCAAGACGATTTGTTGTATTGCAACTGATTTCATCTATAATATTTCGCTTTCTCAGTGATCATTTAGACATAAGAGAGAACAGTAATTTTTAGATTTAGTCTCGATCTTCACATAAATTCAGTCCAAACTACCCCACTATTATGTTTTTGCGCACCTTACAAAACATTCTCGCCATTTTATAGATAGGCGTACAAAATTAATATTCTTTGATAGCTAATAAAAAAACTCATACTCATTTTGAAGTAGATAATAAGTGATTAATGTTAGCACAAGTTTTCTTTACCTTTTCTTCTTATTACCTGATCATCGAACATATTCACTCATGCAAAAAGCATATGATTAAAAATAATGAGACAAAATTGCTCAAATATTTATTTGCACAAAAACAAAAACAAACTTATGATAAAAACAAAAATAAAGTCACGCTTATTTGCCGGAAACACAATCATTATAGACAGTATTATATGAGAATGACGATTCTGTCTAGAACGAACCCGTCCCGATGGGTTTTATACTATTGTTTTATTCCTGATAAATGGGGATTATTTTTTCGCCGTAAATCATCGCTTGACAATGTAATGAATACTTTAAAGGGTCGTCTATTGCCTTTTAAGGAAATGTCATTTTATCGTTTTGATGCCGTCCCGACTAGTAGCGCCATCTATCAATTGTATTTCGTCTAAATTTGAAAATTAATTTTTTTAAACAACTTTAATTCTAAACTTATAGATTTCTATAATATATAATTATCGAAATTCTAAAATTTTTAAATTCTTTCAATTGGAACATTCATTAGGAACAGATTATAATGATTCATGTTTTTCCACATCACATCAGCTCACATTCATCCGTCAATCATTTTTCTACAAGCAGCTGACCTATTGAGAAAGTGAGGTTCAATAGAAATCGAGTTAGTTCGAGATTAAAAATCGTTCCTGATAATCGAAATCATGGACAATAGCAGCAGCAAGAGAGTGAGTGCATATTTTCGTTTATCTGTTTTTACTAAAATGCTTTGTCATCAAAATAAATAATTTAATACATAGGAATCACTAAAGACTCAAATTCTACTAACCAGGTAGTTTTTTTGCTCAGCTGCTAAAAAATAATATAAATTTTTTAATTTATTTCTTTGAAAAAATATTCTTCTTGTTTAACATTATATAGGATGAATTCTGATACTGACGAACATTCGGTGATTAATGTGAATACTAATATATTACCCGACGTTTGTATTGTAACTAGTGAAAATCAACCACTTTTACCTCCATCAACTCCTACAACACCTAATATGGAATTAACGGATAATCCTCATTTACCACCATGGAATACAGGTATCACAGATGATCCTGAATATGCTGATGTTATTAAACAAGCTGAACGAGCTATTGAAGGTGGAATATTACCAGTACGAATAGCAGCTGGTTCGTCCGGTTCATATTTTGTTCGAAATCTTGAAGGAGTATGTTATCGATTTATTCTTTTCTTTCATAACAATGTTGTTTTTTTTTATTACATAGAAAACAATTGGAGTATTTAAACCAAAAGATGAAGAACCCTATGGTCGATTCAATCCAAAATGGACTAAATGGTTCGTTTATTCATTATTAAATTTATAAAAACAAAATACTAAATATTTCCTTGTAGGTTACAAAAAACTCTTTGTCCGTGTTGTTTTGGTCGCGGTTGTCTTGTTCCTAATCAAGGTTATTTATCTGAAGCTGGTGCTAGTATCATAGATACAAAACTTCTTCTTAATATCGTACCTAAAACACGAGTTGTACGTTTAGCTGCTGATTCATTTAATTATCCAGCATATAAACGTCATTTAATAACAGCTAAACGTGAAATAAATGAAAGTGTCGGCCGACATATGCATGGTAGACGAGTATTTCAACCAAAAGGCTTACAACCAAAAGTAAAAAAAAAAGAAGATAATTGTTTTTCTTTAATTGAAATTTTAATCAAAGGTTGGATCATTTCAATTATTTGTTGAAAATTATGTTGATGCCGATGTTTTCCTTAAACAATTAGAACATGATTCATTATCACCAGATGTAACTATTCAATTTCAAAGACAATTTGAAAGACTTATTGTATTAGATTATATTATTCGTAATACTGGTAAGAAGAACAAAAAAGAAACTTTTCTTTTTTGGCTAATATTAAATTAGGTTAATGATCTTCTTCCTTTCATTAGTAGACAATACTGACAATTAATATATAATCCTATGTAAATATAATCATTGTTTAAAGTAGAGAATAAGAGATTGCCTTAGTTTTTTTTTCTATTTATCTAAATAAAAATCTTGTACTATATTTATTTGTATGAATGAATAGATCGTAATAATGGCAATTGGTTGGTTAAATATGAAGTCAAAAAAAACAACGAACGTGACATGG